>ERZ1292633.6401-Hain-H41-02um-R1-6401-length-10280-cov-6_pt1 | contig 10280 bp, 8 predicted proteins | sample MGYA00564406_ERZ1292633 | MGnify/ENA primary metagenome ERZ1292633 (study PRJEB36523, sample SAMEA6512639) | groundwater metagenome | collected 2019-01-08 | study: AquaDiva: Metagenomics assemblies of 32 groundwater samples
GCGCCTCGTAGGCGGACCCGATGGGAGCGCCGCCCGGACCGCCGATGCGGTTCTCGACGTTGGCGCCGTCGAAGGCGCGGTTCAAGGAATTGGCCGCGGCGTCGCCGCTGGCGGTTCCGGCAGCCAAACGCGCCGAGACCGCGACGGACTTGAGCGAGGCCAAACCCTTGGCGCCCGAGGCCGCGGACTCCCGAGTTTCGGAGATGGAGGGCGCCGCGCTGACCCCGACTTGCGCGTTGCGCACGCCGAAAGCGCCCACGCTCGACGCCGATTGGGCGCGGCCGCCGACGGCGGAGGACAGGCCCGACATGGCGCCGCCGGAAAGCTTGGGCGCGCTAAATCCCCGGCGCGGCTTCTCGCCCCAGCCGCCTTCGCTGACCTTCTTTAGTTCATCGGCCAAACTCTTCTCCGCAGCCGCCGCTCCGGGCGCGTCGGTGGCCGCCGCTGTCTGGTCCGAGCCCGCGGAATCGCCCGGCGCGCCTTGGTAGAGACTGGAACCGCCCTGAGCCTCGGCCGATTTCGCGCTCGACTGGGCCGCCAGCGATGCTTCAGCGCCCGCCGTGCCCTGCGCCGACGACAGGCTTTGCTCGACGTCCGCGCCAGGCGCCGTCGCGGCCGCCCCCACTCGCGTCGAGCCGATGGGCCGTTCTCCCAACATGGGAGACAACAGCCACACCGTGGTGCCGGCAAATCCCAGAAGGATCGCCCACCAGTACTTTTTATACGGATCGTCCGCGTCGGACACCGTATAGCGCGGTGAAATGGGAGTTAAAACAACGCTCATGGAACCTCTGTTCGAGTGTAGCCCTCTGCCGATTTATTGTCAAGGAAATGCGCGATCTTTACTCAGTTTTTACCGGGAGGCCGCGGTCTGGCCGCCGAGCGCGGCGGCCGCGGCCGAGTATAGATCCCCGCAACTCGGGTAGCGCTCGCTCGGACGAGCGGCAAAAGCCTTGGCCAGAACATGGTCAATGTCTGAGCCCACCTCGGGCACCAGATGAGAGGGCGACAGAAAGGCTCCCTGCATCTTATCGTTCATCTCGCCGGGGCCTTTGAACGGCAGTCCCCCGGTCAACAGTTCGTACAACGTGACGCCGAGAGAAAAAACGTCCGACTCCTTGACCACCGCGCCCATGGCCTGCTCCGGAGCCATGTACACGGGTGTGCCCACGATGGTGTTGGTCGTCGTCAGCAAGGAATCCTTGACCTGCCGGGCGATGCCGAAATCCATGACCTTCACCCAGCCGCCGTCGGCGATCATCACGTTCGCGGGCTTGAGGTCGCGGTGAATGACCTGACGGGAGTGGGCGTGATCGACGGCCTCCGCGATCGGACGCAAAATCTCCAGGGCGCGCGCGGCGCTCAGGTGCCGGCCGGGATTTTCGTTCAGCATGTTTTCGACGGTCTTGCCCGAAACGAATTCGAAGATCAAATGCGTTTCCTGAGCGTCCTGGATGATGTTGTAGATCTCGACGATGTGGGGATGATGAAGCGAGGCGACAAGTTCGGCCTCCCGAATGAACCGCTCGCGCTCGCGCTCGTTGGCCTGGAGCTCCACCCTCAGCCTCTTGATGGCGACCGGCCGTTTGAGAACCGTATCCCAGCCCTCGTAAACCTCGCCCATGCCTCCGTTTCCCAGCGAGCCCACGATCTCGTATTGAGACTTCAAGACCTTGCGTTCGACGTCCGCGGAAAACGGAGGCGCTTTGGGCTTGCGCCGGCCCCCGAGCAAAACCATGACCGCCAAGACGACCGCCGCCGCCGGCCCCAACAGCCCCAAACCGCGCCGACCCTCGCGGCGCGCGCCGGCGGGCGGACGCCGCGAGGCGGAGGCGCGCGCGACCGCGGCCTGGTAATCGGACTTGAAATCGGGCTCCAATTCAGCGGCGCGCTTATAGTCGGCCAGAATCGCGGCGGCATCCGCGCCCAACGCCTCCGAGGCCCGCGCGCGCTGCAGATAGGCCGAGGCAAAAGCGGGATCGTAGACCAGCGCCCTTTCGGCGTCGGAGCGAGCCGCCAAATACTTGCGCCCATCGACGGCGAGCTTGGCGCGCAAGGTATACGCCGCGGCCAAATTCTGCGGGCGGCCCTGCAAAGTCCATAAACCGATGGCCCGTTCCGCCTCGGGCAAAGCCTTGGCCAAGTCGCCCATCGCCTGCCAGGCCAAGGCCTTGTGCATGGACGCGTCGGCCAAAGAGGCATCAAGGCGCGGCGCGGCCGCCGCGGCCTCCACGGCCGCGGGCGCCATGTTCGGCCCCCCACCGAGCAGCCGCATCGCCTCTTCGAGTTTCTTGATGGCCGACACGCGATCGGCCGCGCGCCTTCCCGCCGCGACAACGCGGGAATCCTCCAAGACGGAAGGCAGGGAGAGGCTTTGCGGCCGAGGCGCCGCGCCGGGCAGCGCCCGAGTGCGATCCTTGGAGAACTGGTAGATCACGCGCGCGTCGGAGTCGTCGGGAAAAAGATCCAGCGCCTTTCGGGCGTCCGACGCCGCCTGGGGATAATCCCCGGACTGATACGCGCCCAGGGCGCGCACGCGCAGCGCGGAGCCTTGCCCGCGGGCGTCGTTGTTGGCTTGGGCGAGCGCGACCGCCTGGTCGGAGTAGAGGCGGGCTTTTTTCCAGTCCCCGGCTTGGACGGCCGAGGCCGCGGCGGTGTTCTGCACCTCGAAGCTGTCCGGAAATTGCGCCGCGTTGGCGTCGCGCCTCTCGTCGATCGCCTGCTGGGCGACCCTGATCTTGCTGAGCTCCCGAGGCGTGACGCCGGGAGAACGGGCCTTGCTTTGATTGTCTTGCGTCGTCTTGAGGATTTGGATGTTCTCCTGAGCCGCAAAAATTGCGTCATCACCATGGCGTTCATCAGTGATGGGTTGGCTCGGCGATCGGGACTGCGTCGTTGACGCCGCTTTTCCCGCCGGAATGCACAGCGACAGAAGGAAAAACAAAAACAGCCCGCGAGTGCTAGAATAGGCCGAGGGAATCGTCATGAAAATCATCGCGCCCGCCATGCTCGCGTTAAGTATTGCGGCGGCGCCTATGATTGTCAATGCCCGGACGACGACCTCCTCGAAAACGGAGTTCGACGCCTTGGTCCGGGTGTTGATGGCCTCCGGAGCCGACGACAGAATCGGCGGCAACCTCGCGCCTGTGATCGGCCTGCCCCATGCCATGGCGATCAAGGTCCAAGACCTGCTCATCTCTGAAAACGCCAAGGGACGGGAGATCCGCTCCTGCTTCGTCGTCTACGATGAGGCCGACACGCCGCGTCCAGTCGCCCTGTACATGGCCCGTTTGAAAAGATCCGGACAGGATAAACGATCACAATATTTCCGGATGACCCTAGAAGGGGTGTTGGAAAAGGCAATCCTGTCGCAAGGGAAAACGGATGAAACCGGAAAGGCGGTGCGCGGGTCCGGGGTGAAGTTCGACCAAGACGTCAATGCCCCCGACGTTCAAAAGTCTTTCAACGCCGAAAAGACGTTTTGGCTCAAGGAGTGGCTTCCGAAGGCCCGGCGCGCCGCCGCCAAATCCTCATCCCCAGCCGCCCCGAAATAATAGGGCGCGCGAGGGGAACCGATGCCCTGTCGGTTCTTTGCTTTAAAGCAAACGCCTCTCGAATAAACGGCTTTATTCGCTCCGTTCCGGGCTGATTATGCTTCTACGCATAGAACCACCAAGGGACACATCCCCCCCCTTCCCCCTTATAGGGGAACTTTTTTTGGAGTTCGATCGTCTGATCACGGTGGATGACTCCGACCCGTGCTCTCAGGTCCGCACTTTGCTCAAGACCCTGCGCGCCGAGCGTGGAATCTCCCAACTTCAGCTGGCCGAACACGCCGGCGTGCGCTCCTCCGTCGTCCATCGCGCGGAGCGCGGCGCCGACGCCAAGCTCTCGACATGGGGGAAATTGTTCGCGGGCCTGGGGTACCGCCTCATGATCGACGCCGCCGAATCGTCGGAGGACGCCGGGGGCTTTTTGCTCGAAGAGGCCGAGCGAAGGCAGGACAGGCGCCTAGGGGGCTTGCGCTCGGGTCAGCGCCACGGTCCTAGGCGGACTCGAGCAGCGGGCGCGGCGTCTTGCCGTACTCCTTAAAGATCTCCACGATGTCGTCGTAGTCGATCTCCTCGCGCTTGAGCAGCTCGCCGGCGAAGCGTTCGACGATAGGCCACTCCACGCGCAGGGTTTTTTCCACCTCGGCCAGGGCGCCCTTGAGGATTTTGTTGGTGTCGGCGTTGAGGCTGCGCTTGACCTCTTCGGAGATATGTTCGGCGGGCATGGTCATGAAGTTGCCCACGTAGCCGCTCTCGCCCATGCCGATGGCCCACACCATCCAATGCGCGTGGCGCATGGCGTTGGAGAAATCGGAGCCCACGCCCTCGGTCGTCACGCCGTACTTGATCTTCTCGGCCATGTAGCCGCCCAAGGACACCTTGACGTTGGCGTAGAGCGAGGATGAGTCGTCGAGCACGATTTCGCCGCGCGGGACGGAATGGACCACTCCCAGCACCCCGCCGCGCTCGATGATCGAGGCCTTGAACACGTCGCGCGTCGGATGCTCGAGGTACATCATCACCAGATGGCCGGCCTCGTGGAAGGCGGTCATCTCGCGCTCCTTGAGGGTCATGCTCACGCGGTGGGCGATGCCCAGCTCGATGCGGTCGAGGGCGGCCACGCAATCCTTGTAGGTGACCAGATCGCGGCGCTCGCGAATGGCGATCAAAGCCGCCTCCTTGAGCACGTTCTCGATGTCGGCCGGCGAATAGCGGACGGTCTTTCGGGCCAAACGCGCCAAATCGATGCTCGGGTCGGTTTTGAGCTTCTTGGCGTAGTACTCGAATATCTCCAGGCGCTCCTTGAGGTTGGGCAGGTCCACGCGGATGGTCCGGTCCAGACGCCCGGGGCGGACCAGCGCGGCGTCGAGCACGTCGAGGTTGGCGTTGGTGGCCGCGATCACCACGACGTTGGCGTCGCTCTCGTTGAGGCCGTCCATCTCGACGAGAAGCTGGTTGAGGGTGCTGTTGGATTCCGACGTCCCGCCGTCCATGAACGCGCCGAAGCGCCGGGCCTGCCCGATCACCTCGATCTCGTCTATGAACAGCACGCACGCGCCGTGGGCCTGGGCGTAAAGCCGGGCCCGGCGGAAGATCTTGCGCACCCGGGCCGCCCCGGTTCCCACGAAGATCTCGATGAATTCCGACGCCGCCGAGGTCAGAAACGGCACGCCGGATTCGCTGGCGATCGCCTTGGCGAGCAGAGTTTTCCCGCAGCCGGGAGGCCCCGCGAGCACCATGCCGCGAATGATCTTGCCGCCCACGCGGCGCAGCAAGGCCCGATCCTTGATCAGCTGCACGATCTCGCCGGCCTCGCGCTTGGGCTCGGCCAAGCCGACCACGTCGCTGAATTTCACGTTGATCCGGGTCGGATCGACTTTCTTCTTGGCCAGGTCGGTCAAGCCGCCGTACTGGAACGTGTAGAGAAAAAAGACGAAGATCAGCGAATTGATGATGGCGGAGGGAAACGACAAGACGTTGAAGCCGATGATGTAGCGCGCCACGCTCTCCTCAAGCCGCGTCAAATACCAGAGGGGCAGCAGGACGGCCGCCATGATGATCACCGAGATGATCAGGTGAACCCAATAGAACTCCCACCACAAGCGAAGCCTCGCCCAATTCATCGCGCTATCATAGCATGGTCGACAGGGCCTATTGAGCGGCGCCCGGAAGAACGAATTGGATCGGGCGATCGCGGTTGGGAACGTACTTGGTCGAACAGATCACGAAGCCCGTGGTTTTGTAGTACGGCATGCTCAACGGCTTGGTGCACGCGGTCACGGTGACGACGTTCCAAACCTGGGTCCTTTGCACGGTGACGCCGGGCTTGCTCGGACAATCCTTGGTCGGGCGGCAGTAATTGACGAGGTCCAAGAACTTGCCTGCGCTCGTCTGCGTCTTGCTGCCGTCGTCCCATTCCACGGATTGAATAGGCGCTTGATAGCCGAGGTAGGAGAGGACTTTCTGCTCGATATGCGGCAGCAGCGTGCCCTCATCCCAGCCCTCGTAGCTCGCGTTGCGATGGCTCTCCAGCTGCCAGCGCCGAGCCGCGTAAAAAGAGGCGATCTCGACTTTCTGCATCAAGATCAACAAGGCGAAGACCTTCGCGAAGGCCAGCAAAAAAAACATGAATAAGGGAAACAGGAGCACGACCTCCGTCGTCGCCTGCCCGCGGCGGCTTCTCACGGGAATTCCCTCACTTGGAATTTCGGAGTCGGATCCGGCCACACCTTCGCCTTCGAATTGTGGCCCACGGAAACCGTGGTGTGCAATGCGGGCAGGCCGCTGGGAAAGTGTTGGGGCAGGGACCCGAAATCGACGTTGAAATAATTCTGGCGCGGAAATTGCCAGCTCAGCGACAAGGACAGGCCGGGGTACTCCGAGCCTCCGGGGGAGTTGAGCTTGCGGATGACGCTGTCGTCGACGGTTTGCAGCTGGAATAGGCCGCCCGAGCCGCAGCCCGGAGAATCGGGCAGCGTCTCCGGCGGATCGACGCTGAACACCTGGTACTGCTGGAGGCCGGTGCCTCCCATGTGCCGGTTGCCGTAGTAGGTGATCTTGCGGACGCAATGGGCCTGGGTCCGGAAATCGCCCAGGGCGGCGTCGAAGCTGCGGGCCAGCTCGGTTCCGTAATTGGACGCGTCGCCGGTGTTGAGGAAGTAGGATTTTTGCAGGAAGCTGTGGTTGGAATCCTTGCTCAGGCGCTTGAGCACCTGCCATTGGGCGTCCTCGACCGACCCCAGCAGCGAGAAGACTTGAACGTAGAGTTTGCAAACCTCGGTGGCCAAGTCGAAGGGGTGCCAAAATCGGTTGGCGTCGTCGAGCGTGAACAAGACCACGGGATCCTCCAAGGTCGGATTCGCGGAGTTCTTCCCGACGCCCTTTCCCCCGAAGGCGATGTCCCACACATCCTCGTTTTTGTACTCCTTCTTGCCGCTTTGGCTGCGAGGGAAAATTCCGTTCTTGTAGAGCAGGTCGGCGTAGCTGACCTTCGCGCAATGCTCGACTTTGCCCTCGCACTCCGCCGGGAAATCGTCGTAGCCTTGCTCGAAGATGCGCATCGGGAAGGCGCCGTTGACGTAAGCGGTGCGGTTGAGAAAGTCCGAGTAGTTCGTGGCTTCGACGAAGGCCGCCGCGTCCATGGCGAATTGGTGGCGGATTTTTTCCTTCGACAGCTTCGCCGTCTCATAAATGAGATAAACGAACAGAAAGAGCGTCGGAAAGAGCAGCATCGCCGGAATGACGATCTGCCCCCCGCGCGAACGCCAGGGCCTCATGGCTGAATTATGGCGCTCGAAGCGCAAAAATTCAATGTCTAAACGGTAAAAAAATCCCCTATTTTCCAGGGGGCGAAAAGACCGGTCCCAGGAAAGCGGCGCTGGACTTGTCGTGCTGATGGGTGGCCGCGTCGAGGTCGAAACTGGCCATGACCAGGCTGCGCAGCTCCCCGCCGAGAATCCGGTGAACGCGCAGCTGATAGGTCATCGAGTAGGTCTCCCCGCGCACGTTTTCGACCTCGACCCAAAGGCCGCGCGCATCCCACGTCTTAAGCAGCGCGGCCATGGCCGCGGAGTAGGCGGCGTAGTCGGCGTCGTTCATGCGCACGGTCGTTCCCATATTGAAAACCAGCAGGCCGACCTCCGGGTCGTCGCACGGAACGTTTTTGGCGATAAACGCGGCCGCCTTGTCGGGCGCGCACGCCGCCAGCTGGAGAAAAGCGGCTTCGTTGCGGGTGCGTTCGACAATCGTGTCGACGGCCGCGTCCAACGTGGAGATGGCCGGCAGATCGTCGGGCCAAAGACCGGCCGTCAGCCAGCGGCGGTCGGAGATATCCTCGAGCTGCAGCGGCCGATAGTCGATGCCCACTCGCGCCGACACCAGGTCCGAATCGAAGCCTTTCATCGGCCGCGTCAGATCGGCGGCGAGATTCAAGCCCGCTCCGGAATTCACCTCAAGAAGATAGTAAGGCAGGTCCCGCCTCTGGAAAAAAAGCATCGCCGGGCTCATCCACATCGCCGCCCGGCTCGCGATGTAGGTGCGCCGATGGCCGATTTTCAGATTCTCGAAGAAAGTCGGCGGCGGATCGGCGAGAAAACGGGCCAGCGCCACGCCGGGGTCGGCCTCGGCCGTTCCCCCGCACGATGGAAAGTAGGGGACCAAGGGAGATTCGGCGTCGCTCAACGCCTCATAGTGCAGGCACGCCAGGTAAAGGCTCCACGCTTCGCTCCAGGCCGTAAAGCGCCGCTTGTCCCAGGCTTTGGCCATGGGCGCCCACCACGGCGGCGTCCCGCGCTTGAGCGCATCGGCCGTCCACCGCAGAAGCCCCGAAGTGACGGGCAACGCCGCGGTCTGAATGGCTCCACGGTCGAGCTGTGCGACGAACTCCTCTCTAGTCAAGGAGGCTGCGGCCTCCTTCAGTTCGAATCGTCAGGGGAAATCAAACCCATCTCGATGCCCTTGACGACGGCCTCGGTCCGGTTGCTGACCTCGAGCTTTTGGAAAATCGCGTTGAGATGGTTCTTGATGGTCTTGACCGAGCACTCCATTTTCGCCGCGATTTCTTTGTTCGACATCCCCGAACCCAATAGCACGAGCACGCGGATTTCCGTCTTGGTCAAGGCCACCGGGGAGCTGCCCTCTCCGCTCGACATCTGGCGCAAGCCCTGGAGGAGTTTTCCCATCACCTGCTGGGGAATCATCACGCCGTCGTTGGCGAAGGCCTTGAGCGCGTTGACCAGCTCGACGGCGGGCAGCATCTTGGAGAGGTAGCCGTTGGCTCCAGCCTGAATCGACTCCATGACGTGAGCCTCGTCTTCGTAGGAAGACAGGATCAAAACGTTGGTGTTGGGGCATTCCCGGCGGATCACGCGAGTGGCCGCCACTCCGTCCAAGTGCGGAAGCTTGATATCCATGAGAATGACGTCGGGCTTGAGCTTCCGGGCCATGCGCACGACTTCCTGGCCGTCCGCGGCTTCGCCGACAACCTCAATAATCCTCTCGTTTTCCAGAAGATCTTTGATGCCTTCACGAAACAACGTCTGGTCGTCAGCGATCAGGACCTTGACTTTTTTTCTAGCGGTCGCTTTCGTCGCAGCCATTCGATCCTCCCCAATGCCCACCTAGTCTAGCAGAAAACTAGGACTTTCGTCCCCCCGGAATTGTAAATAAAAACGCCGAGCCTTTTCCCACGCCGGCGCTTTCCACCCAGATGCGCCCGTGATGGCTGTCGACGATTTCGCGCGAAATCGAGAGCCCCAGCCCCAAGCGCCCCCCGCCCGAGGAGCTCTCGCCCTGATAAAAGCTCTGGAACAGCTTGCCTAATTCTTGAGGCGCGATCCCGTCGCCGTTGTCGCGCACGGTGAAACGCACCCCGTCGCCGTCTTTTTGGGCGGCCAGCATGACCGCGCCTCCCTTGGGCGTGTGGCGGATGGCGTTTTCAAGAAGGTTGTTGATGACCTGGGCCAGGCGCCTCTTGTCGGCCAGGATGGCGGGAAGGCCGGGCGCGGCCTGGACGTTGAGGGTCACGCCCCGCATCGCGGCGCGGGCCTGAGGGCCGTAGAGAGTCTCGCTGAGCAGTTCCGCGGGGTTGAACGAATTCATGTCGAGGCGGAATTTCCCCTTCTCGATGGAAGCCCAGTCCACCAAATCCTCGATCAAACGCGAAATCTGGGCGATGCCGCTGGCGATGTAGCGCATCTTCTTGGCCTGCTGCTCATCGGGCTTGATGGACTGCGCGAGCATTTCGAAGCTGACCTGCAGGGTCATCAAAGAATTGGACAAGTCGTGCGAGGCCATCGACATGAACTTGGATTTCATCGCCGACAAGCGGGAGAGCTGCTCGTTGAGGCTTTTCAGATTCTCGATAAGCCTCTTATTCTCCCGTTTGAGCTTCATCTTCTCGAGAGACCTCGCGATCGCGCGCTTGAGATGATCAAAATTGACGGGCTTGGCCAGAAAGTCATCGACGGATTCCTGGATGGCCTTGAGCGCGGTGTCGAGGGAGGCGTGCGCGGTGATCATGAGTATCTGGCTGTCCGAATTCATCTCGCGGATCTTGCGGATGGCGTCTATGCCCGTGCCGTCGGTGAGATTGTAATCCATCAAGATGACATCGAACTGGGTCTTTTTGACCTGCGCGACGGCCTCGGCTCCGCTGGCGGCCAAGGCGATCTCGTAGCCGTCGATCTCCAAATTATCGCCCAGGCTTTCGCGCATGTTCGCGTCATCGTC
>ERZ1292633.3468-Hain-H41-02um-R1-3468-length-15324-cov-4_pt1 | contig 10279 bp, 10 predicted proteins | sample MGYA00564406_ERZ1292633 | MGnify/ENA primary metagenome ERZ1292633 (study PRJEB36523, sample SAMEA6512639) | groundwater metagenome | collected 2019-01-08 | study: AquaDiva: Metagenomics assemblies of 32 groundwater samples
TCGACGAACGGCACGTACTCGGCGGTCGCTTCGCGTTCGCCGATCAGACACATCAGGCTGGCGCCCGGTCCGCAGGGCACGATGGCCACGTGTTCGGGGTGGTCGAACTCCTGACGGATCGTTTTGGCGTCCGGTTCCCCGGGCAGGAGGTGGAAAATCACTCCGGGCCGGGTGAATATCTTGTCGACGCCGAACCTCGGATTCGGCCACAGCTTGCGTACGCCGGTGTCGGAGTCGATGAATCCCAGGCCCGCCAACGTCTCATCGAAGCCGCCGATGAAATCTTCGGCCATCGAAGCCGAGAGCCGGATGTCCCAATTGAGCGTCCCGCCGCCCTGCAGTTCCCGGATGAAGATGGGAACCTCCTGGCCGGTTTCGATTTCGCCCAGCGCCGTCAGGGTGTACGGGCGCGGCATGACGTACTTGACCATCAGGTACATGGTGACCGGCTTCTCGGTCCAGAGGACGTAGGTGTTTTCTTCCTCGTGCGGGCGCCCGTGGCGCGACACCAGGTCGAACAGGTCAGCGACCAATTCCGGTGTCAGTCCGTCAGGCAGGTCTTTCTTGGGAAGGAACTGGTTCAGGAATTCTGGGAAGAACCTCTTTCGGCGTTCGTGAGCGAGCGTCATGGCAGCCTCCTGCTGGCCTTTGTATCGTCCGGACGAGCCCTTGTCAATCATAGCGACCTCAGCAAAACTCCTTCCGGCTCGAAAGGATTTTTTGTTGAGGTCACTCTTGCCAAAACCGGATTTTCGTGCTTTTCTACGTCATACGGAGGCAGACATGCGATCACTCTCGATCTTTGCAAGAACCGCAATCGTTCTCATTTTGGCTGAAGGCTGCGCTCACGGCGCCACCGAGGCCGCGCGTTCAACCGTGGTCCCGCTCTGGACGCTGTCCCAAGCGCCCGACGGCAAACAGCCGGAACACACCGAGGCCGCGACCCTGGCCGTCAAAGTCGCCGACCACTACCTGCTGACCACCATGGTCGGCATGCCGCTGGAAGTCCGCTACTTCCTGGCCGAACCCGCCGTCTTCGTGAGCGACGGCGAAAAGTGGTACCGCGGCCGTTACGTCGATTACCGCGTTTATGACGGCTTGGCGCTGGTCCGCACCGAGGAGATTCTTCCCGGATCGGCGGCCGAGATCCAGACCCTGCGCTCCGGCGGAGAACTCCGGGAAGTCATGCTCGTCGGCAACCGTCTCGGAGAGCGGACCGCGGCGGTGATGACGTCGCGACCCAGGAACACCAGGGGATCGATCTTTTTTGACGACCAGGGCAAGCTCTGCGGCGTCCGCGGCGGCTACGTCGAAGACCGCCGCGCCATCGACGCCCGCGGCCCGGAGATCCTTCATTTCCTGCGTACCTATTTCGCGGCCGGCGGACGGGAAGTCGAACCCAAGCCGGCCTTCGTCGAAAACGCAAAGCCTCCGCCGGATGGCGGAGGCTCGGTCCCGCACTGATTGGTGCGGGATTTTTTTGCGCTCTTCTTAGAAGAGGGGACCCATGTCCGGTTTCGGCCCCGGCCCGCCGCCGAATCCCTGCAGATCAGGCTGATTGATATCGAGCGGACGGAGACCGGTGTCGAGATCGCTCTTGGTCTCGACGCCAAGGATATTGTTGAGTTCCTCGGTGAACCTGTCGCGGATGTCGGCCAGCTCCTGGAGCAGGTCGAAGACCGCGTCGGTATCGACCGGCGTGACGGCCGCCGCCGCTTTGAGTTCGGCCAGCTTGGCTTTGCCTTCGTCGAGAACCGCCTGGGCCGAGCTCACGTCATTCTTTTTCTTGAGCTGGTTGAGGCGTGTCTGGTTGGCCTTGATCTCGCGATCCACTGCACGCATGGTCGTCGTGAGCTGGCGGATCTGCGTGATGTTGTCGTGGTGTTCGCCGACCGCATCCATGGCGCCGAACACGCTGTCCTCGAACATCTGGAAGCCTTCTTCGATGTCACCGGCATCGATTTTAGCCTTGGCGTCGGCGTAGGCCGCTTTGACTTCGTTCAGCGAAGCCTCGTAGTCGGCGATCTCCTTGGTGAGGTCGATCTTGGATTTCAGTGCCGCTTTTTTATCGGCAGCCAGGAGCCGGTCGAACTTGCTCAACTGCTGGCTCACTCTCTTATAGATGGTGGGCAGGTTATTGAGCCGTTCGAGGTTCGGCATCTGTTCCTGGATGATTTGCACCACGTCCTGCAAGCCTTCGGTAACGTCGGCGAGTTCCTCCGGAGTTTCCGCGGCCTGGATTTTTTTAATAGTGTCCTCGGCCTTGGCCACCGCGTCTACAAGTTCGCTCGGCGCTTTGATACCCTTCTTTTCGACTTTGGCGATGCGCGCTTTGACGCTGACGAGTTTCTGGGAGAATCCGATCATCTGCTTCTTGACCTTCTTCATCAACGCTTCTTTCTGTTTGGCATCCATCTCTCCTCCCTGGTTCGGGCCGCCCATCCGGTCGCCTTGCGGTCCGAATTGCCCGCCTTGCGGACCGAATTGGCCGCCCTGCTGCTGGCCGCCGGAACCGTTGAATCCGCCCGACACGTTCTGACAAGGACCTGCATACTTTACGCCGCCGCCCGATTCAATGGCGTAGCACGAACTCACCCAGGTTTTGCCGTCATTGCCGCAGACCGGATCGGCGACATTCCCGCAAGGTTTGTGCCCTTCGCATACGCCGTCATGGAGAATTTCCGCCCCGTCATTTTTCGCGTCACAGCTGTTGAAGTAGGTCACATCAACACCAGCCTTGGCGTTTCTGCCGTTTCTGGCGCAGACGAACGACGCGACCGTGCCCTTCGGTTCGCAGGGGTTTTCATTTTGAACCGAACCGGTTCCGCCGCCAGGGCCTTGCTGGCCGAACTGTCCGCCCTGCGGAGGTTGAAAGTTGCCGGTCGTTCCGGGCGCTCCCTGCTGGCCGCAACCTTTGAAACATTCGTTGACGGCATTGCTGCAATTCGTGAGGCCGACCTGATCGTCGGGCTTCACGTTGGCGGTGCATTCCTGTTTCATCGTTCCGCACTTGGCGAAACATTGGCTCGGGTCGAAGGCCGGTTGCTGCGGTGGCGGCGGCATCATCTGCTCTTGCGTCGGCGGCGGAGTCGTTTCCTGGGCGAACATCATCACCGGAACGCTGCCGACCACCGTGGCGGCGGCGATGGCAATGAGTGCGACGGCGATGTGGACCTCACGGTGATGGAAGGGGACGTCGTTCTTGTGGTCGAAGACCATAGTGAGAGCTAAAGAGTTAAATTTTTGAAATAGGAGAGGTCTCGAAAAATCCAATGGCTGCAGTATACCATTTTTCGGGTTGGTGAGGAAGAGAAGGCCTTGCTATACTCTCCTCATTATGGCTCTGTTCTTCCTCGCCATCGCCGCCGGATTCCTGACCATCCTGGCGCCATGCATTCTGCCCATCCTGCCTTTTCTTCTCGGCACTTCGGTTTCCGGCTCGCGGTTGCGCCCGCTCGCGACCATCGTCGGATTCGTCGGGACGTTCAGCATGGTCGGCGCCGCTTTGGCGACCGCCGGCACTTTTTTCGGCATCGGCGGCGAAGCGCTCCGTTTTTTCGCCGTGGTTTTGCTGACGCTCTTCGGTCTGGCTCTTCTCTTCGAACCCGTCTATGAGCGTTTGACTGCCGGCTTCGCCGCGGCTTTTGCCAAGCTGGGGTTGAGAGTCTCCAAAAATTCGACCGGCCGGACCGATGCGATTTCCGGACTGCTCGTCGGCGTCTCGCTCGGCCTCGTCTGGACGCCGTGCGCCGGTCCGATCCTCGGCACCATCCTGACCCTGGCCGTCAAGACCAAGGATTTCCTGACCACCATGCTGCTGATGTTCGCCTACGCCCTCGGCGCCGGCGTTCCGATGCTTGGCATCGCCTACGGGGGCCGGGCTGTCCGCACGCGGCTGCGTCGGGTCGGAAAACTGCAACCGGCGCTTAACAAAATTTTCGGCGTCATCATCATCCTGACCGCCATGGCGATTCTCACCGGCTACGATGTCGTCATCCAGACCATGCTGATCCGATATTATCCGGTGCAGTCGATTCTGAAATTATGAAACCCATGTCCGAGGAAAGAATCGCTCTCGCCGTCATGATTTCTCTGGCGATCCTGATCTTCGCCGGCTGGGTGGTCGAGTCGCGCCTTTCGAATCTGGCCATGCCGGCGCCGCCGTCGGCGATGCTCGGCAAGCCGGTCATCCTCGATCGGATACCGGGAATAAATTCCGAAGCCGGGCCGACGCCGGAAGAACCCGGCCAGGTCAGCCTCCTTCCGATCCTGTCCGAATCCATGCCCGAGTTTGCCGGCATTTCGAAATGGCTCAATTCGGATCCCGTCAGCCGGGAACGGCTCCGCGGCAAGGTTGTTCTGGTCGATTTCTGGACCTATTCGTGCATCAACTGCATCCGGACCCTGCCCCACCTCACCGCTTGGGATAAAAAATACCGCGACAAGGGATTGGTGATTATCGGCGTTCACACGCCGGAGTTTGCCTTCGAAAAGAAAGAAGACAACGTCCGGGCGGCGATCAAGCGTTACGGCATCGGCTACCCGGTGGCAATGGATAATGATTATGGAACTTGGAACGTTTACGGCAACCGGTACTGGCCCGCCGAATACCTGTTCGACTCGCGAGGCCGGCTTCGCAACGCCCACTTCGGCGAGGGCGAATACGAAGTTTCAGAAAAGAACATTCAAGACCTCCTGGCCGACGCCGGCTCCGAGGTGGCGATGCCGATCACGGTCATGCCCGACAACACCGACTTCGGCAAGATCGGCACGCCCGAAACCTACCTCGGTTACGGCCGCATGGAATATTTCGGCGGCCCGGAGACGGTGCGCCAGGACACGGTGCAGAAGTATAGCCTGCCGGCGCTGACCGAGCTGAATCATTTTTATTACGACGGCCGCTGGCTGATCCGCTCCGAATACGGTTCGCTGGCCGAAGTTCCCGGCGCGTTGGCGATCCGCTATCAGGCCAGCAATGCCAACCTGGTCATGGGCGCCGAGGCCGGAACGGTCCGGGCCGAGGTGCTGCTCGACGGCAAGCCGGTTCCCGCGGGAATGCGCGGTCCAGATCTGATGGTTCAGAACGGCCGGACCTATGTGCGCGTTTCGGCAGAACGCCTGTATAATCTCATCGATGCCAAAGGAACGTATGCCGAACATCTGCTCGAGTTTCATTTTCTCGATGCCGGCGTCCGGGTGTACGCTTTTACGTTCGGCTAAAGAAAACCCCGCAGCATCGCGGGATCAGACGAGTTCGATTTTGAGCCGGTCGCAGGGGACGCCGTAGCGGCCGGAAAAGAAGTTCAGGAATTCTTCGATGCGGCTGCGGAGCGGTTCCTGCAAGTTCGGCAGGCGCGGCCGCCAATCGGCGGGTCGTGGCGTCGGCGCGAGTTCGCGCGGAATGATGATGTGGATCATTCCTTGAGTGGCCATGGCGCCGGCGATGGTGTTGGCAAACAGTTCCCATCGGCCGGCTGCGGGATTGAACGGCGCGCCCGGATCCGAGAGCAGGATGTAAGCGGTTTCGAGCTCGTCGAAATCGACGACGACGTTGAGAATTTTGAAGTCTCCGTAGGTCAGCACGACGCGCCTCCATTCCTCTGATAACCCTACCATTCATCCGTATGCGGAGAAAATGGCTCATCGCGGCATCGATTGCTGCGGCCGCCGCCGCGGCTCTTCTGTGGCCGTTCGTCCGCGGACAGTATCGGGCGCTGCGACCGGCCTTGGCGCCGCCGCCGGCCGACATCGGCCGCGAAATCGAAACTTCCTCAAGTCCGTTGCATCTGCCGCCGGGATTCCATATCGAGATTTTTTCCAAGGACATTCCCGACGCCCGCGTTTTGGCCTTCGATCCCGACGGCAATCTCTGGGTCAGCCAGATCGGCTTGGGGAAACTGACCAGGCTCGAGATTCGGGCCGGAAAAGTCGTCGGCAGCAAAATTTTTACGGGTTTCAAACATCCCCACGGCCTGGCCTTCGATCCCAAGAATCCGCGGATGCTTTATCTGGCCGAAGAAAATCGGATCAGCCGGACCTCGATCGATGGCGATCCCGAATGGCAGAAGGTTGCCGATCTGCCCGGTGGCGGCCGTCATTTCAGCCGGACCATCGGCTTCGGTCCCGACGGCAGGCTCTACGTCGCCATCGGTTCGACCTGCGATGTCTGCCTCGAGCGCGATGCCCGCAACGCCTCGATCCAGGTCGTCGAGGACGGCAAACTCAAAGAGTTCGCCCGGGGCCTGCGCAACGCCGTGTTCTTCGCTTTTCATCCGGCGACCGGAAAGATGTGGGCCACGGAAATGGGCCGCGACAACATCGGCGACGAACAGCCGCCGGACGAGATCGACGTGATCGAAGCCGGCAAGAACTACGGCTGGCCGAATTGTTACGGCCGGAACATCCATGACGCCGCCTTCGACAAGAACGTCTACATCAGGAATCCGTGCCTGGAGCCGTTCGAAATTCCTTCGCTCATCGACATTCCGGCCCACTCGGCGCCGCTCGGTTTGGCCTTCGCCCCGGCCTCGTGGCCCGAGGAATATCGCCATGATTTTTTCGTGGCCTATCACGGTTCGTGGAATCGCAGCGTGCCCGCCGGATACAAGGTGGTTCGGATGATGCTCGACGCCGGCGGCAAACCGCTCGGCTCCGAGGACTTCATCGGCGGCTGGCTGACTGCGGACGGCCAGGCCCTGGGCCGGCCGGTTGATATCGCGTTCGGGCCCGATGGCGCGATGTATATTTCCGATGACAAGGCGGGCGTCGTCTATCGGGTAATTCCGCCCGCCAAATAGTATGCGCGCACCTGAATTTTCTTCGAACGCGACCTGGATCAACGTTGATAAGCCGATTCGCCTGGCCGATCTCAAGGGCCGGGTGGTGCTCTTGGATTTCTGGACCTATTGCTGCATCAACTGCATCCATGTTTTGCCCGATCTCAAGTTTCTTGAACGCGCTTTCGCCGGCAAGCCGGTGGCGGTGATCGGCGTCCACTCGGCCAAGTTCAAGAACGAACAGGACGTCGCTAACATCGAATCGGCGGTCGCCCGATACGAAATCGAACATCCGGTGGTCGTCGACAACGATCATGCGGTCTGGAATTCTTACGGCGTGCGCGCCTGGCCGACGTTCGTGCTGATCGATGCCGAGGGCAATGTCCGGGCCCAGGGATCGGGCGAGGGGCTGCGCCGGGTTTTGGAAAAACAGATTCAGGATCTTCTCGATGAAGGCGCGAAGAAAGGCGTTTTGGCGGCCGGGCAGACGGTTCATGCCGCGCCGCGCCCGGCGCCGGCCGGGACGCTTTCGTTCCCGGGAAAAATCGCCGTCGATCCGGCCGGCCAACGGCTGGCGATTTCCAATTCGAATCATAACCGCATCCTGATTTGCGCCCTGGAAACGCCCGAGCGCGCCAAGATCGTCGAGACCGTCGGTACCGGCGAAGTCGGTTCCGGCGACGGTGCTTTCGATCGGGCGTCGTTCAATCATCCGCAAGGAATTTGTTTCGCCGCTGAGAAATTATACGTCTGCGATACCGAGAATCATCTGCTGCGCCAAATCGACCTGGCGGCGAAAACCGTGCGGACCATGGCTGCCGGCGCTGTTTTGAACTCTCCGTGGGATGTCGCCTGGCGCGACGGCGAGCTGTTCGTCGCCATGGCCGGATCGCACCAGATCTGGCGCCTTGACCCGGGCAGGGAAAAAATTGAACCCTGGATCGGCGATGGCCGCGAGAACATCGTCGATGGCGAGCGCCTGCGGGCCCGATTGGCCCAGCCCAGCGGTTTGAGCCTGGCCGGCGACGATCTTTTTTTCGCCGACAGCGAGGTCTCCGCCCTGCGCGTCTGCCATCTCAAAGACGGCCGGGTCGAGACCTTCATCGGCACCGGACTCTTCGACTTCGGTTTCCGCGACGGCGATTTCGAAAACGCTTTGTTGCAGCATTGCCTCGGGGTGTTTGCCGCCGGAGAAAAAGTTTACGTTGCCGACACCTACAATCATGCGGTCCGCGAAGCCGATCTCAAGACGCGGACTATTCGCACGCTGGCAGGCCGCATGAAGGATAATAAAGTCTGCATGATCGGCGACGCCGCCTGCGAACTCCTGCCGCTGAACGAACCCAACGACGTCGAACTTGTCGGCCGCAAACTTTACATCGCCGATACCAACAATCATCTGATCCGCGTTCTCGACTTGCCGACCATGGCGCTCAAGGATGTGAAGATCGAATAAAAAAACCGTCTCGCAGGACTGCAGGACGGCAGAGTTACCAGACGTAGCGATCGCGGACGGCCGCGACGACGGCGCGGGCTTTCCGTTCGGCGATGCCGGTCGATGGCGCCAACTGGCTGATCGCGGCATCGCCCAGATACTTCATGACTTCTTCATCCTCGGGAATGATCGAGACCAGCGGCCGTCCGGTTTCACGGGCCTTGTTGGCAAGTTGGCGCGCCTTTTCGTGGGCCTGCGGGTGGCCCTTGGCGGCCAGGGAAGTGTACAGCGACTCGGCCGCGATCACCGACCAGGAGGCGTCAAGATTCCTGGCCATGGCGTCCCGGTGGACCACCAGCGTCGACATGGCCTTGTCGAGGCGCTTGGCCATGATGGCGGCGATGGCGAAGATCTCGGGCAGGAAGCGGGCCGAAGCCGAGTTGGTCAGGTCGCGCTGATGCTCGCTGACCATGTTCGAGAGCACCGTGCCGTGGCGTTCCTTGACCACGAGCCACAGGCTTTTGACGTTTTCGAACGAGTTCGGATTGCGCTTGTGCGGCTTGGCCGACGAGCCGACCTGGTCTTTCTTGAACGCCTCGCTGACTTCGCCGATCTCGCTCCGGTGCAGATGGCGCATATCGTCGGCCAGGTTGGCCATGACGCCGCAGGCTTCGACGATCCCGGAGATCAGCCGGGTCAGCGGTTCGGGCGGCGCGATCTGGGTGCTGATTTCGGCCGGCTTCAGACAGAGAAGAGCCAGGACTTCGCGTTCGAACGCTTCCGGATCATCCACGAGTTTCGAGGCCGCGTTGTAAGCGCCGACCGCGCCGGAGAATTTTCCCCGAAGCCTGGGTGCATCTTCGAAAATATTGAGGGCGCATTGGCTCAAGCGGCTGGCGTATCCGGCCATGGCAAAACCGAAGGTGATCGGCACGGCGTGCTGGCCGTGGGTCCGGCCGATCTGCGGCGTGGCGGCCTCGCGTTCGGCCAGGTCCAGGACGGTGTGGATCAGGATGAACAGCCGTTGATAGACCAGCTCGACCCCGGCCTCGCGGTAGCGCAGGGCGTTGGCCGAGTCGATGATGTCGTATGAGGTTGCGAAGCGATGGATGAACGGCCTGGTCTCGTCGCTGACCTTGGCCGCCAGACGGTTGACCATCGCCTGGATGTCATGGAAAACGCGTTCCTCTTCGGCCATGACCTCCTCCCAGGTGACTTGCTTGGCTGCGGCCGCGACCTCTTCGACCGCTTTGGCCGGGCAGAGTCCCCGGGCGTGCAGCGCCCGCACCAGCGCGACTTCGACGTCGAGCTTGAGTTTCAGGAACGTCCGTTCCGACAGGTATTTGGCGATCACCGGATCCCAGTAACGGTTGTCGAGAGGGGAGATGCAGTCGGCGGCACTCGGCGGAAAATCCATGGCGCTCTCCTTTCGTGATGTGAAAGAGCTGCCGAAATGTATCCTAATTATTTTTCTTTGGCAATGAATACGCCGTCCCAGCCTTCGCCGGGATCATGCTCCTTCATATGTATGCAGCGTTCCGCAAACACTTTGGCCGCGGCGTCGCCTTCCAATTTTTGAAATTTTTCCCGCGCCTCATCCCATCGTCTGGCGCGGTACGAAGCCGCGGCTTCAGACCAGGCGGACAGAAGTTCTCTCGTCTCGGGCGTCGCGTCTTCGGCCCGGCAAACCAATTCATGGATCTGGACCGCCTGTTTTTTGCCTTTGACCGCGACCAGGTCGATCGGCCGGGTCAGGAATCCGTCGCCGAGTTTGGCGCGGGTCGCTTCCGATAGCAGCGCCGTGATCCCGTACTGCTTGGTCAAACTTTCGAGCCGCGAGGCCAAGTTCACGTCGTCGCCCATGACCGTGTAATCGAAACGGGTCCGCGAACCCATGTTGCCGACGACCACAGGACCGGTGTTCATGCCGATGCCGATGTTGACCTCGGGTTTGCCCTCGGCCGCCCATTTTTTCTTGAGTTCGGCCAGCCGCGCCGTCATGCGGGCCGTCGCCGTCGCCGCCCGCGCCGCGTGATCCTCCTGGCGTATCGGCGCGCCCCAAAAAGCC
>ERZ1292633.6402-Hain-H41-02um-R1-6402-length-10279-cov-9_pt1 | contig 10279 bp, 8 predicted proteins | sample MGYA00564406_ERZ1292633 | MGnify/ENA primary metagenome ERZ1292633 (study PRJEB36523, sample SAMEA6512639) | groundwater metagenome | collected 2019-01-08 | study: AquaDiva: Metagenomics assemblies of 32 groundwater samples
AAAATTTTTACGCGGTTCAACATCGTCGCCCATTAAAATATCAAACATTTTGTCCGCCGCTGTAGCATCTTCTATATTAACTTTCTTCAAAATTCTATTACTGGGATTCATAGTTGTTTCCCAAAGCTGTTCGGGATTCATTTCACCGAGACCCTTATATCTCTGAATACCTATTTTTTCATCGCCCTTCTTCGTCATTTCTTTTACCATTTTATCTTTTTCCGCGTCGCTATAAACATAATTGAATTCCTTGCCTTTTTGCAGCCTATAAAGAGGCGGTTGAGCTATATAAAGATAACCGCTCTCAATTATTTGGGGCAAATACCTATAAAATAACGTCAAGAGCAGTGTTCTAATGTGGGCGCCATCAACATCGGCATCGGTCATTAAAACCACTTTATGATAGCGAATTTTGGCAATATCAAAAGACTCGGCGATAGCGGTACCAAGGGCTACAACCAAAGATTTAATTTCTTTATTGAGAAGCATCTTGTCTATTCTTGATTTTTCCACGTTCAAAATTTTTCCTCTTAAGGGCAAAATGGCTTGAGTCCTCCTGTCTCTTCCCTGTTTAGCGCTGCCGCCGGCGCTGTCGCCCTCAACGATAAATAATTCTGAATCTTCCGGATTTCTTGAGCTGCAATCAGACAATTTTCCGGGTAAAGTTAATCCTTCCAAAACACCTTTTCTTAAAACTGTTTCGCGGGCAGCTTTGGCCGCTTTTCTTGCCTTGGCGGCCAGCATGCATTTTTCTATTACCCTTCTGCCGTCAGATCCAAATCTTTCCAAATATTCCTTTAGCGCTTCGCCGACAACCACTTCAACAGCGGTTCTGGCTTCGGTATTACCGAGCCTGGCTTTTGTTTGGCCTTCAAATTGAGGCTCTCTAATTTTTACAGAAATCACAGCTGTAAGCCCCTCTCTCACATCATCGCCTGTTAAATTTTCTTCGGCCCCCTTTAAGTAACCTTCCTTTTTAGCAAAATCATTAAGCACTCTGGTCAAAGCAGAACGAAATCCTGTCAGATGAGTTCCTCCATCCGGAGTATAAATATTATTAGCAAAACTGAGCTCTTCAATTTCTAATTCATCATTATAAATAAATGAAGCTTCAACCCCGATCTTTTCATATTCCTTTTCAATATAAAAAGGCTGATCTTGGAGTTTTTTAGATGTTTCGCTTAAATATTTAATAAAAGACAAAATGCCTCCATCAAACTGAAAACAATTATAATAAATAGGCGCTTTTCTGGAATCAATAATTTCTATTTTTACGCCCTTGGTCAAAAAGGCCTGCTGGCGCAAATGATCAACAATCCTTTTCCTGTCAAATTCCGTAACCTTAAAAATTTCCGGGTCCGGTTGAAAAGTTTGCTTTGTGCCGACCCTGTCGCATTTGCCGGACTTCCTTACTTTATATTGGGGCTTGCCCTGTTTATATTCTTGTTCATAAAGTCCGCCGTCCCTGCACACTTCAGCCTTCATCCACGAAGACAAAGCGCAAACAACAGAAACACCTACGCCGTGCAAACCTCCGGAAACTTTATAAGATTCTCCGCCAAATTTTCCGCCAGCGTGTAAAGTGGTCATAACAGTTTCCAAAGCAGACTTTTTTGTTTGCTTGTGAATTTCAACCGGAATACCGCGGCCATCGTCGGAAACGGAAACTTTATTATCCGGCATTAATTCAACGCGGATATTTTTAGCATAACCGCCCATGGCCTCATCAATGCAGTTGTCTACAACTTCCCAAACTAAATGATGAAGACCCTCAATTCCGGTGGAACCAATATACATTCCCGGTCTTTTTCTGACAGGTTCAAGACCCTCTAAAACATAAATATCTTTAGCTGTATAAGACGGAGCTTGCTTATCTTTTTCTTCCTGTTTATTAGTATTTTTTGCCATTTATGTAGAAATTATAACATAAAAAGACCAAAAAAAACAAACAAAAAACCAATAGTTTTCTACTGGTTTTTATAGTGAATAAACTCAAACTTTTTTATATCATAAACTATATTTTTTCGCTCTACAACTATCCTCCAGCCGTGTTTTTTAGCGTGATCAACCAATATCCCATCAGGATTAAAAGCTATCGGTTTGCCAACCAATTCCAGCATAGAAATATCAGTGGCGCTGTCGCCAACCGCCACGGAATTTTTCCAATCAGGCTTTATCCCCAATTCATCCGCTATCTTCATAAGCAACCTGCTTTTGTTGTTATAACTGTCTCTTTGCGCGAATTCTTTAGTAAACAATCCTTTTTCTATTTTAAGAGCCGTCCCAAAAGCCATATCAAATCCCAGATGTTTGGCAAAATCCTTTACCATAAACACGGGCGAACCGGAAATAGCGATTAAATAATATCCTTCTTTTTTCAGATCTCCCACTAAATCCCTGGTAAATCTATAAACTTTCTTTTTTTGCTTATCCATTACCGCCTTTCCAACTTTCAAAACGTCCTTGCTCTTACAACCGACAATATGCTTAAAATAAACTTCGGCTACTTTATTTATATAGGTATCATAATTCGCAATGCGATTTAACCATGCATGATAATCATCTTCAATTTCTTGATGGGCTTTTTTCAAAAAAATGCCTTCTTTCACCAGGCCATTTACCAACTCAATTAAAAGCGAAGAGCGGAAAATAGTGCCATCTATATCAAAAGCGGCTATTTTGATTTTTTTTACCATAAGCGATTATTTGTCCTATTGGACTTATTAGACCTATTAATCATAGTATATCAAATTTCAAATTGTTTCTTAACCTCCTCAAAGGAAGATTTATCAGAATCCTTGATTGGCTTGCCATCCGGAACTTCAATTTTAAATGGATTTACCAAAGTTCCAAATTTATGTATTTCATAATGCAAATGAGGACCGGTTGATTCTCCCGTAGAACCAACATAACCGACTACCTGACCTTGCTTCACGCTTGCCCCGCGTTTAACTCCTTTAGCCAAGCTGGAAAAATGACCATAAACGCTAGTATACATATCGTTATATCTAATAGTCACGGAGATGCCATAAGCGCCATTCCACCCGGCTCGAGTAACAGTTCCATCGCCAATAGCAACGGCGGGAGTATTGTAATTAGCAGCCAAATCAAGAGCGCGATGAGCGCCCACGCCACCCGTTACAGGATTTACTCTTTTATAACTAAAACCCGAACTGATGTATTTATACTGCAAAGGAGATTTTAAAAATACTTTCTGAAGGGACTTTCCATTTTCATCATAATATCCCTCTTTTCCATCGCTATCCTTAAAGTAATAACCCGAATATTCCTGTCCGGCATTATTAAATTTCGCCGCTAAAATTTTACCGGGCATCGCATAATTATCTTCTAAAAATCTTTTTTCATAAATTACTTTAAAACTATCGCCTTTTTGAATATCTCCGACAAAATCTATCTGCCAAGCGAAGGCTTCTGCCAAAGCAATTGCCAATCTATCATCCAGGCCTTGGTTCACCACTGTTTCGTATAAAGAAGACTCAATAACGCCTTTAGCCGTCGATGTTTCAATTTTATATTCAATTGGTTTTTTTTCCGCCTGCCAATTTTCGGTTGAAGTTGAAACATTTTGAACAATTAATTTTTCTTCAGTATTTATATCATAATCCAGCTCTTTCAAACTATTATTATTTTTATCAAATACAAAAACAATTTCTTTTCCGGCTCTGATTAGGGCTAAATCATAAACTTTTTTACTGTTCTCTAAAATAGCGCTTACCGTATCAGTAGCTACCCCGGCTTGGCTGGCAATGATGCTGAAAGTTGAGCCTGCCAAAATTTCCTTTTTAATAATTATATCCTGATTGTCTTGGGTCTGATTTACGCTGCTAGTCAAAAACATAAAAGCCGAACCAACAATAAGTCCTGTGGCGGCTAAAATTTTTCCTATTAAAATCGGCATACGTTATTGGCTTACAGGATTTGTAGAAGTTAAAGGCAATACGCAGCGCGGCGGCATAATACAACCGTCTTTATTTTTTTCTGATATCAATTTTCCGCCTTTTTCAGTACACTCTTTTTCCATACTTAACGAAGCTGGAACCAATAATGGACAAATCATTACGGGGTTAGTAACTGTGGTATTTATTAAACTATCAGAAGAAGTAGTTGTTGAATCAGAAACGGTATTTTCTAACGGCTTTATGCAAATACTATATGCTTTATTGCTCCTATCTTCTTTTAAGCCATAACAGCATTGTTTAGCGACCGGGCCGACTAATGGATCTCTATTAACTTTTTCATTTTCTTTGCCGCAGTCTTCTTTTACAACAACTCCGGCTCCGCCGCTTACAGAGGAAGTTGAAGAAACAGATCCACATTCACCCGAAACACTAAAACTATTCACGCCGCACTTGCTATTGTCGGCATAACAATGACCATCGCAAAACTTTTTTGCATCAGTTTGCCATTCTTCTGAAGTTTTACAAGAAGATGAATCTTTGGATTCTTTACCGTCGTAACACTGCCAATAAGCGCTACTAAAAGAATTAATAACAGAGCCAGAACCGCCGCTCTCTCCCGGACACTTGGCAAATTCACAATTAGGACCGGTACGGCCTACATACGAACCGTCGGAACAAAGTTTGGCTTCTTGAGTACAATAAACTCCCTCTACTGGCTTTGTCGTTCCGGTAGAAACGGACTGACTGGAGCATTTTTCCAGCTCTTTTTTAACTGTCTCTAATTTTAAATTATAATCTTTTTCTGAAATTTCTCCTCTCTTTAACATCGCCTCCAGATCGGACGGATATTTTTTAAGAAATTCGCAATTTGAAACTGATGTTTCTTTTTGAACAGGAGCGGCCGTTGTCGGCTGCGGCTGCTGTTTATTTATGCACTGTTCTAATTCTTTTTTAATAGATCCGTATTTAAGATTATATTGTTCTTCGGTTAAATTGCCGGCTTTCAATTCCGCGGTAAGTTTTTCTAAAGAAACTTTAAGCTGATCGCAAATAGAAACAGTCGGAATCGCTATTTGTACGGCTGAACCCCCCGCTCCTCCCGTTGATTTTACGCTAGGAACAAATACCTTTTGAGGCAATTGTTTTACTGTGGCCGCTCTCTGAACCGAATCACTGGAAGGAATTTCTTTAATCAATTGCCGTACCGCTGCCGATCCGAACACATCAGTAGCCTGCTGAATATTTTCATTTAATTTATTGGTAAGATTTTCCTGAACTTTAAGCAACGCCGGCTTGGCTACTTCGGGCGCTTTCGCCTCAATATTGGTAATAATTTCAAGCGAGCGCACGTGCTTCAATTCGCTGCCCTTTGAATCAATAAGCGCGTTCTGTAATTTATTCACAAAATCCGTCGGATTATCTTGGATAGCGGTTGCGGCTGATTCATCAATTTTCAATTTTGCGAAATCAACAGCGTTTTTAACATCAGCGCTATCGCTGGCCTTAATGCTCATTTCATCTAAAACCTTTTGATGCGAAACAACATCGGTGGCAACCGAATTCATCAATGTTTCAAACCCTTGAGTTGTTGAAGCGGTTGTTTTTAAAGATTCCAAACTTAAATTCACTCTTTCCTGCGCCGCCTGGTAATTTTTTACACCCTTAATGATCGCATTATTGTCATTCGGCACTGTTTCCTGAATCTTTTTAGCCTCGGCAACTTTTTCGTTGGCTATTTTAACTTCTAATTGAGCCTTAGCCACAGGATTAAAAGTAAAAACTCTTCGGACATTCCTGCTAAATTCTTTAAAAAAATAAAATGGATTGGTCGGTAAAAGCCCCGGATTGGCCACTCCCAGATCCGAAGTTGAAACGCTTTCCGCTTGTTGAACGGCTCGGGTATCCAATGTGGCTGTATCCGTAACTGTTTGACCAAAAACAATGCCGGAAGTCATTAATCCGACCAAAGAAAACAAAATAATAACTTTTTTCATATATAAAACAAGTTAATTTACTCTTTTGACCTTATTGTAAGTATACCACTTTGCCTTACCCCTATAAATAAGCGCAAATATTTACCGCCCCCTCCCTTATAATTATGACTTCCCCATTATCAATCTCAATAAGCGTTGAAGGCGAAGACTTTTTAATTCCAGAATCAATGTAGAAATCAACATTGTCTTGAAAGTATTTTTGAGCCTCTTTTATAGTTTTTGAAGACTTACAGCCCTCCCAATTTGCGCTTGGCGCCACCAATGGGCCGGTCTTTTTAAGAAAGCTGATTAGTTTTTTATTTTTAGGAAAACGGAAGGCCAAAGAATTGGCGCCCCTATGAAGATATGAAAATTTCTTATCTTTACACGGTAAGATCACGCTAACTTTATTCGGCCAAATTTTAGATAAAATTCTTTTAATTTTTAGATTTGTTTTAATTCCAAATAACTTTAAGTCGTTTATTGAACCGATCAAAACAATCATCGGCTTTTTCAAATTTCTTCTGCGAAGCTTATAGATTCTTTCTACCGTTTTTTTATTCAGCGCCGAACCGACTATTCCATATATGGTATCGGTTGGAATAACGCCAATACCGCCGTTTTTTAATATTTCGGCTAGTTTTAAATTAAAAGTTTTAAATATCTTGCACATTTTTACCTACTACTCTTATACCTCTTATTCGCGCGAATAAGAGGTATAGTTATAAAATTCAAATCCATAAGAGTGAGTATCATAAAATATTTTTTTCTCCAAAGAAAGATCCGCCTCTGGCGGAAAAAACATCCTTCGGTTTTTGATTTTCCAAGATAATTGATTTTAAGATATTAAAAAATGGCAATTTATCGGCTTTTTTGCCAAGTAATTTTGCCATTGAATTAACCGACTTAAATCCCTCACTCTCCAAACAACAGATTCCGGTTTTGGCCAATTCCTCGCCCGCCTCTCTATTGCGTGAATATTTACTAAAACCGGTAGCAATTAAATCGCCTATTCCGGCAACGCTCAAAACGGTTTTATCATTTCCGCCCAAATATTTCACTATTTCTATCATTTCGATTATTGCCATAGCTAAAAATTTTCCTTTACTATTACCACCCAATTCCAAACCATCAATAATGCCCAGCCCCAAAGCATAAATATTTTTCAAAACTCCGCACAAGGCTATGCCTCTTAAATCTTTTGAGTATTTAACTTTTAAATTTGTTTTATTAAAAACATCGGAAATAATAAAAAAATCTTTCTTATTTTTTGAAGCAACTACGGCAAAGCCGTTTTTATCGGCCATTAATTCCTCGGCAAGCATTGACCCGCTCAAAATAGAAAATGGCTGATCAACCGACAATTCATCTTGTAAGACCACGTCCATGGTTTTCAAAGTTTTATCCTTGCCCCCGCTATGCGGGGCAGGTTCAATTCCCTTTGCCAAACAAACAACCAAAGCTTTTTTGGATAAATATTTTTTAATACTTTCTAAGGCTCCCCGAACACACCAAGAAGGAACGCAAATAAAAATAATATTTGCCGAAGAAATAACTCCGCTTAATTTACTTTCGTGATATTTTTTATCCCAAATATCAACAATTAAATCAGATTTGTTTTTTAACAATTTATGGATAGCTTTTCCTAATTCGCCATATCCTATTATTGCGATTTTTTGTGTGTTCATAATTCGTTAATCCGTTAACTTATTAATTCGTTAATTCTTGCTCAGGGCTGCAAAGCTGTTTCGGTTTCGCCTTCCACCGAAATAATTACGCTCCTGATACTTTTATCAAAATTGATTACCGTCCAATATATCTGCGCCCGAATTGCTGTTACTCGGCAAGACCCACCGACTCCTTTTTCAATATCCTTGCTAAAATCAATTTTGACAGTATTTCCTTCTTTTTTGATTGATTTTATTTTTACATTATCCGGAATGTTGGTAAGATAACCGGTCTCTTTTTCTTCTTCCGTTAAACCTTTCAATAGAAGTTCTACCGCCTGTTTTAATGTCAGATTTTCCTTTTCCGTCTCCGACGACCTAATTACAGGAAAAACTTTGATACAAGAAACTTCTGGATCAAGTTTATTACTAGAAAAATAAACCTGATAGGTGCCGCTTAGATTTTTGTCAATTCCCGCTGCTTCATCGGCTTTAGGAGAATCAACGGCGATATTGCTTTCTTTTTCCGCGTTTGCCGCGCCCGGACACAACTCGGTCAGCTTATCTACGGAAGGATTCCCATGCCTTACCCACCCGCCATTAACACAAATCCAATTATCTTCTGGTCCGCTAATTACAAATCTAACAAGTATCCATGCCGCCAAAACAATTAAAACAGCCAATATTAAAATTTTTATTTTTTTATTCATATATGATTAATTATTCAGTAATAGAAAAGTTTTGTCCCGTGATATTCTTTGCTTCATCCGATGCAAGAAAAATAATCTTTTTGGCTACTGTTTCCGGTTCAACTAACTTATGGCTCGGTTTATTTGCCAATAACTCTTTGAGCTCTCCTTTCGGTGCCGTGAGCCAATAACCGGCATTTGTCGCTGACGGAGAAATAGAGTTGGCTCTGCCAAATGGAGATAAAAGCTTCGCGTATGACTGAGTTATATTTATTACTCCTGCTTTTGCTGCAGAATATGAAATAGCGTCATATTGACCATCTAAGCCATGTCTTGAAGCAATATTAACCATAATTCCACTTTTTTGTTTTTGAAATACTTCCATTACATATTTTGAAATATTCATCATCAATATAAGATTTTGCTGTAAAGACTTTAACCAAATATCAGATGTGCCGTTCCATTCATCGCCGTTTACATACCGTCCAGCATTATTTACTAAGACATCTATTTTTCCAAAATTTTTCATTACTTCACTAACAACGTTTTTTGCTTTATTTTCATTGATTAAATCCGCTTGGATTGCTATAGCTTTTCGTCCTAATTTTTTAATTTTCTTTACTAAATTACCTGCTCCCTTTTTATTATTTTTATAAGTAATAGCAATATTTGCGCCGTTTTGCGCAAACATTAAAGCCGCAGCCTCCCCAATTCCGCTTGATCCGCCAGTTATTAATATAGTTTTATTTGTAAACATTTTTATTTTATTTTGCTTATTCGCCTATTCGCGCGAATTAGAGATTAGAGAAGAGACAAAACTTTTTGAGTTACAGATTTCTGGTCATCACTTAAACGATAAAATATCTGCAAACTACGCTGTTCTTTTTCTAAAATATCCATTGTCGCCAAAATATTTAAATGTTTTGAGGTAGCCTTGAAAGACAGTTTTATCGCATAAGCTATGCCGCCTACCGATGATTCTTTGTTTTCTTTAAGATATTTAAGAATTGCCAACCGCCGACGATTCGCAAGCGCTTTTAAAGTTTTTTCTAAATATTTCATAATGTTTCAAAAATATTATTATAGAATTTAACAAACATGGTTATGATACAACTATTCGCCTATTCGCGCGAATTAGAGATATGATTTTCTACTTTAGTCATATAATTTAATCAGCTCGTCAAATTTTAATATTCTTTCACTGACTGGTGCGCCAATTTTAACCGCATCAACATTGCCGGCTTTAGCCAAATGAATAATAAAAACATCTTCCGTCTCTCCTGACCTATGAGAAACTATGGTTTTCAAGCCATTTTCCTGCGCTACTCTTATGGCTTGGCAAGTTTCCGAAACCGTACCTATTTGGTTCGGCTTAATTATCACTCCGCTTATCATTTTCTCTTTAGCGAATTTTTCAATCAGCTCCGGATTCGTCACGGTCAAGTCGTCCCCAACTACCCATTTATCAGGACATTTGCTATTGAAATCCCTAAAGCCATCAAAATCTTCCTCGGCAAAAGGATCCTCGATTGACACTAACAAATTTGAACGAACTAAGTAATCCAATAATATTTGATCTAATTTTTCTGACGATATTGCATTTCCTCCAAAATTATATTTGCCCTCTTTATAAAAATTGGAGGCCGCCACATCCAGCGCCAAAGAAAAAGATTTTTTTAATTCTTTCAATGCCAGCATTTCTTCCATAATTTTTATAGGTTCAAAATTACTTTCAAAATTAATGGCATATCCGCCTTCATCGCCGATGGTCAATTTATCCAGCTTATATTTTTCCTGTAAAAACTTGCCCAGCTCTTTATAAAAATCAATCAATATTTTTATAGTATCCGCATATTTATTTTCTTTAGGGTCAACCACGACCATATATTCCTGAATATCCAAGTTATTTCCGGCATGAGCGCCTCCATTTATTAAGTTAGAAAAAATCAGCGGCTTTTTTTGTGAAATAAGCCCGCCCCAAAACTCCTCATTTAAAACTTGCCACAATTCTTTATTCTCTTTGCGCGCCA
>ERZ1292633.6403-Hain-H41-02um-R1-6403-length-10278-cov-5_pt1 | contig 10278 bp, 9 predicted proteins | sample MGYA00564406_ERZ1292633 | MGnify/ENA primary metagenome ERZ1292633 (study PRJEB36523, sample SAMEA6512639) | groundwater metagenome | collected 2019-01-08 | study: AquaDiva: Metagenomics assemblies of 32 groundwater samples
CGGCCTGCGCGAGATGGGCGTGCAGACGCAGCCGCGCACGCTGCTGGCGCGGATGCCGGGCGTGAAGCTGACCGAAATGCGCGAATCGACGACTTGCTGCGGTTTCGGCGGGACCTTTTCGGTCAAGTTCGGCGATATCTCGGCGCGCATGGCCGACAACAAATGCGAGCACATCGCCCAGACTGGCGCCGGTGCCATCGTGGCCGGCGATCTGGGCTGCCTGATGAACATCGAGGGCCGCCTGCGCCGCCGTGGCGATCTCGATACGCGCGTTTTGCATATCGCCGAAGTCTTAGCGGGGGAAGATGTATGCAAGTAACGGCGATGCATTTCAAGCGCAAGGCGGGCGAGAACCTGCGCAACGAAAAGCTGCAAAAGGCGCTGGAAAAGCTCCAGACCAAGTTCGTCGACGGCCGCGCGGCGGCGATCGCGGAACTGCCGAACTTCGAGGAAGTCCGCGATGCCGCCACGGACATCCGCGACAAGGTCATCCGCAACCTCGACCGTTACCTGCTGCGCTTCGAGCAGGAAGCGACCGCGCGCGGAGCCGTGGTGCATTGGGCCGAGACCGGCGACGAGGTGAATCGCATCGTAGCGGAGATCGCGCACCAGCATGGCCTGCACAAGGTGGTGAAGTCGAAGTCCATGGTTTCGGAGGAATGCGGTCTCAACGACGCGCTCGAAAGCCAGGGCCTGGACGTGCTCGAGACCGATCTCGGCGAATACATTCTGCAACTCGCCCACGAACCGCCGTCGCACATCGTCGCCCCGGTGGTGCACAAGAGCAAGGAAGAGATTGCCGATCTGTTCGAGGAAAAGCACCAGCGCACGCGCACCACGGAGATCGCCGAGCTGTGCCGCGAGGCGCGCGAGGTGTTGCGTCCCGGATTTCTGGCAGCCGATCTCGGGATTTCCGGTGCGAATTTTATTATCGCCGAGACCGGCTCGGTCCTGATCGTCACCAACGAGGGCAACGGCCGGCTGGCCACCACGCTCCCGCGCGTGCACGTGGCTATCACCGGCATCGAGAAGGTGGTGCCGACGCTCGAGGACGTGACCACGCTGCTGCGGCTGCTGCCGCGTTCCGCCACCGGCCAGTCCATCACCAATTACGTTTCGATCCTGACCGGCACCAAAGAAAAAGGTGAATCGGACGGGCCGGAGCACTTTCATATTATTTTGCTCGATAACGGCCGCAGTAAATTGCTCGGAACCGAACTGCAACCGATGCTGCGCTGTATCCGTTGCGGCGCGTGCATGAACCACTGCCCGGTGTATCAGAACATCGGCGGCCATGCCTACGGCTGGGTGTATCCGGGCCCGATGGGGTCGGTACTGACTCCATCCTTCGTGGGGCTGGAGAATGCGCTCGATCTGCCGAATGCCTCGACGTTCTGCGGCGAGTGCGCGGTGGTGTGTCCGGTAAAAATTCCGCTTCCCGACCTGCTGCGACACCTGCGCACCCGGCAAGTGGAACAGCAGTTGCGACCGTGGCCGGAACGCGCCGCGCTCCGATTGTGGTCGTGGATGGCGCAACGCCCGGCGGTTTATGCCCTGGGCACCCGGCTGGCCGCGCGTCTGTTACGGGTGCTTTCAGGAAGCGCGAAACGGTTTCATTACCTGCCCGGCGTGACCGGCTGGACGAGCGGGCGCGACATGCCTGCGCCGACGGGCCGGACGTTTCGCGATCTGTACCAATCCCGGAGGTCATCATGAGTGCGCGCGAGAATATCCTGGCGCGGATCGGCAAGGCGCGCGGTCCGGCCGCGGCCGTGGATGTCGATCTGGCGATTCGCCGGCATCAACGCGGACCGATTCCGCCGCTGGAAAATGATTTGGTAAAGCGTTTTAGCGAACAGGCGACTCGACTGGCAAGTGATGTCGCGCAAACCGCAATGATGGCGGATGTCCCGAATATAGTTGCGGGTTATCTGCGCAAGCGCCAGTTGCCAATGAATGCAGTATGCTGGCCGGCCATGGCGCCGCTCGGCTGGCAGGATGCGGGTATCGGGATCGAAGCGCGCGCCGCGCGCGGCGACGATCTGGTCGGTATCACCGGTGCGTTCCTCGGTATCGCCGAGACCGGCACGCTGATGCTGCTCTCCGGCGTGCAGACGCCGGCCACGGTCAGCCTGTTGCCGGAGACGCACATCGCCGTGGTCGAGGCCGGACGCATCGTCGCGACGATGGAGCAGGCCTGGGACCGGCTGCGCGTTGAATGGGGCGCGTTGCCGCGCGCGGTAAATTTCATTTCCGGGCCCTCGCGCACGGCGGACATCGAGCAAACGGTGACGCTCGGCGCGCACGGGCCCTATCGCGTATTGATTATCATTGTTGGCTGATATCCGAAGAGGTGCACCATGACACAACCGGTCTTATCCCTGTGGATCAACGGCAAGGCTCAGGCGAGCGCGGGTACCCGCACGGCGGATGTGTTCAATCCGGCGACCGGTGAAGTGATAAGGCGCACGCCGCTGGCCAGCAAGCAGGATGTAAACCTGGCGGTGGCGGCGGCGCGCGCGGCGTTTCCCGGCTGGCGCGATACCACGCCGCTGCGGCGCGCGCGTATTCTCATGCGGTTTCGCGAGCTGATGCAGCAGCATCGTAACGAACTCGTCCACCTGACCTGCGAGGAGCACGGCAAGACGCGCGAGGACGCCGCCGGTTCGCTGCAGCGCGGCATCGAGGTGATCGAGTTCGCCATGGGCGTGCCGCATTTGCTCAAGGGCGAGCAGGCGGAAGACGTGGGCCGCGGCGTCGATTGTCATTCGCTGCTGCAGCCGGTGGGCGTATGCGCCGGTATCACGCCGTTCAACTTTCCGGTGATGGTGCCGCTGTGGATGTTCCCGGTTTCCATCGCCTGCGGTAACTGCTTCATCTTGAAGCCTTCCGAGAAGGTGCCCTCGGCGAGTCTGCGCATGGCCGAACTGTTTCACGAGGCGGGTCTGCCGGCGGGCGTGTTCAACGTGATTCCCGGCGACAAGGAAGCAGTGGACGCGCTGCTCACACATCCCGACGTGCGCGCGGTGTCCTTCGTCGGCTCGACGCCGGTGGCCAAATATATCTACGAAACCGCGGCGCGCCACGGCAAACGCGTGCAGGCCCTGGGCGGAGCGAAGAATCATGCCATCGTCATGCCGGACGCCGATCTCGACTTCGCCGCGGACGCGCTGACCGGCGCGGCCTACGGTTCGGCGGGTGAGCGTTGCATGGCCATCTCGACGGTCGTGGCCGTGGGCGCGGCCGGCGACGCGCTGGTCGGTAAGCTGCGCGACAAGGCCTCGAAGATCAAGGTCGGGCCGGGCGAACAGGAAGGCATCGACATGGGTCCGGTGATCACCGCCGCGCATCGCGACCGCGTGCGGAAGCTGATCGACAGCGGCGTCACCGAAGGCGCGAAACTGGTGCTCGATGGGCGCGGGCTCAAGGTTTCCGGCCGGGAACATGGTTTTTATCTCGGGCCGTCGCTGTTCGATCGCGTCACCGCTGACATGGCCATCTATGAAGAGGAAATCTTCGGGCCGGTGCTGATCGTGCTGCGCGCCAACACGCTCGATGAGGCGATCAATCTGGTCAACAGCAATCCCTACGGCAACGGCACCGCCATCTTCACCCGTTCCGGCGCGCACGCGCGCCGCTTCGAACGCGACATCGAAGTCGGCATGGTCGGCATCAACGTGCCGATCCCGGTGCCGATGGCGTTTTTCTCCTTCGGCGGCTGGAAGGCCTCGCTGTTCGGCGACCTGCACGTGCACGGCATGGAAGGCGTGTATTTCTACACCCGCAGCAAGGTTGTCACGAGCCGCTGGCCGGCGGGCGAGGACCAGGCTCCCCCCAGCCTGTCGATGCCGACGCTCGGCTAGTCCGTGCCGTGGACGAGGATGCTCTACAGGGAATCTACAACTACCGCCGCCTGATGGATTTGATCGCCACGGCTGGCCAGCCGTCCGAAGAAGAACTGGCCGCCGTGGCACACGCGGGATTCGAAGTCGTGGTGAATCTCGCCCTGCACGACGCGGAATACTCCTTGCCTGACGAGCGCCGGACCGTGGAATCCCTCGGCCTGCGATACATCCATATTCCCGTCGTGTGGGAGCGGCCGTTACGCGCCGACCTCGAACGCTTTTTCGATGATATGAATGAACTAACAGGCAAGCATATTTTCGTGCATTGCGCCGCCAACAAGCGCGTATCGGTGTTCATGGCGCTGTATCGTCAGCGGCGGCAGGGATGGTCGGCGGATGCCGTCATGCCCGATGTGCTGGCCATCTGGGAGCCTGATGACGTCTGGCGCCGGTTTTTGAAGGAAATGATCGGATAGCCGCATAGCGGGGATGCGGGTTCCACAGGCGCACGGGTTTGTCCTTCGGCGGCTAACCGGATAATCTGCGCATCCATGTCATCCGGTCCTCGGGAAAATCTTCTGCGCATCTTCCAGTCCGCGCTGGCCGCGGTCAATGGCCGCAGCTGCGTGCGTGCACGCCTGGAGGAAAGGCCGCTTCCCGGAAACATATATATGGTGGCGGTGGGCAAGGCCGCCTGCGCCATGGCGCAGGGCGCGCAAGATGCGCTGGGCAAGCGCATTGCCGATGCGCTGATCATTACCAAAAAAGGGCATGCCGAACCGCTTCCCTGGCCGGTGCTGGAGGCGGGGCATCCGCTGGTGGATGAAACCAGTCTCGAGGCCGGCCGGAAGTTGCTGACGTTTGTCGACCGGATTCCGCAGGACGCCGCGGTACTCGTGTTGATCTCCGGCGGCGCTTCGGCTTTGGTCGAAGCACTGCCGCCGCAAATCAGCCTCGACCAGTTTCAGAAAATCAACCGCTGGGTGCTCGGCTCGGGCCTGGACATCAACGACTACAATCGCATCCGCCGGCGCTTGTCCCGACTGAAGGGCGGCCGGCTCGCCAAGCTGCTTTCCCCCCGGCGGGTCCTGTGCCTGGTGGTATCGGACGTGCCCGGCAACGACCTGCGCGCGATCGGTTCCGGTCCGCTGGTGGCGGACGAGGATCTGCGCCGGCCGCTGACGCTTCGGAATCTGCCGGATTTTATTACCGAGGCCCTGAAGCACATGCCGCCCGCACCGGCACCCGACGACGCCTGTTTTCAGAATGTAAAACGCGAAATCGTCGCCACCCTCGATAACGCCAAGAGCGCCGCGGTGGAAACCGCGAAAGAGCTGGGTTACCAGATCATGCTGGAGACTTCATTTGTTTCCGGCGACGCCCTGGAAGCGGGTGCCAGGCTGGCAAAAAAATTGCTGCGATCGGAACCCGGCACGGTTCATGTCTGGGGCGGCGAGACCACCGTCCGGCTTCCGGAATCGCCGGGTCGCGGCGGGCGCAACCAGAGCCTTGCGTTGGCCGCGGCGATGATGCTTCAAGGACACGATGAGACGTGGTTCCTCGCCGCCGGCACCGATGGCACGGACGGCCCCACGGAAGACGCCGGCGCGCTGGTGGATGGCGGCACCATCGCACGTGGCGAGCAGGCCGGCCAGGAGGCGCGGCAATCTCTGGCGCGCGCCGATGCCGGGAGTTTTCTGGAAGCGAGCGGCGATCTGATTCAGACCGGACCGACCGGGACCAACGTCATGGATATCATGCTGGGATTGATAACAAAGCGCGGGAACTGAAGGCCGATGACCCGGCGTTTATTACTGTGTGGATGTCTATTTCTGACGGTGCTGATTTCCTGTTCCGACCCGACCACGCCTGCGGCCGTGCTTTATTTCGTCGAGCACGAGCCGGGGGTGGAACCGTATCGCACGCGCATGATCGTCACGGCGGGGTTCCTGCGCATGGACGAGGGACAGGACAGCCAGGATTTTCTGCTTTTCGACCGTGCCGACGGCAGTATTTACAGCGTCAGCAGTGCGGAGAAGCAGGTGCTGGTGATCCGCCCGCGACCGGTGGAACTGAAACCGCCGGCGAAATTCATACATCGGGTGGTGACCGATGCAACTGCGTTTCCCGCCATTGAAGGGCGCAAGGTTACGCATTACGAACTGCTGACGAATGAAAAGCGCTGTTATGATCTGCATGCCGCCGAAGGCCTGTTGCCCGGGGCGATCGTGGCCTTGCGCGAATATCGCCTGATTCTGGCCGGGCAGCAGGCGCTGTCGGCGTCGATGACGCCGACCGAAATGCAGGCGCCCTGTGATCTGGCCAACAACGTGTTTCTGCCCGTGCGCCACCTGGAACATGGCTTTCCGGTGCGGCTGGCGGACATGACCGGCCGGACGATGGAACTGGTGGATTACAAGACCGATTTCCGTGCCACGGCCGACATGCTCAAGTTGCCGGCGGAGTACAAGCGGTTGATGTTGGAGGAACTGAGAGGGAAATAATAAACGTAGCGTGGGTTAGGCGGTGTTCGCCGTAACCCACGGTTGTTGCGTGATTACGTCGAGCTTCGTCCGGTTCGGCGGGTTACGCGCTACACATAAGCGCTAACCCGCCCTACATTATTTGATCCAAGCGGCAATCCTTCCAGCATCCAGCCGCGCGCGTCCACGCTCAGCACGCTGCCCTGCTCGTACCAGTCGCCGAGCACCATGCGCCGCGCGGGCCGGCCGTCCAGGGTGAACACGTGCTCCTTCGGCCGGTGCGTGTGCCCGTGAATCAGCCGCTGTACCCCCTGCTCGCGCATGACGGATTCCACCGCCTTCCGGTTCACGTCCATGATCTCCGGTTTCTTGGCGGCGGTGGAGTTTCTGCTGATTTCCCGGAAGTCGTGTACGATCCGGCCGCGCTCCGCGATGGATTTGCCGAGGAATTCCTTCTGCCACGCGGGACTCCGTACCTTGGCGCGGAAAGTCATGTATTCGGTGTCGTCGGTGCACAGCGAATCGCCATGCATCAGCAGCGTCGGTGTGCCGTAGAGGTCGACATGTGTCGGGTCCTTGAGCAGCCGAACGCCGGTGGCTTGTTCAAAATCATGGGCCATGAGGAAGTCGCGGTTGCCGTGCATCACGAAAACCGGCGTTCCGCCCGCGGTCAGTTCGCGCAGTCCGCGGATGATGGACCGGAACTCCTCCTGCTCGACGGCCTCGTCGCCGATCCAGTACTCGAACAGGTCGCCGAGGATGTAGAGCGCGTCGGACGCGCGCGCGCGACGGCGGAGAAAATCGAGGAACAGATCGGTAATGGCGGGGCGGGCGCCGCAGAGATGCAGGTCGGAAATGAACAGCGTGGTTCCCGGCATCTCTGTCCCTGGGTCTACTGGTTGTCGTCGAGGATCTGCATCTGCTCGATGATCACGTCGGACAGCGGCACGTCCTTGTGACCGAGCTTGGAGCCGGTGGCGACGCCCTTGATCTGGTCGATAATGTGCATGCCGTCGACCACCTTGCCGAACACGCAGTAGCCCCAGCCGGAGGGTGTGGCCGCGGTGTAGTTGAGGAAATCGTTGTCCCCGATGTTGATGAAAAACTGGCTGGTGGCGGAATGCGGGTCGGTGGCGCGCGCCATCGCGAGGGTGCCGCGGGCATTGCGCAGGCCGTTGTTGGCTTCGTTTTCGATCGGCGGCCGGGTCATCTTCTGTGTCATACCCGGGCCGAAACCGCCGCCCTGGATGACGAACTTGTCGATGACGCGGTGGAACAGGGTGCCGTCATAGAAGCCGTCCTTCGCGTAAGCGAGGAAATTGGCCACGGTCTTCGGCGTCTTGTCCGTATTGAGCTCCAGGACGATGGTGCCGTAGTTGGTTTTCATGTGAATCATGGAATGGGACTCTTGGGCGCTTGTGAGTGATACCAAACCCCGCCGGCGGCGGGTCTCCTGCGGAGAGTTTACACTGGATTGGCCCGGCCGGCACAACGCCGGGGGTTCGCCGGAGACGCAGTTTCCGTTACCATGGCGTCCTTCCAATGGCTTTGCGACCCTTCAAGACCCGTTTTGCTCCCAGCCCCACGGGCTTGCTGCACCTCGGCAATATCCGTACGGCGTTGTTCAATTATCTGCTGGCGCAACAGGCCGGCGGGACGTTTCTGCTGCGTCTCGAAGACACCGATGCCATGCGCGGGCATGAAAAATTCGCCCGGGCGCTGGAGGAGGATCTGCGCTGGCTGGGGCTGGGCTGGAACGAAGGACCGGAAGTTGGCGGCAATCACGGCCCCTACGCCCAGTCGGAGCGCGGTCATATCTATAAGGAATATTTTTCCGCCCTCGAATCCCGGGGGCTGGCCTATCCCTGCTTTTGCAGCGAGCATGAACTCACCATCGCGCGCAAGACGGCGATCGCCGCCGGCCGCCCGCCGCGCTACTCCGGAAAATGCCGCGCGCTTTCGTGCGCCGAAGCCGAGGCCCGGTTCGGCCGCGGCGAGCCCGCGACGCTGCGGTTTCGCGTCGAGGAAGGCCGGACGGTCGAGTTCGACGACAAGGTGCGCGAACGGCAGGTATTCAACACCGATGACATCGGCGATTTCATCATCCGTCGTTCCGACGGGACGCCGGCGTTTTTCTTCTGCAACGCCATCGACGATGCCGTGATGGGTGTCACCCTCGTGGTGCGCGGTGAAGATCATCTGACCAACACACCGCGCCAGATCCTGCTGCTGCAGGCACTCGGCCTGCCGGCACCGGATTATGCCCACATCGCGCTCGTGGTCGGCGCCGACGGCACGCCGCTGTCCAAACGCACCGGCAGCCGCAGCGTGCAGGAACTGCGCGAAGCCGGATTTCTGCCGACCGCGATCCACAATTACCTCGCGCGTCTCGGGCACACTTATGAAGACAACCGTTTCATGGCGCTCGATAAACTCGTTTCCAGTTTTTCCCTGACACGGTTGCACCGCGCACCGGCGCGCTACGACGAGGCGCATCTGATTCACTGGCAGCGTGAAGCGCTGTTGCATCTGTCGACCGGCGAGGTGGGTGATTGGATGGGTGGCAAGGTCAGCGCCCTGGCGCCGGCGGACCAGCGCGAGGCGTTCGTGGTCGCGGTGCGCGCCAACGTCACTTTTCCGGCGGATGCATTACACTGGGCACAGATCGTTTTTTCCGACACGCTGACGATCAGTCATCCGGCGCGTGAAGCAATCACGGCGGCCGGCGAGGAATTTTTCGATGTGGCGCGCCGGGCGGTGGAAAAGCACGGAGCCGACTTCAAGGCCGTGAGCGAGATGCTGCGGCAGACACTTTCGGTCAGCGGTAAATCGCTGTTCCAGCCGTTGCGGGCGGCGCTCACGGGCGAGCTCGACGGGCCGGAGATGGTGAAACTGCTGCCGTTGATCGGCGTGGAGCGCGCCCGGAAACGCCTCTCCAAGTTTGTGATGCCTTAAGATAACGATGCTGCATATCTATAACAGCCTTACCCGGAAAAAGGACCCCTTCACGCCTATCACGCCCGGCAAGGTCCGGCTGTATGTCTGCGGCATGACGGTGTACGACTTCTGCCACCTCGGGCATGCGCGCGTGATGGTGGTGTTCGACATGGTGGTGCGTTATCTGCGCGCGCGCGGCTTCGACGTGACCTACATCCGCAACATCACCGACATCGACGACAAGATCATCAACCGCGCCCGGGAGAACGGCGAGGACATCGGCGCGCTGACCGCGCGTTTCATCCAGGCGATGAACCAGGACGCCGCCGTTCTCGGCGTGCTGCCGCCGGATGCCGAACCGCGTGCTACGGTGCATATGCCGCAGATTCTGGACATGATTGGCAAGCTGGTTGAGCGCGGTTTCGCCTACCAGGCCAGGAATGACGATGTGTATTACCACGTGCGCAAGTTCTCCCTCTACGGCGCGCTGTCGGGCAAGACGCTGGATGAGCTCAAGATCGGGGCGCGCGTGGAAGTCGGCGAGGAGAAGGACGACCCCCTCGATTTCGTCCTGTGGAAGGCGGCCAAGCCCGGCGAGCCGCAGTGGGATTCGCCCTGGGGCGCGGGCCGCCCCGGCTGGCATATCGAATGCTCGGCCATGTCCAGCGCCTGTCTCGGCGACCACTTCGACATCCACGGCGGCGGCATGGACCTCAAGTTTCCGCATCATGAAAATGAAATCGCCCAGAGCGAGGCGGCCACCGGCGGGAAATTCGTGAATACCTGGATGCACGTCGGTTTCGTGCGCCTCAACGAGGAGAAGATGTCGAAATCGCTCGGCAACTTCTTCACGGTGCGCGAGGTCCTGAAGAAGTTCGATCCGGAGGTCGTGCGCTATTTTATCCTGGGCAGCCACTACCGCAGCCCGCTCGACTATTCCGACGAAAACCTGCAAGGGGCCAAAGCGGCGCTGACCCGCCTGTATCTCGCGCTCAAGGACCTGCCGGCGATGC
>ERZ1292633.6404-Hain-H41-02um-R1-6404-length-10278-cov-4_pt1 | contig 10278 bp, 8 predicted proteins | sample MGYA00564406_ERZ1292633 | MGnify/ENA primary metagenome ERZ1292633 (study PRJEB36523, sample SAMEA6512639) | groundwater metagenome | collected 2019-01-08 | study: AquaDiva: Metagenomics assemblies of 32 groundwater samples
CCTCACACATTCATTCATCCCAGCAAACCCATGCCGCGTTTTTCAGGAACGACTCATGAGCAAAACTTGGAATCATCCCCAACTGGGCACTTTCATCAATGACACCGACCAAGATGCCTGGGTGCAGACGTGTGATCTGCCCGCTTTCAATATTTTCACCTGGGAGGTCGAGACGGATGAACAAGCTGGCCAGTACGATCTCTTATTCCGAAAGTTTGATGGCGAAGAACCCTCGGCCACGGAAGTCGCGCTGGCGTTGCGCGTCGTGGCCAATCAAACGAAACTAGCCCCACTGGTGGCGCACGCGTTGTGGGAAGATTTCAATGGGCGCGGCCCGAAGTCCGGCATGTGGTGGCACGACGACATGAGTCAGATCGAGGAAAACTTCGGCTATGATGACCGGCCTTGTCCCAAAAGCCCCGATGATCTGCTGTCCGCCATGCGCTTTACCGGCGTGACCATTCGCGAACCGTCAGAGGGTGCCGCCGCGCCTTTGGCGGAACTGACCTTCGCGGCCGTGTTCGAGGAGGAACATTGCGTCGGCATCCTGACCGATGGCGACAAGATCATCGGCACTGGTTACATGCACGATGTTGAACCTTTTGAATCCTGATCGGTGCTCCCCAAAGCGGGCTTCGGTTGGTCACCCAACCTGAATCATCTTCAAGCAGACGCAGCCGGGCCAAGTGTCGCCAAAGTTTCCACGCACCGGCTGGTTTCGCGACGCAAGGCTTCGCGGTCGCTGGCATTCAATCCAAGCGGGTCGAAGCGATGGCGATAGTGCAGACGCAGGACTTCTTCCAGCGGCGCGCGCAGGCTGCCCAGGCCGGGCGTTTCCAAGACGCGCCGTAACCAATCGCCCAGCGGCTCGGCGGCGCCACGCGTCACGCCGCGCGCGGCCAGTTGTTTTTCGAGCCGGTAGAAGTCGGAATCCAATCCCGGCCAGCTCGCGAAGAATTTTTCGTCCTGCTTGCGGTTCTGCTGCCGTTTGCGGCCCCGGCGGAAGACAACTTGATAGAACAGCACGGCTAGCCCCGGCACGATGATCCAGAGCAGATATTTGCGGAGGTTGCTCTGGCCATAGCGGAATTTCGCCAGCTCGAACTTGATCCGCGACCACACATCGCCCAGCCAACGGACGGGGCCAAAACCCTTTCGCTCCGCCTCCACCCACGAGGCGGGCGTGGTGTCGAAGTCCGTCCAGATCTTGCGGGAGTCATCCCAGACCAACGTCCACGCGTGCGCGTCGCTGTAACGCACGACGTAACCATCCCCGGAGATTTCATGCACAGAATAGCCGGTGGCATAGCGGGCGGGAATCTCCAGCCGCCGCAACAACAACACTGTGGCGGTGGCGAAGTATTCGCAATGCCCGCTGCGGGTCTTCAACAAAAAGCGACCCAACGGCGTTTCCTCGGGATCAGCTTTCTTCTGAAATCCCTGCCACATGCTGTAAGAGAACTTCTCATTGAAGAAGGCCGACAGCCGGGCAATCGCTTGCTTGTCCGGCGTATTCGTGGTGAGACCCAGTTCCGCCAGCACCGCATCCAACGCGGCGATTTCCACCGGCTCCACGTAAATGTCCTCGTTGGCGATGCGGCGACCGCGGAAGCCAGTTCGCCCGTCATCGGGCGGGCCGGTCGCCGGGGGAGAAACGGTTTCGGCTTCGTTGGTTTGTTGCGGCCGTTGATTGAGTCGCCGGGTGTTCGTGCCCGGGGGCGAATCATACGTCGGCCCCGGCCCGAAGTGCGCGTCGAAGATCACGAGGCCCGGCCCTTGCGCGAGCACCGCGCCCGCGCTGTTCAATTTCAAACCGAACGCCGGCAGCTTTTGCAATCGTGCCGTCCCGCTGGGCAATGGCAGCAATCCGGCGGGAATCCCATTCTCGGAACCATCGAGATAACACGAGATCTGCACCGCCGCCGTGGTGGGCTTGTCGAGGATCAACGGCCAGTGCGCCTCATTCGTGGGGCTCAGCGGAACTTCATTGATGGCGCTAAAGTCGTCGCGCGATGAACCCGCGAACCAGATCTGATCCTTGTAGAGCCGAAAAGTGGATTCGTGCAAGTACATCGGCACATCCTTGGGATTGTGAGGTTGTAACCGGACGGCGATGGCGCTGGAGTTCTTGATCTGACCCATGCGCCCGATGGCGGTGCGGCTTTGGAACGGATCATCGGCCCGCCGCATGAACCGCGCGAGCCATTGGGCATTGAACGCCACAAGATACCGTTGGGTGTAGGCAATGCCGCGTTGCCCAAAATATCCCGCCACGCCCGCCACCAGCACGATGGCCGCCCAAACGCCCAGCGAATAACGGCGCGAACGCAACACGAACAACGCCCACCCCAAAAGAACACTGAAGCCCCAGAAATAAGAATTGTCTTCCGATGAATGAAAACTCGCCGCGAGCAAGGCCATGCAGAAATATGGGTAACCGACATTGAAACCACGACTCGGCGGAATACGATGACCCAGTCGTTGCGCGATTTTCCACCGGCGTTGCAGGATGTGCGAAATGGTCGCCAACGGAATCATCTCCCGGGTGCTGTATGTTTGCGCGAGCAGGAAGGGAAAGAACACCATGGGCATCCAGCGCATCACACTGGAGGCGGTGCGAGCCGTTGTGAGCGTGGCCCGCCGCTGATCACCGCCCGTAGCCCCGTCCAGCAGGTTGCCGAAAGTGGACAAACCGTCATTCTGGGTGAACGCGAACAACACCATCGCCAGCAACAGCAGCGAGCAGAGCGTCCAGATGCGCTCGAAGTCTTCGTTGGAAAAATCCCAGCGCGCCTTGAACACTTGCGCCAGTTCCACGAGCAGCCCCATGACCGCGCCCACCCACGGCAAGCCCGCCTGCCAGCCCCAGAAGAGCAGCGTCGCGCCGAGCAGCAATGGCGGAGGTTTGATCATCGCAATTTTGCCAGTTGTTCTTCGATCCGCCCGATCTCCAGAACATGAAAACGTTCCGGCGCATCACTCATTGGACCGGGATCGAGCGGTTGTGTTTCACCGGCAGGCCGAACCACGATCACCAGCAACGGCAAGCTGAGCAGCTTGAGTTTTTCGATGAACTTCTTCCGCGTATCATCCCACGCCAGCATCACACAGATGCAACCGCTCACGGTGTTGGCGTGATTCACGACCAGCGTTTCCAGAAGCGCGAACGGTTGTTCGCCACAAGGTCGCACCGAAGCGAGAATCTCCAACATCTGATCCGCATGCGCCAGGCCGCGCCCTGCCGTAAAACAAAACGCCTCCGGCCCGACGAACAAGAGATCAAGCAACGATTCCTGCGTCAGCACGGTGCAGGCAAACGAGGCCGCCACCGACACGGCTTCTTCAAAGACATCGCTGAACGGTCGCGGCGTGAACGTATCCAGCACCAGCGCATGGCGGACAAAGAATTCATCCTCGAACTCCTTCACGATGGGCTTCCCCGCCTTGGCCCAACTGCGCCAATGGATGTGGCGCGGCGGATCGCCCCGGCGATATTCGCGCAACGACACGAACTCCTCGCTCTGCCCGATGTTCGACGCCATCGCCACGCCGCCTTGTTGATATTTCATCCCGCCCGGCAAGGCGATCGGCGGCAAAGGATAGCGCCGTGGCAACACCACCAAAGCTTGCGGCAACGGCTGCTTGCACAAAGCACGATAGATTCCCAACGGATCGGGCCGAGCGAGCGTGACTCCAGTGAATTGCACCACGCCCCGGCGCAGCGGCGTGAGTTCCATCGTCAATTCGCCGCGTTCGTCCCGGCGCAGCGTGGGCATCTCGCCCTCTTTGACGGTCGCCATCTTGAAGGGCGACCGAAAATTCCGGCGCTCGAATCGGAACGGGCGCACGTGCTTATCCTCGTCGAGCTTGAATTCCTTCCACTGCTTGAAAGTCGGGCGCGGATCGGCGAGGTCTTCGATCAATGTCAGTCCCGCCTGTGGTTGGCGGGTCAGATTTTTGACCGCCACCCGATAATGGAACGCCTGCCCGGCGGTGACCACGCGTGGTAATTTCCGTTCAACTTCAAATCTGGCCCGGAAGCGGAGACTGAAGACAAACGCGATGAGCAACACCGCCCCGAGCGGGATGACCGCCTGATAACCGACGGCCCCGTCCACATCCATGGCCGTGACCAGCGCCACCAGCACCGCACCCAACACCCCCTGCCCGACCACGGTGAAGCGCCGCTTGGTGAAATACGTGGACCACGTGATGATCCGGTAGCTGCGATAAAGCAGATGGAGCAAGAGGCTCATGATGCGGCCAATGCAGAAGGAAGAAGGATGAATGATGAAACGGCAAACAACCCAAAGCCTGACGACAAATTTGTTTCTTCATTCTTCATTCAGCCTTCTTCCTTCGCTGTTTCACGCTGGCACTTTTATTTTCTTCACCACGTCCTCGACCACACCGCGCGCGGTCAGGCCAGAGAACCGCGCCTGCGGCAACATGACCAAGCGATGCGCGATGACGGGCACGGCCAGTTCCTGAATCTGTTCGGGCGTGACGAACTCCTGTCCATCGAACAACGCCAGTGCTTGCGCCGCCTTCATCAAGGCGATGGAGGCGCGCGGGCTGGCCCCGAGTTGCACGCCGGTGGCGGCCCGTGTGGCTCCGACCAAATCCACGATGTAACGCTTGAGTTCTTCGCTGATGCGGATGTTTTGCGCGGTGCGCTTGAGTTCGGTCACCTCGGCCAGCGTGGCACAAGAGCCAAGCGCTTCGAGCGGATGATTGTTCGCCTGCGCCGTGAGCACGGCGACTTCCTCCGAAGGTTGCACATAACCGAGCGTGAATTGCATCGCAAACCGGTCCATCTGCGCTTCGGGCAACGGATACGTGCCGCGAAACTCCACCGGGTTCTGCGTGGCGATGACGAAGAACAGGTCAGCCAGATTGCGGCGCTCGCCATCCACGCTCACCTGCCCTTCGCCCATCGCTTCGAGCAAGGCGGATTGGGTGCGCGGCGAGGCGCGGTTGATTTCGTCGGCAAGCAGGATGTTGGTGAAGATCGGTCCTTCGTGAAAATGAAAGAGCTGGTCACGCTGGCTGAACACCGAGACGCCGAGGATGTCCGATGGCAACAAGTCGGGCGTGAATTGCACCCGCTTGAACCGCGCATCCACCGAACGCGCCAGCGCTTTGGCGAGCGTGGTCTTGCCGGTGCCGGGAAAATCCTCGAGCAACACGTGGCCGCCACTGGCCAGCGCGGCGAGCAGTTTGCGCGTGGCAGGGGATTGCCCCTGCATCACGCGACTGATGTTGGCGGCGATTTTATGGAACACTTCACGAGCGGCGGCGGGATTCATCATCATCTCCTTGGACAAGACTAACAGCGGACCCGGCACGAAGTTGCGGCGAAAAATTTTCACCCCGCACTTTTACCCGGTTTCGTCCGCTGAGCATGGCGCACATTAACGTGTGTCCAGCGGGGCTGCAATTCTTAGTGTCCAACCGCGCGCGATTTGCTTAACTCCCGCAATGGAATTGATCATTCAACGGGACAAGGCCGCCGCCGCCTTGCTCGTGGCGCGGATCGTCGCCCATGAAATCCGCACCAATCCCCGCACCGTCCTCGGCCTTGCCACCGGCAGCACCATGGAAGCGGTCTATGCGCAACTCGTCCAGATGCACCGCGCCGCCACGCTGGATTTCTCCGGCGTGCGCACCTTCAACCTTGATGAATACGTCGGGCTCGCCCCGGATGATCCGAATTCCTACCGGCATTTCATGAACGAACACCTGTTCCAGCAGGTGAACATTGATCTGCGGAACACGCATCTGCCTAACGGGCGCGCGGCCGACCTCGGCGCGGAATGTCGCCACTACGAACAGTTAATGGCCGATGCTGGGGGAATTGACCTGCAACTGCTCGGCATCGGCAAGTCCGGCCACATCGGGTTTAACGAACCGCTCTCTGCATTGAAGTCGCGCACCCGGGAGAAGGCCCTCACACCCACGACCATCAAACAAAACGCGCCGTTCTTCGGCGGCGAAGCTAAAATGCCGCGCCGCGCCATCACCATGGGCGTCGGGACGATTCTCGACGCGCGCCGCTGCCTCCTGCTCGCCACCGGCGAAGCCAAAGCCGACATCATCGCGCAAGCCGTCGAAGGCCCGATCACGAGCATGGTCACGGCGAGCGCGCTGCAACTGCACGCCAAAGCAACGGTGATCGTGGACGAAGCTGCGGCGGCAAAATTGAAGGAGCGCGAATACTACCGATGGATCTTCGCCAACGAACCGGAGTGGGAGGAGTATCGCTGACCGGTCACGGCCACGCGACACCCCGATAGAAACGCGCGGGTAGATTTGTTCCGGTCGGATCGGTGAATAGCGCGGTGCCGGTCACATTGGTGACCACGCCCAGATTGGTCCACGTGCGCATGTTGGCGGACGCTTGAATCCCATACACCAACCCGGTACCGCTCAACACCGACATTTGAAAACCTTGCGGCGTGAGGCTTTGTTGATCGGCCACCAACACCGGCCAGTTCGTGAAGTTCGCAGTGACCACGCGGCTCTGCGTCATCGCGACGCTGACGGGATTCTGCGTTCCTGAGGCATCGCCGCTCCAGTTGAGAAATCCCTGCCCGGCCAAAGGAGTCGCTGTGAGGCTGACGGATTGATTGGTGTTGAACACATTTCCCGCCGGACTGGCTTGCACCGTGCCGGGGCCATTGATCAGCACGGTCAACGCGGCCTGGTTCGCCGCCAACGGGACAAACAACGATGACACGGTGGGTGTAGGATTCGTCACCGTGAAGTAGAGCGGGTTCACGTTGCCGGAAGCGGCATTGCCCCAGACGCCGAAATAATTTCCCGCCTGCGGCACAGCGGTGAGCCGCACGGTGCTGCCATAGGGGTAAGTTCCGCCCGCAGGATGAACGACGACCTGTCCGTTCCCCGCTGTCGTTGTGGCGAGGGTGGTGCCGAAGACCGCCTGCACGGATTTGGCCGCATCCATGGTGACATTGACCGACGGCGTCCCGCCCCAAGCGTCTCCCGCCCAATAAAGGAACGACCAGCCGTTCGTGGGGGTGGCCGTCAGGGTGACGATGGTGTTGCTCAGATAAAGGCCGCCCGCAGGATTCAAGGCGACCGTTCCCCCGGGCGAGGGCGCAACTGAAAGCGGAAAGCTCGGCGGCAAAACTATGTTCACCGCGTCCGCTTCTTCAGATTGAGAAAAATCCGCGCTGTAACCCAAGGCCCGAACCGTCGCCGTGGTTGAAACCTGAAACGGCGCAGTATAAAACGTGGCGGCAAACGTCGGGGCACTCCCATCGGTCGTATAGAAGCGCGAACCGTTGGTGAAGGCTGTGAGAACGGACAACGTGGGTGGCGTCAGGAAATTGTAAGTGCCGTTTGTAAGCATCTGGCTGCCGAGAAAGAACTGAACGGCTTTGATCCGAACCAGCGCCGGAGTGCTGGTGATCGCCCCGCCCAAATTCGTCACTACCACTGAGTAATTTCCAGTCTGGCTGTTGTTGGGATTGGTCAGATTGAGCGTTGCGTTGGTGGCGTTGGGAAGGTTTGTTCCATTCAGTTGCCAGAAATAACGCAAGGGCGCGGTGCCGCTGGCAGAAACGGAAAGCGTGACATTGGTGCCGGTAAAGACGGTGCGGCCCTGCGGGGCGATGAGAATTTCCGGCGCTTGCGGGGGCGGCTCCGGATTAAGTCGCGCAATCGTGCCATTGGCAAAACCAACGAAACGGTTTCCCGACGCATCCACCAACATGCGGATGATTGCCGAGGGATGATTCGTCACCCAGATTTGATTCCCATCCACATCATACTTGATGAATGACCCGTTGGCCGCACTGCAATAGACCGACTGCGCCGCGTCCCCGGCCAAGGACCATTGGTCATTGATGTTGTTCGGCGTCATCCATACCACAGCTCCATCCGGGCCAAACTTACTGATGATGTTCTGCATGCCCCCGTTAGTTATGATGCTGCCAGTAACAAACAGACGCGCCCCATCATCCACCACCGGCTTGGCATTTGTCGTTTCACTGGAGGAGGAGCTGAAGATCTGAAGAAAAGCAGTAGGGGTAAAACCAATTATGTTGCCATTGAAATCTATTCGCCCGGCAAAGTGGTAATCGTAAGTATAAGAGGTCAGATAGTGAAGATTGGTCGTTGTCAGGCCGCCTAGTTTTGCCGCAATGCCCCGACCGACATTGATGCTCCATTGTAGATTCCCGGCGCTGTCGAATCGCGTCGCCAATCCCGCAGGCAAACCAAGGTTTCCTGGCGTGGAATGACCCGCAATAACTCCGCCAGCAGCGTCCACCACCAAGTCGGTCAACCGATTCACAGTGGACGCTTGTGCGCCAAAGGATTTCACCCATTGCAGACTGCCACTGCTGGAGTATTTGGCTACATAGTGCGTGGGAAGACCCGGCGACCATTGCCCCGGATTCGGCCAGTTCGTCCAACCGCCGATGAGCGTGATCCCGCCAAAGTTTTGCGTCCCATCAAAGTTGCCGGCGAAATAATAATCCCCCGCGGCATTACGTTGCGCGATGCCGGGCAAGGGACAGATGGCGTTGGTTTGCAGCGGCACTCCGGTGGCACTGAGTTGGATGACCGACCCACTCGCGCTGGCATAAACATTCGTTTGCTCGTCCACCGCGAATACCTGCGCGCCCAGATTGGTGGACCAGAGAAGTCCCGGGGCCTGACTCCATGCGGGGAGCGGCATCCCCAGCGCAAAAGCGAAGAGCGCGACAAAACAAATGAGGTGGCGGAGCTGGTTTGTCCCGGTGCAACGAATTCCCGCTGCTGAAGTTTTCATAGGTCCCTTTGGGTTGGCTGGTGGGGCGAGCCTACCCCGCATGAAGATGTTTGCAACATAAAACTTCCGCAGCGATGGAAACCCGAGCGCAGCCCTGCGTTGACGCCAAACGCGCCGCCCGCCAGCATCAAGTCCGTGCAAGCATTCAAAGCCATCGCCGCCATGTCGCTCAATCGCGTCATCGGCAACGGCAATCAGATTCCGTGGCATCTGCCCGAGGATTTCAAGTGGTTCAAAGCCACCACCACCGGTCACGTCATCGTGATGGGGCGGAAAACCTTTGAGTCCATCGGCAAGCCTTTGCCCAATCGCGAGACCATCGTCCTGAGCCGTTCGGCCTGGTCGCATCCGGGTGTGAAAACCATCCACAGCTTGGAAGAGCTGCCGGCTTTGGTAGCTGACCGCCAGGTCTTCATCTGCGGCGGCGCGCAGATTTACGAGCAAACGCTGCCGCTGTGTTCCGAGTTATTTCTCACCCTCGTCAAACGCGAAGTGACCGGCGATGCGTTCTTTCCCAAGTTTGAGGACCAGTTTGAACTCACCGAAGAAATCCGCGATACGCCCGAGTTCAAGATTCTGCGCTACCGGAAACGAACCGTGTAAACCGTCAGTTCGCTTTCTTTTTGGTCGCGGGCGGCGGCGTGGCTTTCGCCGGCTTGCTTGAGGTGGCCGCTGGTTTGCGGTTCAACTTCAGCGCGGTGCCGTTCTCTTTCATGTATTTCACGCCCGGTCCGAGGGAAATCTGCTGCATGTCGGTGTATTCCGTGAATCCCACCGGTGGCTCGAACTGACTCACCGTAGCGGCGGTGAATTGCACCTTGCGAAACCGCACCGTGACCGTGCCCTCCTTTTCCCGCGTCGCCACACAAACCGGAAACCCGCGCAACTCCGGCGCGGTCCAGACCGTGGCTTCGGATTTCTGGCCATCATCGTCGGTGATCACCACGCGTTGCTTCACGCAGTTGTAACCTTCCAGCTTCTCCTGCTTCAACGTCGTCCGCTCGATCTTCGCTTTCCGCAAAAAGGCTTCGGCTTCGTTCGGCGGCATATCGAGTTTCACGAACGCGCGCAGCTTCGGGAAAATGATCAGGTTGGTGCGCGTCTCCGGACGGATGATGCTGACCACGCTGTCCAGGCCCAGCGGTTTCATTTGCGCGATGGCGTCGGGTTGCAGTTTGTTCCGCATCTGGGTCAGATCCACTTCCACGCGGATTTTATTACCGAGCAAGGTGAACGTCATGGGCGTGCCGATGACTTCTTTGTTGTCCTTGCCGAGCACCTGCACCTCCATTTGCGCAGTGAAGGCGTTGTTCGTCCCGAATAAACGGAGGAGCGATGCACTGACGCCGGTTGAACCCGGCCCATCGAATTGCGCAAACGCGGGCGCAACGATCGCGAACAGTACCGCGATGACCCAACGCCCCAGCCTCATTTGATCGCCGCCCACACCCGGTGGACATCATCGTGATCGTCGAGCT
>ERZ1292633.3239-Hain-H41-02um-R1-3239-length-16011-cov-4_pt2 | contig 10277 bp, 7 predicted proteins | sample MGYA00564406_ERZ1292633 | MGnify/ENA primary metagenome ERZ1292633 (study PRJEB36523, sample SAMEA6512639) | groundwater metagenome | collected 2019-01-08 | study: AquaDiva: Metagenomics assemblies of 32 groundwater samples
GCCCGCCGGCGACGCCGGCCGCGACACCGAGCACGGCGCCGAGCAGACCCCACAGCAGTTCCGCAGCGCCGAGCTCGCGGCGGCGCCAGCGCCGGTGATTTCAGTCCTTATTCCGGACAGGGAGACGGCGTTCGCCGCGTGGAATTTCCTCCTCGACAACGGCGTTTACGTTAACATGGCGATCCCGCCGGGAACGCCGGGCAAGGAATCGCTTCTGCGCCTTGCGGTTTCTTCCGCGCATACCAGTGACGACATCGACCGCCTCGTCGCGGCTTACGGCGCGATGGCGGAAGCTTTTCCGTGTGCGAAGGTGACGGGCTGAGCTGTCACAAATCCTTGTTCTGTGATCGCTAGTCACAGTCCGGCCTGATTTGGGACGCGAAATTGGCAGGGCATTCGCTAGGGATGGGGATCGGTATGGGTCAAGGGACGGGAAACGCGATGGTTCATCGGTTGATTTTGGCGGCAGGTCTCCTTGCGGGACTTTCAGCGCCCGCGCAGGCGGCGCAAGACGCGGCCTTCACCCATGTCAGCTGCAAGGGCGAGCCGAACGAAATCCGGGTGACGATCACCAACGTAAAGAAAGACGCCGGGCTGATGACGGTCGAACTGTACCGCAACGACCCCGACGGCTTTCTCAACAAAAAGGGGCGCCTCTTTAAGGTGCGCTTCGCGGCTCATGCGCCGGTCACGCAGTTTTGCGTCAATGCGCCGGAGCCAGGCCAATGGGCGATGGGCGCCTATCACGATCGGAACGCCAACCGCAGATTCGACAAGAACGCCTTCGGGCTTCCGGCCGAGCCTTATGGCGTGTCAGGCAATCCGAAGATCCACTTCGCCCTGCCGCCAATCTCCGAGGCGCTGTTTACGGTTGAGGAGACCGGCGCGTCGGTGGAGATCCGGCTGAAAAACTAGGGCGTAGGTCGTCGTGCGTCATGCGTAGGAAATGCAGGGCCTTCTACCTACGCACTACTCACTAAGCACTACGCACCACGACCTCCTTCGCCTATAACCGCGCCGGGCGAAGAGGAAATCAGAGATGGCCGACGGCGCTAGCGCATCATCTATCACAATCGAGCCGGTCGAGGGTCGCGCCGGCCGTAAGGCGTTCATCGCCGCCGGCAAGGTCGCGTATCTGGGCGATCCCCATTACATCGCGCCGCTTGAATATGAAGTCGGCGCCCGGCTTGACCCGAAAGCCAATCCGGCGCTTGCCGGCGCCGAGGTGCAGCTCTTCATCGCCAGGAAAAACGGCGTTGTCGCGGGGCGCATCTCCGCCTTCATCAATCCCTTGCACCTTCAAACCTACAACGACGCAACCGGCCATTTCGGTTTTCTCGAGGCGATCGACGACGCGGAAGTTTTCGCCGCGCTCTTAAAGGCCGCAGAAGACTGGATGCGCGCGCGCGGCATGAAAAAGATCGCCGGGCCGTTCTCATTCTCGGTCAATGAAGAATGCGGCCTGCTGATCGACGGTTTTGAAACGCCGCCCTATGTGATGATGCCCCACGGAAGAGAATGGTATCGCCGTCATGTCGAGGCGGCGGGCTATTCGAAGGCGATGGACATGTATGCGCTGCATTATATTCCGCGCCGGCAGTTCATCCCCGAAAAGCGCATGAAGTTCATTGAGCGCGCGCTGTCGTCGCCGAAGGTCAATATCCGCTATATCGACTTCAAGCGCTTCAACGAGGAAATCGGAACGCTCGTCGATATCTACAAGGACGCGTGGAGTGACAATTGGGGCTTCGTCCCGATGACGGAGGCGCAGATCAAGCACATGGCGAACGAGCTTCGCCCGCTGATCGAAAAATACAACATCATCTTTTGCGAGCTTGACGGCGAGCCCGTCGCCTTCGGCCTTGTCCTGCCGAATGTCATGGAGGCTGTGCGCGATTTTGACGGAAAATTATTGCCGTTCAACTGGGTCAAGTTGTTGTGGCGATTGAAAGTCAAAAAGCTTTCTCAGGCGCGCATGCCGCTGATGGGCGTCCGCAAAAAGCTCCACGGCAAACCGATCGGCGCCGCCTTCGCCTACAAAATCATCGAGATGGTGAACACCGCCAACATGGACCACGGCGTCACCTCGTCAGAGCTTTCATGGATATTGGAAATCAACAAGGACATGCTGACCATGCTGACCGATATGGGCGGCGAGATATATAAGACGTATCGGATTTATGAGCGGGGGCTTGGGGCCGGACATTGAGATGATATTTCAAAAAATTTTACATATTGCCGCGACAGCCGCATGGCTGGTTGTCGGCGCTGCTTGCGCCTCAACGCCGGAACCCAGCCAACGCGCGGTCCTTCGCCAACTGGTCCAAGGCCATGTTAAAGACGGATTCTCCGGCGTTGTCCTCGTCGCTGCGAACGGCCATATCGTCCTCAGCGACGCTTTTGGCGAAATGGCGGGAAGGCCAGTCAGCAAGCATGATCGCTTCTGGATCGCTTCGACAGGAAAGCAGTTCGTCAGCGCGGCGATCTTGAAACTCGTCGACGGCGGCAGGCTGTCGCTTGACGATCCTTTATCGAAATTCTTTCCGGAAGCGCCCTCAGACAAGGCGGCGACCACAGTGCGCCAACTCCTCTCTCACACGTCAGGCTTCCCGCAGAGTTATGTCGCGGAGGACTTTTCGACTAGGGAGGATGCAACGCCCACGATGCTCGCCGAGCCGCTTCAGGGCGCGCCGGGCGAGAAGTTCCGCTATTCCAATCTCAATTACCAGATGGCGGCGGCGATCGTGGAAATCGCCTCCGGTGAGAATTATCGCGAATTTGTGAAGCGTGAGCTTTGGGCGCCGGCCAGGCTTTCTTCGACGGGTTTCTCGACGCCCGAAACAGCGGGCGTTGTCAGCGCAATTTCAACACCTCTCCCCCCGCGCCTCAGGCGCATCACATGGGACGAGCAAGGCGTCTATTCATCGGCAAAAGATTTGTACCGTTGGAACCGCGCCCTCAGCGGGGGCAAGATACTCAGCACAGGCGCACGCGCCGAATTGTACAAGCCGACAGCGCCAATCAGCGAAGGCGAGGCCGCTCTAGGCTGGTTCATCGATCGCTCACCGTCAGGCGCGACACGCATCTTCACCCGCGGCAACGAGGATTTCGGGGCGAATTCGCTGGTCTACTTCTACCCAGACTCCAAAACCCTCATCATCGTGCTGACGCACGCGGGGGACGCCGACGAGGATACGTCCTGGTCGCGGCTTATTCACAAAGAGATTGATGCAGCGCTCGGTCTTTGAAGAGCTGGCGATGAAAATTCGGTCTTCAAACTTCAAACGATACGCACCCGCAACTGATACTTGCTCTGCGATTCCATAGCCCCCTACCGCAAAAACGGCTCGTCGAAACTGCGCAGCTTCCTTGAATGCAGCGTCCCGCCCTCGGCTTCCGCGCGCAACAACTCAATCGCCCTGAGACCAATCTCCAAATGCTGCGCGACGCGCGCCTGGTAGAAAGCGTCGGCCATGCCGGGGAGTTTGATCTCGCCGTGGAGCGGGCGGTCGGAGACGCAGAGCAATGTTCCGTAGGGGACGCGGTAGCGAAAGCCGTTGGCGGCGATTGTCGCCGATTCCATGTCGATCGCGATCGCGCGGCTCTGATTGAGGCGGACCGCGATTTTTTCAAAATCAAGCTCCCAGTTGCGGTCGCCGGTCGTCACGACCGTCCCGGTGCGGAGCTGTTCTTTTAACTGCCCTTTGGGGATGCCGCCAACCTGTTCGACGGCGGCTGTCATCGCGAGTTGCACTTCGGCGATTGTCGGGAGCGGGATCGACGGCGGGAGCGCGTCGTCAAGGACATTGTCTTCGCGCAGATAGGCGTGCGCGAGCACATAATCGCCGAGGCGCTGCGTCCGCCGCAGTCCGCCGCAATGGCCGATCATCAGCCACACATGCGGGCGCAAAACCGCGAGATGATCGGTGATTGTTTTGGCGTTCGACGGGCCGACGCCGATATTGACGAGCGTAACGCCTGCATGTTTGCCCTTCACATAGTGATAGGCCGGCATTTGCGGCTGCTTGGCGAGCGGCGGCTTTGAGGGGGCGGCGCCTTTTCTGGTGATGCGGTCGCCGGGTTCGATCAGGGCTTCGATCTCACCCGCCTCGACCAGCGACCGGCCGCGCTCGACGAATTCGTCGACATAGCGCTGATAGTTCGTGAACAGAATGAAATTCTGATAATGCTCGGGCTTCGTCGCGGTGTAATGCTGAATGCGGTGGAGCGAATAATCGGTCCGCTCGGCCGTAAAGAGCGACAGGGGAAGCGCGCCGCCGCGCTCTAAAATCATGCCGCCGTCGACAATGACGTCGTTCGTCGCGATGAGGTTCGGCATGTAGAAATAATGCTGCAGATCCTCGCGCTGCTGCGCCGAGAGCGTCGCCGTCGCCTGTTCGAGCGCAAAGGTCAGCGGGATCGGCGTTTTCGACCGGCCGACGAAGAGCTTTGCTTCGAAACTCTCGCAGATGCGTTGCAGCTGGTCTTTCAAATAATTGGCGAAAAGCGCGGGCTCGGTGATCGAGGCGCCGTGCAGGCTGGTCGAGGTTATCTGGCCGAGCGCGAGGCTGCCGGTCTGGATCGAGCGTTCGGCCGGAACCTCGGCGCAAAGATAGGGATAAGTCGGCGCGGCGAAGGGGCCGGGCTTTAGCCTGCCGGCGACATAATCTTCAAAGCGCTTTTCAACCGCGCTGATCGCCGCGTCATAGAGATAAGTCAGCCGCGCAATTGCTGCGTCCGGCGTCTCGCAAAATTTCAGATCGTCGGCGGGCGCCCCGGTGGGCGCTTTGGGGTGGGTTTTTTCAGTCATTCATCTTCCCGGTTGCGCTGAATTGGGCAGCGACCATAGCGCCATTCCCGGCGGACGCCAGCCGGGGCGATTTTGGCCCGGAGGCTTAACCAAACGGATGCGCGAGTTTCCAGAGCGCGCGCTGCGCGAAGATCGCGGCCGCGTCTCTCGCGCGCCGGGCGCCGGGCGCTGGCGGGCGCCCGCCCATTTTGCGGACCCAGTGATTGGCGATCCGCAACCGCGCTTCAGCGTCAGAGGCGCGGCTTCGCCAGGTAATCGAGAAGGAAACGCAAGGGGCGGGCCCCGTCTTCACCCAGTGCGGCGCCTTCACCGGCACGTAGACGGCGTCGCCCGGCTCAAGATCGAACGTTTCGGCGTGGGCGTCGAAATCCGGATGATGGGCGAGGTTTCGGTGCGCCTTGCCGACGTGATAGCGCTCGTGATGCTCGTCGGGGATGACGCCTTTATCGGTCTTGTAAATGGTCATTTGTTTCGACCCCGAGAGATGCACGAGAATATTGTGCTCAGGATCCAGATGCAGCGGCGTTATCGCATTTGCGGACGAGATGAAAATAAAGCCGATTTTCTTGTGCATGGCGCCGGTCGAGGCGGCGGCGCCCGGCGCAATTTCGGCGAGACACCGATCGAGCGCTTCCTTGTACTGCGCGTCCTGTTCGACATGGCGCAGCACCATCCACGAATTGCACTCGTTGATGCGGCGGATCGTCTCTTCGATTGAAAGCCCGGTCATCGGCGTTTTGTCCGGGTCCTGATCTATCGGGCCGTTCCCGGCGTTATACTCAATCGAGCCCTCCGGGAGGCGCTTCGCCAATTCAAGCAGCGCTTCCAGCGTAAATAGCTCGCTCCCGGCGAAATGATGTTTGAGGCGAAAAGGATGCGCGGGGTAGCGCCCTTGCATCATAGCTTCAGGGTTTTCAAAGATCGGCATCCTCGTCCCTTTTCGTGGTCGCGGCAGTCAGCGTCCGGCGCAGTCTTTCTCCGGCCCGTTCGAGGCCTGTCAGTATCTGAAAAAGCAATCGCGCGCGCGGCGCGGCGCCGCTGACGTTCAAGGCTTCAATGCTGCGCCGCCCGCGCCAGAGAGTGTTGATCATCGGGTGATCGCGCGCGGCGCAGGAATCAACAAACCGCAGCCCCGCGCGCTGTTCGAATGCTCGCAACAAGTCGATCTCCAGCATCACGCCGGGCGAAAAGCGCGCATAGGCTTCGTCATAGGCGATCTTGAAAGAATAGCCGGCGCCGTTCTCGATGAAGTTGACGATCATCGCGATCGGCTTTCCCGCCAGAGTGAGGCGGTGAAAGTCGAGCGATCCCGCCGCAAAAGCGCGCCGGACTGCGGCGGCGAAAAACGCGCGCCCCGCCTTGGCGCTCGCAAGCGCGGTTCCCGTCCCGCCCTTCCAGCCGGCGCTTTCGAGCTCCAAGAACTCTTCCGTCCACAGACCGACGTCGCCGGCCGAGGCGAGCGTTTCAAAAACGACCGCCCCTTGCTCCTTAAGGCGCGATCTTAGCCGCCGCAGCTCTTTGCGTTTTTTGCCCCGCATCGCCCTGTCGAGGACGTCTTCTGTTGTAAACCCGCCCTCAAGGAGCGCACGCTCGAAACGCGCCGAGGACGCCGTAAGCCGGCCTGCGCTTCTGGCGGCTTTTTTCGCCTCGGCCGCAACCGGACCCTGAGCGTCCAGATGGCGAAGGCGAAAGAACGCGCCTTCTTTCTCCGCAAGATCGAAGAGCGCGGCGAGGGCCACAGCCTCGGCGCCCTTGCGGATCAACGGCGCCGCATAAAAGCAATGATCGTGCATCCAAGTCGCGATGTATTTGACAGGGAGCCGCGAATAGCCGCGTGCCGGCGCGACCGGCGCCAGCGCGATGAGGCGCCCTCGCGCGTCGCGCACGATGGCGACGCGGACGTCAACGCCCGCAAAAGCGTCAAGCGCCGGGATCAGCAGCGAGGGCGAATAAAAGGGGTTGGCCTCAACCGCATTCGCCGCAAGGTCCGCCCACTCCGCCTCGATCGCCGCAGCGCCCTTTGGCGAAAGCAAGGCCCCCGCCGCCGCGAACGGCGCCGCGACGACAACGCCGTCAGCGGGCGTCAGCGCCCCAGCGTCGCGAGCAAGTTCCAGCGTCATCAAAGGCGGCCCCGGTATTTTGTCCCATTATAGAACACAAGCCCGGCGCGGCGCGCCGGGTCATGCGTTCTTTAATGCAAGGAGTGCGACTTTCAGGCCGCGTCTTCGCCGGCCAGAATGTCGCGCTTGCCGGAATGGTTGGGGGTGCCGACGACGCCTTCTTGTTCCATACGCTCGATCAAGGTCGCGGCGCGGTTATAGCCGATCTGCAGCCGGCGCTGGATGTAGGAGGTCGACGCTTTGCGGTCACGAAGGACAATCGCCACCGCCTTGTCGTAAAGCGCGTCGCCCGACGAGGTGTTGCCGCCGGTATCAAGACCGTCAAAGGCGCCGTCTTCATCTTCTTCCCGAAGTTCGGTGACTTCCTGGACATAAGAGGGCGAGCCCTGTTTCTTGAGGAAGGCGACGACCTTTTCGACTTCTTCGTCGGAGACGAAAGCGCCGTGAACGCGGCGAATGCGCCCGCCGCCCGCCATGTGCAGCATGTCGCCCATGCCGAGGAGCTGCTCGGCGCCTTGCTCGCCGAGAATAGTGCGGCTGTCGATCTTTGAGGTGACCTGGAACGAGATGCGTGTCGGGAAGTTCGCCTTGATCGTGCCAGTGATGACATCGACCGAGGGGCGCTGCGTCGCCATGATGAGGTGAATGCCGGCCGCGCGCGCCATTTGCGCGAGGCGCTGCACCATCCCTTCGATATCCTTGCCGGCGACCATCATCAGATCGGCGACTTCGTCGATGACGACGACGATGAAGGGCATGTGTTCGTATTTCAGATCTTCCGTTTCGTAGATCGGCTCGCCGGAAGCCTCGTCATAGCCGGTGTGGACGCGGCGCGTCAGCGTCTCGCCGTTTTCTTCGGCCTCTGCGATGCGCTGGTTGAAGCCTTCGATGTTCCTGACGCCGACCTTCGACATGCGGCGATAGCGCTCGCCCATTTCGCGCACGGTCCATTTGAGTGCGACGACCGCCTTCTTCGGATCGGTGACGACGGGGGCCAGAAGATGCGGAATTCCTTCGTAGACGGAAAGCTCGAGCATTTTCGGATCGATCATGATCAGCTTGGCGTCGTCCGGCGAGAGCCGGTAGAGCAGCGACAAGATCATCGTATTGATGCCGACAGATTTCCCCGACCCCGTGGTGCCGGCGATGAGGAGATGCGGCATGCGCGCAAGATCGGCGTAAACCGGCTCGCCGCCGATTGATTTGCCGAGCGCAAGCGTCAGGTCGCCGCGGCTGTTCTCGTATTCCTCGGCCCCGAGCAGCTCGCGGATATAAACCGTCTCGCGGTCGATATTCGGCAATTCGATGCCGATGACATTGCGCCCGGGGACGACCGCCACGCGCGCGGCGATCGCACTCATCGAACGCGCGATGTCGTCGGATAGGCCGATGACGCGCGAGGATTTGACGCCGGCTGCGGGCTCTAATTCGTACAAAGTGACGACCGGGCCGGGGCGGACATTGATGATCTCGCCCTTGACGCCGAAATCGGCGAGCACGTTTTCAAGCATGCGCGCGTTTTGTTCGAGCTGTTCGTCGGAGACGACGCGCGCTTTTCGCGTCTCAGGCTTGCCGAGGAGAGAGAGAGCGGGCAATTCGTAGCTTCCGGGCCGAAACACCGGAAGCTCCGGCTGGGCTTCGCGGGATTCGCGTTTGCCGGCTTTCTTTTCTTCGGTCTTGCGGATGATGTTGCGCTTTTTCGGTCCGGCCGCGAGCGGCTCTTCTTCGTCTTCGAATTCATCCTCGCTGTCGTCTTCATCGACATAGTCTTCGTCGAGATCGCCGGTTTTTTCGGCGGCGACGTCTTCGCGCGACATGGCGTCATAGCGCTCGGCGATTGCGTCCCGAACGGTCAGCGCGAACGCTTCAAGCTCGGCGATCGCCGCTTCAATGCGCGTCAGGGTGAGCCCGCAGGCGAAAAGATATCCGGCAGCGCCCAGAGTGAGGAGAAAGAGCCCAGCGAAAATCTCCGCCGACGGAAGTCTCGCGAGCGAGAATATCGCGGTCGCGCCGCCGGCGCCGAGATCCCCGAAAAAGCCGCCAAGCCCGACCGCGAACGGCCAGCTCGCCGGCGTCGGGGCAAGCGAGAGCGCGCCGGCGAGAAGCAGGAACGACAGCGGACCGACCACAAACCGGATGACGACGTCGAGCGGGGTCTTGTCTTCCGGCATCTCGTCAGCGCCGCGCATCATCGCGACAGCGCCCCAGATGATCAGCGGCGGCGCCGCGAGCAGGCTCGCCCCGCCGATCGCCTGCAACAAAATGTCGGAAACGATCGCGCCGAGCGATCCCATCCAGTTTTCGGCCGCGCGAGGCGTCGCATTCGATAGCGAGGGATCGCTGATCGAGAAGGTCGCGAGAGCGAGCGTCAACCAGACGCCGAGCGCGATCATGGCGGCGCCGCCCGAGCGGGCGATCGCCTGACGGCGCCAGACGCTGAGGCGTTCGGTGAAAGACGGCTTGCGGCGCGCGCGCGCGGTGCGTTTTGCCATTATTGCGTAACTGCCAAAGATGACTTCCGGATCGGCGACAGGCGCCGCTGGCGATCATGCCACGCGCGCCGAAGGAAAGGGTTAATGCGTGTTAACGATTTAACGGCCGCAGCGCTTATGTTTTCGAGAATTCCGGATACGCCTCGAGCCCCAGCTCCGTGAGGTCCAGTCCTTGCGCCTCCTCCTCGGCGCCGACCCGCAGGCCGATCGAAAAGCGCAAGGCGGTCCAGACGAGCGCGCTCGTCCCGAAGGCGAACGCGCCGACCATGACGACGCCGACGAGCTGACCCAATATCGAGGCTTCGGAGTTGGTCCAGACGACGACCAGCGTCCCCCAGATTCCGCACAATAGATGCGCGGACGCAGAGCCGACGACATCGTCAATCTTGAGCCGGTCGAGCAACGGAGAGCCAACAGTGACGATCACCCCGCCCATGGCGCCGATCAACACCGCCTGCCAGATCGCTGGCGACAACGGATCGGCTGATATTGAGACGAGGCCGCCGATCGCGCCGCTTAGCACGATGGTGAGATCGACCCGCTTGTAAATCATCGACGTCATGACGACCGCCGCGATGACGCCGCCGGACGCCGCCATATTGGTGTTGACGATGATCGTTGAGACAGCGATCGCGTCGCCGATGGCGCCGATGGCGAGTTGCGATCCGGCGTTAAAGCCGAACCATGCAAACCACAGGATAAAAACGCCGAGCGCGGCGAGCGGCAAATTCGACCCCGGCAGCGGGGTCATCCGCCGGCCCTGAAACTTGCCGCGACGGGGGCCCGCAATGAGGGCGCCGGCGAGCGCGGCCCAGCCGCCGACAGAATGGACAAGCGTCGATCCGGCGACGTCGA
>ERZ1292633.6405-Hain-H41-02um-R1-6405-length-10277-cov-7_pt1 | contig 10277 bp, 7 predicted proteins | sample MGYA00564406_ERZ1292633 | MGnify/ENA primary metagenome ERZ1292633 (study PRJEB36523, sample SAMEA6512639) | groundwater metagenome | collected 2019-01-08 | study: AquaDiva: Metagenomics assemblies of 32 groundwater samples
GATCGAGAGATTATTTGGACGCGGGAGCCAGGTGGAGACACGATCGCCGAGGCTATTCGTGAGATTGTGCAGGCCAGAAGTTTTACTGTCACCATGGATCCCATTTGTGAGGCTTACTTGTTCGCTGCAGCCAGAGCTCAATCGTTGCGATCGATCGTAAGGCCGGCTGTTGATAGGGGAGCGATCGTTATCTCCGATAGAAATTACGTGAGTAGCGTAGCCTTTCAGGGTTTTGGTCGTGGTCTCGGACTCGAGACCATCCTCGAGATTAACCACCGGGCCATTCAGGCCTGTCCTCCGAACTTTTTAGTTTTTCTCGATGTTCCTCTCGACATCGCCTTGGCACGTACGAGCGACAGAGCTGGCGATAAATTTGAGTCTTTGGACAAGGCCTTCTTCGAAAAAGTCGCCGAAGGGTACAAAGCGATGTCCCAGCACCCACTCTTAAAGCCGATTTGGCACCGCGTCGACGCCCACGCTCCGGTTGAGGAGGTTTTTAAGCGCATTGAAGCTATCATCAAGCCGTGTTTATAGGCCCCGTGCTTTCGCAGAAGCCTCCCCCTCCAGCCATGGAGGGGTTAGGGGTGGCGGTCATTTGGCTTGGGCAGGAGCAGGGACTAGGGCTAGAGGCTAGGGTCCAGAGGAGAGCTAGAGCCTAAGCCCGGGCACTCGCGAGAGCCAAATGACCGCCCCTCCCGGCCTCCCCATGTCTGGGGAGGAGGGCTCCTGCAAGAGCTTGCAAAATCTCTTGAGCAACATATAGTGAGTTTATAACTCATGTTTACGTTTCTCCTATGACGAAATCTGCAGGTTCGTTCATGCACGGAAAGGGCCTGGCCGCAGGTACACTCGGCCTTTTGGTGGCCAGTTCGATAGGAGCTGCACTTGGGGTTATGTTCGCCCCGAAGGCGGGTAAAGAAACTCGGGGTGAGTTGTCCGAGAAGGCCCGCCGCCTAGCTTGGCGTTTCAAGCGCAATCGAGCTGAACTCCAGGAGAGTGTGAAAGACATTTTTGGAAAGCTAAGTGAGGAGCTCGAACAAGCCTATTTGCAAGTTCGTGGCGAAGTTTTGGCTCAGATGGATGCCCTGGCTCCGGGCGGTGATGCCAAAATGGCCTACAACGACGTGGTAAAGACAGCGGTCACGGCCGCTGCTAAAGGGAAGAAGTGGACTAAGACCCAGATCGATAAATTTATTTCGCATCTCGAAAGCGAATACGAGGAGCCAAAAACCTCAACAGACGCCTAGCAAAGACAATGCCTCGGAAAATTTCCGAGGCATTTTTTTATTGAGTGTTCAGGCTGTGATTACTTTGAACACAATTTGTCCACAGTCATGATAAAATACCTGTCATGAGAATTGGAATCGACGCCAGGTTTTATGGACCAAAGACAGGCGGGGGCGGCCTTGGCCGCTACGTCGCTGAGTTGGTTACGCACTTGGAAAAGATTGATAGCAGCAATGAGTACGTTTTGTTCTTGCGTAAGGAGAATTTTCACGAGTGCCGCGTTACCCGGCCAAACTTTACCAAACGTCTGGTCGACGTCCCCTGGTACAGCGTGGCCGAACAACGCCTCATGCCTCAGGAAATTGCCTTAGCAAAGGTGAATTTTATGCACTTTCCTCATTGGAACGTGCCCATTTTCTCCCGCACCCCGTTCCTTGTCACCATTCACGACTTGATCCTGCTTGAGGATCCGACCTCGGCGCACGCCACCACGCGGAATGCTTTCGTTCACGGCGTGAAGTACGCCGGTTTTCGCATGGTGCTTGAAAACGCCATTCACCGCAGTCGTCACATCATTACGGTGAGTGAATATACCAAGCAATCGGTCTTGAAACACTTTCGTGTCAAGCCACAGAAGGTCACGGTCATTCACAACGGAGTTGTTAAGCCGAGTGAAGGGGGAGGAGTGTCGCTTCGTGGCTTGGGTGTGGTTGAGCCGTACGTGCTCGCCGTTGGCAATCGTTACCCGCACAAGAACTTAGAGACGTTGATCTATGCTTTCGCTCCGGTCTTTGCCAAGCATCAGTCAGCCTCGCTCGTTTTGGCGGGTCGCCACGATGTTTTCACCGAGCGCCTGATGAAACTCACCAAGAAGCTCGGCCTGCCCGAGCACGCCGTCCGTTTCGTGAATTTGCCGTCTGATGACGAGCTCGGTGCTCTGTATCGTCACGCTAGCCTCCTGGCCTTCCCCTCAAAACTTGAAGGCTTTGGTATCCCGCCACTTGAAGCTATGTGTGTTGGAACTCCGGTTATGTCATCCACCGCCTCATGTTTGCCCGAAATTCTCAGTAACGCAGCTTTGTACACAGACCCCGACGATGACGATAAGATGACGGAAATTATGCTCAAGGCCATCGAGGACCCACAAGCTCTGCGGCCTTTTGTAGAGCGTGGCCACGAACGCGTCAACCATTTCCGTTGGGACACCACCGCCAAACAAACTTTAGAAACGTATTTACGCTTCGGCTCCCGCCGCCTGTGAGGAAAACGTCTAAACCAATTACGTCATCGCAATTTGACGACGCTCTCCCCGAGCGTCTGCTTGGTTTAGCGCCCAACGACCAACTTTCGTCCAAGGTTCGTTTACATCACGGTGAGTCTGAACTATCGCCGTTTATCGTGAAGCTGACCCGTGGCGCTGACACGGCGCTGGTGCTTGCTGGTCCGCAAGAAGATCCAATCGCTGCCTTAGCGAGAAGTTTTATCATTGAGCACGACGATGTTTTAGATGAGGCTCCACTCATGGTGGCTCGTGCTAGTGAAGATGGTTTGCGCTTGACCGTGGAGGACCTCAAGGAACAGATGCGCGAGAGTGAGTGTGACCTCGCTCCCATGCCGGCCAGGCCTTTAGGGGAGCGCGTCCGTCGCAGTCTGATGGATGAGGCTGTGCCTATTGATATTTGGTCAGAGGTTCAGCCCATCGATATCGTGGAAGCTTTTCATGTGGTACCCGAGACTCCTGTGGCGGCTTTTGTTATCGCCGATATCGCCGAAGACGAGGATGAGGCGACTCAGACTCATGAAGTTGTACCGGTGCAGTGGTCGGAACCGAAGGTCGCTGTCTACGTCCGTCAGGGCAACGGCTGGCAACGTGCCTTGGCATCATTTGTGGGCTTGGCCTTGGCCGCGGTTTTGCCGCTTCATGCTCTTCAGGTGTTAGCCGATGTCCGTGAAGACGGGGGAGTGGTTGAGGCTGAAAGCAAGGCTGCTTTGGACACGTTCTTACGCGGAGCAACCTCACTTTCAAGTGAAGAGTTTGGTTCCGCCGGTGAAGAATTTGCTCAAGCTGCTCAAGGTTTCGCTGAGGCCGAGTCATCGCTCAACGATTTAAACGCCGGAGTTACTGCTTTGGCGAGCGTGATCCCGCAAACTGATCGCACCGTCGATTCCGTGCGCGCCCTCGTCACCGCTGGGCGCGAGCTGTCTGAAACAGCTGCGGTCATGAGTTCGGCTGCTAACGATCTTTCCGACAAAGATTCCATCGACCTCACGAGCAAGCTTTCTCTCCTTGGTGCTTACATGGAAAATGCCTTGCCGCATGCCCAGATCGCCGCAACCGCCTTGCGCGAGGTCGATCCCACCGTTGTGCCCGAATCCTACGCTGAGGCCGTGGTAGAGCTCCAGACTCGTACGCCGCAGTTAGTTACTTCCATGGAGGAATATATCGGCTTCGTCGATGCTTTGAGTTTTATGTTGGGGGGCGAGGAGAAGATGCGCTACTTGGCAGTTTTCCAAAATAACACTGAGCTGCGCCCAACCGGTGGTTTCCTTGGCAGCTTTGCCGAAATGGATGTAGAGCGTGGAGAGGTAGTGCGCATGTTTGTTCCAGGCGGTGGAACTTATGATGTCCAGGGCCAGCTCAAGGCCTTTGTGGCCGCACCTGGACCACTACAACTTTTGAAGGCTCGCTGGGAGTTCCAGGATGCTAACTGGTTTCCTGATTTCCCCAGTTCAGCAAAGAAGCTCAGTTGGTTCTACTCTGCCGCTGGTGGTCCTACCACCGACGGCGTGGTGGCGGTGAATGCTACCTTCGTCGCGGAGCTCTTGCGTCTGCTTGGTCCGGTGGAGATGCCTGAGTACGGCCGGACGTTTGATGCGGAGAACTTCATTTTTGAGACGCAGAAAATTGTTGAACTTGAGTACGACAAAGACGAAAATGCTCCGAAAGAAATTATTGGTGACTTGGCCCCAATTCTGCTTGAGCGCATCAAAGATGCCGACGTGCAGACCTTGCTGGCTGTTGTCGACCTTGTAGCCAAAGGATTGCAAGAAAAAGATATCCAGCTCAACTTCCGCGATAACGACTTGCAGGCTACTATCGAAGACTTCGGTTGGTCAGGCAGTATGAAACAAACAAGTGGCGACTATCTCATGCTAGTTAACACTAATTTAGGTGGCGGTAAGACCGACGCGGTTATTGATCAGGATATCCATGTTGACGTGCGGGTGGCCGAAGATGGCAGCGTTGAAAACAAGGTGACTATCACGAAGACGCATCGTGGCATGAAGAACGCGTTGTTCACCGGCAGTAATAACGTTGATTATCTCCGCCTGTACGTTCCGAAGGGGAGTGTCTTGCTGGCGGCTGACGGTTTTGAGACACCTGAGGACGACTTGTTCGAAACCTCGGATCTGCCGCTTGGCATTGACGAAGATCTCGAGCTCCACATGCAGGATTTGAAGAAAGATCCGGCTACGGGGACGGATATTTGGAATGAAGACGGCAAAACGGTGTTTGGTAACTGGATGCAGACCGCTTCAGGCGAGGTGGAGATTGTCACCTTTACCTACAGCGTGCCGTTAACTCTCTTTACCGATCCTGAAGATCAAGGTTTCTTCGACTTGGCTAAGAGTAAACTTGGAGCTCCGGACTTAGGACGCTACACTATGCTCTTACAAAAGCAGTCCGGCGTGCAAAGTCGTACCACGACTGTGAATATCACTCTTCCTGCGAACGTACAGCCGCTCTGGAGTTCAACGGGCAAGGCGGACAATTTGCACTTTGTCTCGGATAACGCTACGGATAGTTTTGCCGGTTGGTTGCTTGAGCGTGACTAGACCTCTGTTAGCCCCCCCTCTATGCCGATGCATCATGACCATATTCCGGGGCATACCCCTCACGAGCCTGTCCATGATCACAATGGAAAGGAGGGTGTTAAAGCTGAGCATGCCAAGCGCCATACGAAAACGTCAGACGAACAAGACGCTACCATCGAGGAGGGATTACAAGCTATTTATGGTGATGACCGTAGCGATCTGCATAAGGTCGAGCGGGATAGTTCGCGGTTAACACGGATGCTTACCCGTCTTGTTTTGGGTTTGGCGTTACTCGCCATCCTAGCCTTTGGTGGCTTCTTTATTTATACCAGCTTCTTTGATCAGAATACGGCCAAACAACCACTGGTCATGAGTATCGAGGCCCCGGCTGAAGTGAAGAGCGGTGAACAGGTACAGATCATCGTGAACTATTCAAACCCAAGTGGAACACCCCTGGCAGCTCTTGAACTCGATATCAACTTGCCCTCCTCATTTGTTCTGTCCATGGCTCAGCCGCAGCCAACCAACGCCGACGACCTGATTTGGAACATCGGCAGTCTTGGATCACATTCGGATGGTCAACTAGTTCTTGAAGGTGTGTGGTTGAGTAGTGTGCCAGCTACGACGAGCGTTCAGGCCCTGGCCGCGTATCGTCCCGGTAATTTCAACTCAAACTTTAGTGATATTGCCACTGCTACCGTGACCACTCTCAGCAGTGTGCTCACGCTTGAACTTGAGGGACCAGAAACCGCTACGCCAGGACAAGAGCTTACTTACACGGCCACCGTAAAAAATACTGGCTTAAAAGACATGACTGCGGCCCACTTCGAACTCACCCTGCCGACTGGGTTTATTTTGACGTCGAGCACTCCGGATTTGCAGGCCGGTGCTGATCCTGAGTGGGAGCTTGGTAATTTGCTCCCCGAGGCCACGACCGAAGTCATTTGGAAGGGTTCATTTACTGCTGAAATTAGTGATGTCCAGCAGTTTAGCGCCGGAGTAAGCGTCCCTGAAGCTGACCGTCAATTGCCCCAGTCTACAGCTCAGTGGTTTACCGATGTAGCCGGAAGCGACTTGCAGACCACTTTGGCCGTGAACGGTAACAGTGACAAGGCCACCACTGAACTCGGCGGCACGCTCCGCGTGAGTGTCCGCTTGGAAAACGCTGGCGAGACGGACATTAGCGGGGCCAGTTTATTACTCGACTTCAAGCCGGACAGTGGCGTCCCTGTTATTTGGAGCTCAGCTGCATTGGCGGGTGGTAAGTTGACCTCGGCCGGTATCGCTTTCGACACGACGGTGGTAGGAGTGATTAAAGCCGGTGAGAAGAAGACTTATAATTTGTCGTTTCCCATTAAAGAAGCTCTCGGTGCCACGGAGGTAGATGAGTGGACAGTCACGGCCTACGTGACGGTTGGCGAAGCAAAAGTCCAAACACCACCTTTCCCAATCTCGATGAAGGCCAGCGCTAATCTATCAGCCAGCGCTCGCTTCTATTCTGAAAGTGGCGCTCCAATCGGCGAGGGGCCTTTGCCGCCAGAAGTGGGGGAGTCAACCACCTACCGAGTTTTTTGGAAGATCGCCAAGGCCGTTCATGAGCTTGAGGATCTTGTTGTAACTGCGACTATTCCACCTGATGTTACCTGGAGTGATCGGATTTTATCATCCACCGGCAATGTGCAATTTGACTCCGCTACTCAGACTATTCGCTGGGAGATTTCCGGCTTACCCGCCAATGAAGAGGCCACGGCGGAGTTTTCGGTCGAGCTGATCCCAGGTGATGAAGATGTCGATACCTTCGTAAAATTATTGTCCGGTAGTGTTTTAAGCGCTACTGATGCCGAAACCAAGACTACTGTTGAAGCCTCAGCCGAATCGTTCACGACTGAAATTCCGGCAGATACTTTTGCCGCCGGCAAAGGCACCGTGGTCGATTAGCTCGTAAATAAGAAACACCCCGCCGAAGCTACGAGTGTTTCTCAGTAGTCGGACGGGGTTGTGAGTTGCCGCTAGTCATCGCTGTTGAGCGGCTCCGGAACGAACGTCAGTCCGTTCCAGGTTCCGGGCGTTCCGACCACGCGGTCAGGGCTGCAGGGCATGTCGCTGCAGCACAGGGCCGTACCATGCAGGACGCAACCATGACCCACCTTGATGGGGCCACCACAGCGCACGCAGGACGTGTCGCCGTATACGAGCTGGTCGGCTTGAGCCCGCAGGAGCAGGCCGCTGTCGACGAATTCATCTGAAGCCATGAGGCCTCCAGGGGTGAGGGGGAGCGAAGATTTTGTACGCGTTCGGACTCATTTTGTCAAAGTGCGGAGGGCCTGAAGCGTAGTCTCGGCCGTCTTGTCCCAGGTGAATTGAGACGCTTGCTCGACGGCCCGCTTTGACAGGTGTTGGCGTAAGGCCGAACCACCCGGTTCGTCGATGAGCTCGTGAAGGGCGGCGGCAATATCGTTCACATTAAAAGGGTCCACCAGGATGCCGGCCTCACCGACAACCTCTGGCAGGGAGCTTGTGGCACTTGTAATAACGGGGATACCGCAGGCCACCGCTTCCAAGACGGGCAGACCAAAACCTTCATAGAAAGATGGGAACAAAAAACATAACGCTCCACGATAGAGAGCGGGTTTATGTTTATCGGGGATGTAGCCGAGTACGATGAGATCTTTTTTGTAACGACTTTTTTGTAAGCGCTCGTTTAAAAGCCCGGTTTTCCAACCGTCAGCTCCTGAGAGCACGAGCGGAATATTTCGGCCACCCCGGGCTCGAAAAATGTCGTAGCCCTCAATGACCGATTCCAAATTTTTTCTTGGTTCGCGGGTGGCGAGCGCTAAGATGTAGGGACGATTTAGATCGTACATGGCTCGGTAGGTTCGATCCGACGGTTGTTCGCGTGGGAGAAACAGGTCGTGTTCTACACCAAGTGGGGTAACGTTGATTTTATTTGGACTGACCTGCCAGCGGGTCTGGAGATCGAGAGCAGTACTCTCCGAGACAGCTAAAAGACCTTTGGCCCTGTCCACAAGTTGGCGAATATTTGCTAGACGATTGTGAAGCCGTTCTTTGAGAGTGATGAATTGCGGAAAGATTTCAAAAGCTATGTCGTGAATGGTTAAAAAATAGGGAAGTTCGGTTTTGAAAATGTTGAACTTAGGAAAAATCCAGACATCAGGTTTGCTAGGGAGAAGACGTTCGAGCGTGGGGCCGCCGGGCAGCTTCATGAGTAAAAACAAGAGCCGATTCGGGAGCTGAAGTTTTACGGTGATTATATTTGGACCCTTGAAAACGGGGAGACAGTTCAAAACTGCCGACGTGCCACTCGCGAAGAGGATGAATTCGTCGTTTGGGGAGGTGCGTATCAGGGCCTCAGCTAAATGTCGGGTATAAAAGCCCACGCCAGTGACGTGTTCGTCGGTGAGTGACCGAATGTCAATGGCAATGCGCATAGGCTAGGCTCCCCCTAAGACCTTTTTCTCGTGTTCACGCCACATGTCGTTCACGAGACCGTAAATCTTTTTTCGGAACACGCGGGTAGCGAATTGTTCGGCGTGAGCGCGAAGTTTGTGCGGATCAAAGCTCCCGTCTTTAAACTGGAGGACAACGTCGGCGAGTTCTTCCCAGCTTTGTTCATCAAACAGGACGCCGGTGACGCCGTCAATCACGGTTTCAAGCGCCCCGCCACGTCGATAAGCAATGACCGGGCGTCCTGCTGCCATGGACTCAACCGGCGTGATGCCAAAGTCTTCTTCCTGCGGGTTTACGAAGGCGATCGCGTTCGCAAACAGTCGGGCTCGTTCATCGTCGGAAACTCGCCCAACGAACTCGATGTTTTTTCCTGCTCGGCGTTTGAGGGCAGCTTCTTCGGGGCCCGTGCCGAAGATTTTGAGAGGCTTACCAAGTTTTGTGAACGCGTCAACGACAATATCGAAACGTTTGTATGCCACCAGACGACCCCCGGTGAGGAAGTAGGTTTTTGGCTCTGCGGAAATAGCAAAACGTTCAATATCAACCGGCGGGTAAATGACCTGGCTATCGCGACGATAGTACTTATCGATACGGCCTTGTACCGTTTCCGAATTAGCGACAAAGGTATCGACGCGGTTGGCCGCGAGTTGATCCCAAATTCTTAGTTTGTGGAGTACCAAGGGTAGGATTGATTTTACAATTTTTGGCACGCGGAGCTCATCCACGTAGTTGCCCGAATCCGACCACAAATAGCGAGTGGGGGTGTGGCAGTAGCAAATGTGCAAAGCCTGAGGGGCGGTAATCACACCTTTTGAAAAAGCGCTCGAGTTGGAAATGATCACGTCGAAATCTGACAGGTCGTAGCTTTCGGTGGCCATGGGCATGAGTGGTAGGAACCAACGGAAACCGCGGCGCGCAAAGGGCAGGCGTTCCAAAAACGACGTACGGATAACTTTGTGACCAAAGGCGTGACCCATGGTGGCGGGGTCGTAACGCAGAGTATAGGTGGGGGCATCTGGCCAGATGGCCTGTAAAGCCTCTAAAACTCGCTCCGCTCCGCCGTACTGGGTTAAGTGGTCATGAATGAGGGCGACACGCATAGGGTAGTCAGGCCGTGTTAATCAGCCGCAAATTAACACGTTCTTGAACTCTTAGTAAGCCCCCCGCCTAAACAGCACAACTAAGGGGGTTTTGATGAGAATAAGCAGGTCCCGCCAAGGGTTCCAGTTTTCAATATAGTACATATCTAGGCGGACTTCATCGTCAAAGTCAAGGTTGGCGCGACCACTAATTTGAGATAGTCCGGTGATGCCTGGTTTGATGGTTAAAACCTTGCGGTGCTCGGGTTTATATAGGGCTACCTCTTCGGGGAGATGCGGGCGCGGTCCAACGAGACTCATGCGACCCAGAAGCACCAGGTAAAACTCGGGAATCTCGTCCAAGCTGTACTTACGGATGAAACGACCCACAGGGGTGACTCGAGGGTCGTTTTCGAGTTTGAAGAGCGGGGTGCCTTCGCGCATGTTACCGTTTTCGCGAATAAACTTAGGATCAAAGCGATACTTGTGAGCATCTTTGACCATCGACCTGAACTTAAAGTACGGAAATGTTCGACCTCCCTGGCCAACGCGTAAAGCTTTCTTGCCATCCGGGAGTTTACGGAAAAAGACATCACCCGGCTGCTCGATGAATAAGGCTAAGGCAACTAAGCTTTGGATGGGCAGGGTGAGGATGATCAGAACGAGCGCGCCCACAATGTCGAAAGC
>ERZ1292633.6407-Hain-H41-02um-R1-6407-length-10272-cov-7_pt1 | contig 10272 bp, 8 predicted proteins | sample MGYA00564406_ERZ1292633 | MGnify/ENA primary metagenome ERZ1292633 (study PRJEB36523, sample SAMEA6512639) | groundwater metagenome | collected 2019-01-08 | study: AquaDiva: Metagenomics assemblies of 32 groundwater samples
AAGGGGGCAGGAGGTGTGTTTTCAAAGTGTCCACTAAATGGGGTACACATCACAGTAGTAACTTGTTGAACTCACCACCGCTCAAAACCGCAAAAGAACCCGGAGAAAAACACTCGCCTCGCCGTAGCTTCAGCGAAGCGCGGGTCGGCTCGCCTGTCCGCCTATGGCAGAAACCATATTTTAATGGAAAGAAGAAAAGAAAAATTTTTAATCAAGGTCGTAAAATTACTTAAATAATTAACCAACAAAACTATGAGTGAAAAATTTAGAGAAGAAAAGGGTCCCGCTCCAGAAAATTTAGAGGACCAAAAACATCGAGAATTGCAAGAAGCGATGGACGAGGAAGATCGAGTAATGGCAGAAATTGACAAAGTCCTTGCTGGTACGCCTAATAGGGCAGAAGCTGAGAAAATCGTACTCGAACAGTGGGCTCCTTTAATGGACGAAGCTATGAGAAAATCCGGAGAAGCTCTGAAGGCATGGCTTGACGCAATGCGTAAAGCCGGCGAACACGAGAGAAAAGAACTGGATGACATGGAAAAAGATTTAGGCAAGGAGTAGTTTGTTATCTTTTTTCCAAAAGCCCCTGTTATATTTTTAGTTTTCCTGTTCATTTGATTTTTTAATAATTGCCGCCAAAGAAAAATTGGAAATTGTTAAATCTCGCGACGAAGCCGCTCCGAGTTTTCTTGGCAAAAATGCGTTCGGACTAATTTCAATATACTGCACCAGTAGTAACTTGTTCGGAATTAAGAGTATGGAGCGATTTTGCGGAAGCCAAAATCGCGCTTTGATTTTCGCCAAAACCATTTCCGCCTACGGCGGAAAGGGTTTTGGTTCGCCTCGCGGAGTTTATCCGCCATTTCGGCGGACTCGACGACTAATTTGTATTCAATTTTGGGGGCAAAAACGAATTGGCGGTCTTGAAAAAAGAAAAGAAATTTTTTAATCATACGATTTTTTTTAAGAAGTGGAAAACCGCCTACATTTAACCCACGTTCAACATTTTATTTACAAAAATTGAATGTTGTGATATAATTTTTTTGTTCTTTGTAATCTATGTTTGAGAGGTTTTACAACCACAGAGGAGGCATAAAATGAGTGCGTCAGCAGTTAAGATAAAAAAACCAAATGATGGTAACGGCGAAACAATGAACGCATCATTTGAAAAGCCCTATATCAGTATTACCGGTATTACGAACGCGCATGAAGCGCGAAGCGTTGCTAAGACGATGCACAATCATACGCGACGCACACAGATTCCGCACATGGGCGCTTTTGGTGTATTGGTAAACGAATCTTCGTTTGCCGGCTACACATCTCTTAATCTGCGTTGTCCGCGCATGGGATTGATTGCAAGGATTTTTGAAATAGCTCTTGTTATCAATCCAAACATTTTTACCGTAATACATTATGCGTGTAAAAATCCCGAAACGCTTTCGGGATCGGTACGAAAGATTGTGACGCTTCCGGGGCTTTATTATAATGCGGAAGAAAACGGCCTGTGTGATGCTATTCAATTAAACGGCGGTTCACAGCAGGTGCCCGTGAATGAATTGGCGAAAATCAAAAATGAATTTCCTGGTTTGCACATTATTTATCAGGTGCCAAATAGCGATCTATGTATGAGTACGACAAGCGTCTTAAAAAGTATCGACGAACGAGCTGAATTTATTGATTATGTTCTTTTTGATGCTTCAGGCGGAAGAGGCGTTCCTATGGATATGGGTCTTATGACTTTCTATGGGATGGCGTTGCGCGATAGAGCGAAAACGGCGTTTGGTTTTGCGGGAGGATTGAATGAAAATACGGTAGCTGACCGCATTTATGAGTTTTCAATCAAGCTCGGGCATTCAGATTTTTCTATTGATGTGGAGCGAGGCGTGCGCAATCCGTTTTCTGATCAATACGGCGATGATGAATTAGATCTGCATAAAGCGGAAAATTTCTTTGCGAATGCCGTACAGGCAGTGGCAAAACGCTCATAAAAAGATTCCCAAGTTTCCCGCTCTAGAGCGGGATTTTTTTATTATATGCACGCGCTTGACTTTTGTTTATGGGTGAGTACAATGAGCTGTATTGTATATGTTTACTTTTTCTATATATTTAAATTTAAGCGGCGCAAGCGTTGTATAGCTTTATTTTGAAAAAAATAGAGTGAGACACGAGCCGCAGAGATGCGGACTTTTTGTTTCTAAGGCAGAGCTTTTGCATGTGACGCTCCTCCCTCGTAATCAACAATGAGCGATTATGAGGGAGGGATGTTATCCCGTCAAAAAAGCGCCTGATAAAGAATTGGCAAAATGAGAAGAATGGTATGATCGGATGTTTTTTTGACGGGATATGGATAGCATATTAATAATTGAATAGGGTCTTGTCCCGTTCTTTTTCAAGTAGAGAACGGGACATGTCTAACAAAGTAAGAGATGGTTTCAAAACTTTTTCGTCGCGAAATTTCAGTTTTTCTGGCGAGACGAGGAAGGCAAGCAAAAAGATTTGAAGCGTAATAGCATTACGATGAAAATCTTCTTGTGCGGTCCTGACGAAATCGCAGCCGAAAAAATGAAATTGTAGCAGAAATGAGTTTCGGAATCATCTCTAAGTAGTTTTTCGCTATGTGGAGCGAAAAGGATATTATCCTATGATAGGTGGGATTTTATGTAGTAGTTTTTTTATTGCGATCAATTTGTATTGGCGTGATGAAGGGAAGCTATTGCAGACGACAAATATCTTAAGGGCGTACGGTGGATGCCTAGGCATAAAAAGGCGATGAAGGACGCTGCGTGCCAGCGATATCTTCGGGGAGGCGGTGAGCAGCCTTTGATCCGGAGGTTTCCGAATGGGGAAACCCGTCCCGATAAACTCGGGATATCCTGCGAAAGCAGGAAGCGCACCCGCTGAAGTGAAACATCTCAGTAAGCGGAGGAAAAGAAAACAACGGAAACCTTTGTTCTCGGAAGCCGTATGGTCGGCATTCGGGAATATAGGTTTCTAACATTCCCTAAGTAGCGGCGAGCGAAAGGGGAAGAGCCCAAACCGAACATTTAATTCCGCAAGGAGTTTTGTGGTCGGGGTTATAAGAGACACATTCTTTTAATAGAGCGAGTTTTAAAAACTGTTCCTGTTAGCCAAACATGTCTGGAAAGACTGACGAAACAGGGTAATAGTCCCGTAGGCGAAAATAGGAACGATCTCGTGTGTTTTCTTGAGTACTGCCCATGTAAGGAGACTGGGCAGGAAGTCAGCAGAACTAGTCTGCTAAGGCTAAATACTTTTTATGACCGATAGTGAACAAGTACCGTGAGGGAAAGGTGAAAAGCAGCCCGATGAGGGCGGTGAAATAGACCTGAAACCGTATGCTTACAATGAGTCAGCGGCGTGCGTAGCACGCGATGTTGAAATGTTTATATATTTAAATGTTTAAATTTCGCGCGCTGCGCGCGCTCATGGCGTGCCTATTGAAGAATGAGCCAACGAGTTATTCTGCGCTGCTTGATTAAACCCTTAGGGGTGAAGTCACAGGGAAACCAAGTGTTAAAAGCGCGTTTGCTCTATATAAAATTCACGGCAGATTTTCTGCCATGAGTTTTATATAGTTGCAAGGTAGTGCGGAATAGACCCGAAGCCTGGTGAGCTACCCATGAGCAGGATGAACTTCGATGAAAGTCGGAGGGAGGTCCGAACCGGTGAGCTGTGCAACACTCTCGGATGACTTGTGGGTAGGAGTGAAAAGCTAATCGAACTAGGTAATAGCTGGTTCTCTCCGAAATATCTTTAGGGATAGCCTCGGATCACGCGTGAGAGGAGGTAGAGCACTGGAAGGTCTATAATTGCCGAAAGGCAGGTAGACCTATCAAACTCCGAATGCCTTTTGCGTTATTCCGGGAGTCAGTACATGGGGGCGAAGCTCCATGGTACACGAGGGGAAAAGCCCAGATCGTCGTCTAAGGCCCCTAAATCCATGCTAAGTGTTTAAGGTGGTGTTATTTCTCAAACATCAAGGAGGTTGGCTTAGAAGCAGCCATCCTATAATGAGTGCGTAACAGCTCACTTGTCTAGAGATAATGCGCCAAAAATTTAACGGGGCTAAGCATGGTGCCGAAGACACGGGTTCGTTTTGCCTTCGGGCATAACGAGCGGTAGGAGAGCATTTTCATTGCAGTGAAGCTGCGCCGCGAGACGCAGTGGAGCGATGAGAAGGGAGAATGTTGGCACAAGTAACCACAATTCTGATGAAAACTCAGAACGCCGAAAGTCCAAGGTTTCCTTGGCAATGACAATCAACCAAGGGTAAGGCGGGCCTAAGGGGATGGTGAAAACCGAACCCGATGGACAGTCGGTTAATATTCCGACCCTTCCTTTATTTTCCAATGGAGAGACGGAGTGTATTAGGTGTGGCGCATTATTGAATTTGACGCTTCTTCACAGAAGAGGTTTTCCAGGAAAATCCGGAGAGCTTTCTTTAATGATAATCAACTGTGAGGAAAAATTTCGCAGAAATGCGGAAAATTACACCGAACGCGCTTTCAAGAAAAGCTTCTAGGGCTAAGATAAAGGAAACCGTACCGAAAACCGACACAGGTGGACTGGTAGAGCATACCAAGGCGAACGGGTGAGACTTCGTTAAGGAACTAGGCAAAAAAGCGGCCGTAACTTCGGGATAAGGCCTACCCTCGCAAGAGGGTCGCAGCGAAAGTATCTCTGGCAACTGTTTACCAAAAACACAGGTCCGTGCTAACTCGTAAGAGGATGTATACGGGCTGACGCCTGACCAATGCGAGAAGGTTAAAGATCGTTGTCGTACGCAGCACAGAGGGTTAAATTTTTCATTAAAAGCAAATCTGCTTTTTACAGAAAAAATTTAAATTTCCGTGCTGTGTACGGCTCTCGGTTTCAAGCCCTCGTCAATGTCAGCAGTAACTATAACTGTTCTAAGGTAGCGAAATTCCTTGTCGGGTAAGTTCCGACGTGCACGAAAGGCGTAATGACTGGAGAACTGTCTCAACGAAGCGCCCGGTGAAAATACAGTACCGGTGAAGATGCCGGTTACCCATAGTTAGACGAAAAGACCCCGGAAGCTTTACTGTAGCTTGGTATTGGATTTATAGTGCGGATGCGTAGCATAGGTGGGAGAGGCTGATCCCTAGTTCTTGGATTAGGGGGACTCGTCAGTGAAATACCACTCTTTTGTACTGTATTTTCTAACTCGCGGAGAACCGAAAAACGGAAACTCTGCGAAGACAGTGCCTGGCGGACAGTTTAAATGGGGCATTTTCCTCCTAAAAGGTAATGGAGGAGTTTATTAAGGTTGGCTTACTCCGGATGGAAATCGGAGGGGACGTGTAAAGGCACAAGCCAGCTTAACTGCAAGACGGGTATGTCGCGCAGATGCGAAAGCAGAACTTAGTGAACCGATGGTCATGGGATATATTTTCGTTTTTACTTTACTGTTGAAATAAAAATATGTTTCTCTTTCTAGAAAAAGGCCAGAGATTATCAGATAAAAGCTACTCCGGGGATAACAGGCTAGTCGTTTCCAAGAGTCCATATCGACGAAACGGATCGGCACCTCGATGTCGGCTCAACTTAGCGCGGGGGTGAAGAAGCTCCCAAGCGTTTGGCTGTTCGCCAATTAAAAAGTTACGTGAGCTGGGTTCAAACCGTCAAAAAGAACCTTTAACATCGAGTAAAACACACGGCGGCTTTTCCGAGTAATCGGAATCGAATAAATCGACTCATATCGGTGAAATCCAATAAAGTTTCACAACCTGAACTTTATTGGATAATATCGAGGGAAGTCGGCAGAAGTTTAAAATTAAAAATGCAAAGTTTAAAATTTTCATTTTGAACTTTCAACTTTAAATTTCTGTTTGACCCCGTAGAGACTTGTTTTCTGTTGAACACAGAAACGGAGTTATCCTGCCTAGCGGGATAGCTAAAACGTCGATCTCCTTCTCTGCGTAAAGCTATGAAGGATGGTGGTATAGTCCATACAGCAAGTAATTGTTGAAGAATGCGTGAGACAGGTTGGTCTCCTATCTACTATGGGCGTTGATACTTGAGGGGAGTCGTTTCTAGTACGAGAGGACCGAAATGAACGTACCTCTGGTGTATCGGTTGTTCCGTCAGGGGCATTGCCGAGTAGCTATGTACGGCCGTGATAACCGCTGAAAGCATCTAAGCGGGAAGCACCCCCCAAGATAAGGTATCAGAGATCCGTGAAAGACTATCACGTTGATAGGCCTCAGGTGTACGGCGCGCAAGCGCTTCAGCCGAGAGGTACTAATTGATCCAAATATATTTAGTCGTCTGCAATAGCTTCCTTTTTGTTAGAATTTTTGAGATGAATTATGTGTTTGTTTTTGTTTTACTTGTTTTGCCAACGAGCAAAACAAGTAAAACAAAAATGCTATAAACCCATAAACAGAGAATCGTTTACTACGGGTTGCTTATCTTTTCAAAAATTTTATTTGCTGGTGTTTTATTCAAGCGTGTCCCACCTCTTCCCATTCCGAACAGAGAAGTGAAAGCGCTTGAACTCGATAATACTCGGACCCAATCCGGTCCCGGGAATGTAGAGTACGCCGGCATATAAAATTTTTAAAAAGATTTGCGACGCGTTTTTTTATTACTTAGTGTTGAGGGGTGAAGACGACGAAATGCTGAGCGTACCAATGAAAATATACGATTGGAACAAGCGTCAATACCTCGGGGCTTTGTCCCGAGGAGCTTTATTCACACGCATAGGGAGGTCTGATGACCAAAGGGGTTCGTACGAGTAGGCAGACAGTAGTGGCTCATAACAGTGACGCATGCCCAAAATATCCGCATCATGCGGTTACAGGAATGCGTTCACGAACATTTTCTATTTATTCCGCGAGCAAGCGCGTTCGCTCTATCGCTGAAAACGAAACAAGTGCTATGCGGTCGCTGTTTTGCAAAGATTGCAAAACAATTTTTATTGATTCTGCGGAGCTACCAAAAAAGATTTTTAGAGGACTTCTTTCAAACGCAATTTATCTCGTGCATGGTTCAATGCTCGTTGAGCTTTTTTCAAGAAAAAGCAGACAAGAATAGCGTTAAGCTGTTATTGTGTACATAAGCATATTTTTTCTATTTTTTTGAACCGTGTTGAGCGCGGGCACGCTATTCTTTCACAGAATAGCGTTTTTTGTTATACTGAATACTATTATATATGTGGCGAATTCAACGGCAATTTATTATTTTTATGATCCCGATGGTAATTATCGGGTTTATTCTTTTTTCTTTCTATCAGAAATACAAAGGCGTTCCAACATGCTTTGATAACAAGAAAAACGGACAGGAAGATGGCGTTGATTGTGGGGGTAGGTGCGTTTCCTGTCGATTTTTTGAAACGCAAAGCATACAGGTTGTATGGAGCGTTGTTATGCCCATTCGTGAAGGGTCATATGATGTCATTGCAAATATAAAAAATCCGAATCTTCAACACGGCTCTTCTCAAGTTGATTACGAAATAAAACTCAACGACGCTGAAGGAGTTTCAATTGGTACTTGGAATGGGTCAACATTCATAGCGCCAAATGAAGATGTTGTCATCGTTGAAACGGATATTCGTACGAGTTTTATTCCAAAAACAGCGGAGTTTAAAATTAAACGCGTGGTATGGATTCGTGATATCAATCCCCCGCCTTCACAGAGCATTGGATTTACAAAACGCACGCACAGCGTTCAAGAAAATACGGAAGGTATTCGGCAAAGCATTGTGGAAACGGCAATTTTTAATAATACGCTAGAAAATTTTTCAAGCGTTTTTGTAACTATGCTTCTGTACGATAAAAATAAAAATATTATCGGAGCGCATAAAACGATTGTTGAAAATCTAAATGTCGGAGAAACTCGTCCTCTGCAATTTGTTTGGCCAGAAGAGATTCACAGTTCCATTGAAGATATAGAGGGAAGCGCGCGAGTTAATACATTTTTGAAATAATATGCCGAATATTCGGAATTTTGATTATATTCTTCTTGTTCCAGTTGGACTTCTTATTGCCCTTGGCTTGATTACGCTCTACAGTTTATCGCCCGTATCGGGCGACCTTTTTTTGAAAAAACAAATTTTGTGGGTTGTTTTGGGCCTTGTTGCGATGTTTTTTGCAAGCTCTATAGATTATCGGCTTTTTCGTTCACGGGGAGCTATTGTTTTTATTTTTTATGCGCTATCGGTTGGAGCTTTGGCGCTCCTTTTTATAGCAGGAACACGCATCAAGGGTGTTGAGGGGTGGTTTAGCTTTGGCGGATTTTTTTTGCAACCGGTTGAGTTTGTAAAAATCACACTGTTAATTATTTTGGCAAAATATTTTTCTGGACGGCACATTGAAATATATCACTGGAAGCATATATTTATTTCTGGATCGTATATCGCAATTCCCGCGTTTCTACTTATGCTTCAGCCAGATCTTGGGGCGACAATCGTTATTATCGGATTATGGATCGCAATCATGATTTTTGTCGGTATTTCACGGAGACGACTTCTTGTATTGGCTCTTTTGCTTGGGATTATTTCAATCGGCGCGTGGTATGGCGTGCTTGCTCCATATCAAAAAGCGCGAATGACGAGTTTTTTGAATCCCTGGGCGGATTCACGGGGTAGCGGATATCACAGCATTCAGTCAATGATTGCAGTTGGTGGAGGAAAAATTACTGGAGCCGGAATAGGATATGGCACGCAGTCCCATCTCCATTTCCTTCCTGAACCGGAAACTGATTTTATATTTGCCACATTTGCGGAAGAATGGGGATTTATTGGAAGCGTGCTTTTTTTCTCCATATTTGGATTTTTCTTCTGGAGGTTGTTTTTTTTGGCACGAGCTATGACAAATAATTTTGCGACTTTTTTTATTTTTGGTTATTTCGTTCTTATTTTTATTCAATTTACAATACATGTCGGCGCGAATACGGGGGTTTTACCCATTACAGGATTAACGCTTCCGTTTATGAGTTATGGCGGGTCAAGTCTATTGGCGCTATTTCTTGGACTTGGTATAATTCAAAGCATTGTGATGCGTCAAAACGCTACATTTGAAAATTAAGCAGGAAATTCGATGGATCTGATATTAAAATATGATTTATTTTGCAACCGACCACCGCGGGTTTGAATTAAAAGAAAAGCTAAAAAAGTTCGTTGAAAGCGAGCTTGGTTTTGATAGTAATGATTTTGGCGCGTTTGAATATAATGTTGAGGACGACTATCCTGATTTTATCAGTAAGGCGGCTGAAGCCGTATCAAAAAACCCCGACCACGATAAGGCAATTATACTTGGCGGATCGGGGCAGGGAGAGGCGATTGTCGCGAATCGCTATCCGGGAATCCGCGCTATTGTGTATTATGGTGGAGCAAATGATATCATTACGCTTTCCCGTGAACATAATAACGCCAATGTATTATCGCTGGGCGCGGCGTTTTTAGATGAAGAAGAAGCCAAAAAAGCCGTGCGCATATGGCTTGAACATCCTTTTTCGCATGAAGAACGGCATGTAAGGAGAATTAAAAAGATTGAGACAGTAGCAAAGAATTAAAAGGCATGACCGAAATCATCCCCGCAATCAATTCTGAATCGTTTCGCGAGGTTGTTGAAAAAATCCAGCGCGTTGAAAAGCTCACGCGCTGGATTCATATTGATATTGCTGATGGCACATTCACAAAAAACGCTCTTTGGCACAATCCACAAGAGTTAGCGCAATGGACGAAAGAAAACCCCAAGCATTCATTGATTGAGGTTCATTTGATGATAGAAAACTTCGAAGATCAGATTGAAAAATGGATAACTGCGGGAGCCAAACGGATTATTGTGCATATTGAAACGATAAAAAACATAAAAAGTTTTGAAAAAATAAAATCTTTGTGCGATACGGCAGGCGTTTTTTTAATGCTATCCGTAGCCCCAGAAACACCCGCAAGCGTGTTTGATCAATACATTGAACAGAATATCGTCTGTTTTCAGATTCTTGCCGTAAATCCCGGATTGCCAGGTCAATTGTTTCTGGAAGACTCATATGATAAAATACGGTACATCCGTGAAAAATGCCCATACGGTGATATAGAAATTGATGGAGGAATAAAGGAGGGAATCGTAAAAAAATGCAAAGAAGCGGGCGCCAATCTTTTTGTTTCAGCTTCTGCAATTTTTAACGCACCTGATATCAAAAAAGCCATAAGTGATCTGCAAAGCAATATTGAATAAAAGAATAAAGCTCCTCGGGGCAAAGCCCCGAGGTATCAGTCGGAACTCGCTT
>ERZ1292633.6408-Hain-H41-02um-R1-6408-length-10271-cov-4_pt1 | contig 10271 bp, 5 predicted proteins | sample MGYA00564406_ERZ1292633 | MGnify/ENA primary metagenome ERZ1292633 (study PRJEB36523, sample SAMEA6512639) | groundwater metagenome | collected 2019-01-08 | study: AquaDiva: Metagenomics assemblies of 32 groundwater samples
ATTGAAGCAAATATATTCTCCCCTTACAAGAGATCGTTCTCACCTGAACCTGAGCATTCGGACACGTCATTACAGATTACGGCCGCTGCAAACGTGCAGGATGAGGTGGAACAAATCGCCCGCGTGATAAGGAAACTGACTTACCCGCCTGAACCTATTCGGGCAGGTAGAGATGGATACACTTTCAGTCAAATAGCCGTAATATTCAGAAATATCGAGAAGTATCAGGATATCGTAGAAGACACGTTCACAAGGTTCAGCATTCCGGTAAGAATTTATGGCAAGAAATCCTTAAAAGACAATCCACTGATCAAGGCCATAATAAATACCACAAGTATTTTTACAAACAAATGGCAAGACGAAGCGGTCTGGAAGGTACTGAAATCTAACACAGGCATAGACAGAAACCTTATAAATAAACTGGAACAGGAATACTTAAAAAGAGGCAACATAAACGATTACAATAAATGGCTGGGACTTACCTCGATCCCTGAATTAAAGCCTGTTAACAATTTCCTGAAACAACTCAAGAAAATTTTCACCAACCTGGAAGGCAGACATCCATTCAGCTATTATTGCAAATACTATATTGACATCGCAAACCTGTTTTACAAACCGGCATTCGCCCCATTCAGGGAATCTATTGATGAAGCCAACATTAACACCTCTGAAGGAAATCATCATCAGGAAATCTCAGATTTAATCAAATCAGATGCAGGCGCCCTGAAGGAATTCATGGCAATTCTTAATAATAACACCCTGGATGAACTTTCCAGGGATACGGAAACCATTACATTTGAAGAATTCAATCACATCCTTGATTCACAGGTGGCTTTAACATCATACAGGAAAGTAGACAGAAGGAAAGAGGTGGTTAATGTTATCAATGTCCTGGAAGCCAGACAGTGGGAAATACCCGTCGTCTTTGTCGGAGGCCTGCTCGAGAAAGAATTTCCCAGACAGGTACGGGAAGACCTGTTCCTGAAGGATTTTTACAGAAAAAAACTGAATGCTACGGGAAAGATAGCCCTGAGAGAGGCATCCGGGCAGATGGACGAAGAGAGATACCTGTTCTACATAGCAGTTACGCGCGCAAAGGAGAGGCTTTATTTATCATATCCGTCAGCGAACAGCATCGGCAATCCAACGCTGCCGTCCTTTTTCCTTTCTGACATACAAAAGTTATTCCCGGAAAAAATACTTCAAGGAATCACAATCCAGAGAAACCTTTCCAGGATGATTCCCGAACCGGAGGACATCATTACTTGTACCGATTCAAAAAGCTTTGTCTATTACCACCTTAATACGCCTTATGTATCTGAAAAGGAACAAACCAAAAAGGATATCGCACTCTGGCTATACAACAATACAGAAAATGACGCTTCACTCAGGAAAGAGCTTTGCTCATTAACTAAACTGATAGATTCCTACAACAACCTGAAGCTTAAACTTTTTGATAAAAAGATAGTAAAGAAGATTAATGAAATAAGTACAAGGTTTTCACCCACAAGATTGAAGGACTATGCTCAGTGTCCTTATAAATATTTTGGCAGTTCCACACTAAAACTCAGGCAGGCCATTCCTAAATCCCTGGATTTACTAATGCAGGGAACCATCATCCATAAGGTTCTTGAGGAATATTTTAAACATGCGCAAAAAAAAGACATCACAGAAATATTTAATGACGATTTTGATCAAAAAACAAGGGGAATGATTATAGGTTTTGAAGAATGGAAGATTAAAAATGAGATGCTTAAGACTCTTTTGACATTTGAATCTATGGAAAGCGAGTCTGATTCATCAACATTCAAACCTTCCATATTTGAAGCGAAATTTGGAGGCGAAAACCAAAAACACCTGGAAATAAGTGATGGTAAGAATGGTAACATCGAAATCTCCGGCAAGATTGACAGGGTTGACATTTCAGAAGTTAATGAAGAAAAAGTCGGCATAATTATTGACTATAAATACGGACAAACAGAATTTAAGTTAACGGAACTTGAAGAAGGCCTTGATTTACAACTGCCCATCTACATACTTGCCTTGAGAGATGTGTTTAAGATTGTTCCCATCGCCGCTGAATTCTACGCACTGAAAACCTCTGAAAAGACTGGAATTTACAACCGGGAATTAATTGACAAACTTAAGCTCAATATAAAACCAGCTAAGAAATCTCTTTCCGTTGATAGTAAAGAATTTAACAAACGGCTGGAAGATGCAGAGAACCATATTCTGCAATTCTCAAGAGAAATTCGTAATGGAAGAATTGAACTTGCTCCGGCAAATATTGATCGTTGCGGTGAGGGAAACTGCGATTTCGCAAACGTCTGCCGGATTGATAAATGGAAATTGAGGTAGATGCAAGGATTATGATTAACAAACTTACTGATTCTCAAATAAAAGGTGTGGAGACTACGGACAGAGATATCTGTGTTGTAGCGGGACCGGGCTCGGGGAAGACACATGTACTTGTGGAACGATTTGCGAACCTTGTAACCGAACACAACGTATCAATCAATGAGATCCTCACTCTTACATTTACAGAGAAAGCGGCAAACGAGATGAAGATAAGAACCGCCAGGTTGTTCGAACAGAAAGGAATGGAGAAGGGACGCCAGGAGATAGAGTTTGCGTACCTTTCCACCATCCATAGTTTTTGTGCCCGATTACTCAGAGAAAATGCAATAGAAGCGGGCATAGACCCCCAATTTCGCGTTATGGACGAACTCGAAGCGGGTAGGGTCAAAGAACAAACACTGGAAGATACACTTAGAAAGTGGGCAGAGGAAAAAACCCTGGATATATTCCTGAACGACATATTCTGGAAGCAAACAGACTCCAAAAAGAGCAGGTTAAAGTCATTCAAGGAAAACCTCATACTGCTCTATGAAAAGATCAGGAATGCATGTGTGCCTATCTCAGAAACCGTAAACCAGGATGATTTGTCTCAGGACATCGTTAATTCTTATAACGAGATCGAGAAGTTGATAAACAAAATTAAAGAAATCCGCTCAGGAAAGAAATTGCCCGATAAAACCAGAGAAAAAGTTGATTACGTTTTGGATCAGTGGGCTACCTCAAACCTGCAAAAGAATATAAATAAACTTATAGATATAAAGACTCCTGAACAAGACAGTCTCACCCTTGCATTATTAAATAAAGTGAAAGGTGTTCATTCTTCCATAAACCTGCAGTTATCAAAAGATGTAAAAGAAGCTTGTAGTTCTCTTCGCCATGAACTTGAAAATCTCATTGGATTACTTGCAGAGGATTATTCGACAAGTATCAAGATGGTGTTAAGAGATTTTCTCGTGAACTTCGATGTTGCCTACTCGGAACGGAAAAAGGCTGAGAGCCTCATAGACTTTACTGATCTTGAGGTTAAAACAATAGAATTACTGGAAAACAAAAAATATATAGCCGATGAAATAAAACAAAAGTTTAAGTACATACTGGTAGATGAGTTTCAGGACATAAGCAGATTACAAAAGACCATAATAGACCTCATAAGAGGCAAGGATAATTTATTCATTGTGGGTGATGAGAAGCAATCCATCTATGGTTTTAGAAATGCAGATGTCGAGATATTTCAAGATATACAAAGGAATGCAGACCCGGAATCCTTAATAAGCCTGATTGAAAACTTTAGAAGCCGCCCACAGGTACTCGATTTCATAAACCATATATTTGACAGATTGTGGCCAGACAACTCAATCGGCCAGGAGGAAGGTCAAGATGAGGTACAATTATCCTCCACGGACAGTACTCAGTTAAAAGCGGGCGCAGAATTTTCAGACAAGCCGTTCCCATCAATTGAAATAATAGTTGCAGAGGGAAAGGATAAGACCGAGGCCAGGAAATGGGAATCAATGGAAATAGCAAAAAGAATAAAAGAGATTGTAGAAAAAGGTGAGATAAGGATAACAAACAAAAGGAAACAGGAAAGGAATATATCTTATAGAGACTTTGCCATCCTGTTTCGGAGCACAACAGACATAAAACTATATGAACACAGTCTGTCACATCTTGACGTACCGTATTATGTCATTAGCGGAAGGGGATTCTTTAATACAACAGAGATCACCGACCTGATCAACCTGCTGAAGGTCATCGAATCTCCCCTTGATGAGATAACCCTGGCCGCTGTCCTGAAGTCACCGTTTGTCGGAATAGACGATGATGCCCTTTTCTGGCTGGCAGACTACGCCCATAACAATAATGGAAAGAAACTTCTCTATCAGGCCATGGATGAAGTTGGCGCCATAAAAGAAATCGAAGCACAATCACGAGACAGGATTATTCAATTTACACAATTCCTGAATGAGGTACAAGGCATCAAACCCAGAACCTCTTTATGGAACCTGATTTCTTTCATCCTCAGGAAAACGGAATTCCAGCCAAAGATGCTTCTCTTCTCAAATGGGAAGAAAAGGTATGCGAACCTCATGAAGATTGTGGAATTGTGTAAAAACCAGGAGGACTTCGAACCCCTGACATTAAGAGATTTTATTGAGATTGTAGAAGGTTATAAGTTCAGGGAGATAAGAGAATCCGAAGCGCCGGTAGAATCCGAGGAAGATGACGTTGTTAAATTAATTACAACCCATTCCGCTAAAGGATTGGAATTCCCGGTAGTCATTGTCGCTGACGTTGATAGAGACAACACAAGGCCATCAGATTATTTTGTATACTCAAAAAACCATGGAATCAGTTTTAAGATACTAAACCCATTGACCAATGAAGCGGAAGTGCCCCTGAGTTATGAACGAATTAATGATGAAATAAAAGAAAAGGAATTAAGTGAATCAAAACGCCTGCTCTTTGTAGCGATGACGAGGGCACAGGAACATTTGATAATTTCAGGAGGCATAAACAAAGATAGAGCCATAGGAGATAATGACAAAGGCAATTGGTACGGTTATGTATCCTCAACTCTCGGCCTGAACACGGACCCCAAAGAGAACCCTGAAATCATAAAACTTAATGACAATAAACGCGGACAGAATTCATCACAAACGGTCGAGATAAGACATACGCGCATAAAAGAAGAAAACAAACCGCCTGCCCGAAATGGTACAGGCGGGCCGAAGGAAGGCAAAAGAATCAAACTGTTGACTCAATACAAAGACGAGATAGCAGTATGTAATAAAATCCAGACCCCCTCACCTTCAAAAGAGATAATGAATACAGGCACAAATATATTATCAACAATCATGCACACTGTAGAGATTGATAACAGTCACTATGTATACTCCGTCACAGAGATACTCAAGTTCCACTTTTGCCCACAGTTATATTATTTTAATTCTATCCTGGGTTTACAGGGTATAAATGAAAGATGTTGGATTGAGCTGGATTATGTCGAAACCGAAGATGAAAACAAATTGAATGACGATGAAATACCCGGAAACGAACTTGGAAATATCGTACACCGGGTATTCAAGAAGTACCATCTTTCCCGCCTGAACCTATTCGGGCAGGCAAAAGACAAAAACGTACTCGAAGAATATATTAAAAATGAACTAAGTGTCTATGGATTGGATACAAACCAGAAAAGTATAGACCTTGTTGCGAATTGGGTAAACTCTTTCTACAATAGTGATGTTGGTAAGGAAGTTGTTTCAAGTAAACTGCATAAACGGGAAACGTCATTTATATTTAATTACCGGCATAACCTGATAAGGGGACAGATAGACCTTTTCTATTTTAACAATAAAGGTTTGCTAAAAATCATTGATTATAAGGCTAATGATATTGCCCTTGATGAAATACCTGAGAAGGTAAAGCTCTATCAACTCCAGATGCAGCTCTACGCCCGGGCGCTTGAAACGATTTATGAAAAGAAGGTTGATGAAACCATACTCTACTTCCTTGTACCCGATAAGCCGGTAGTAGTGAATACAACTGAGGATGCCTGCAAAGAATTAGACTTAACCCTGGACAACTTCTTCGCTTCACATAAGGATGGAGACTTTAAAAAGTCGAGTGGCCAGAAATGTAAGTGGTGTGAGTATGAGGGGATATGTTAGAAAAAGAATTACGATTTAGGAATTGAAGGATTTAAGTATTAAGGAATTAAAACCATATCTTTAACAGGCACACTGTAGCGGAAGGCTTCCTGCCCCCGCCAAAAGGCATGTCGGGTAAACCCGCCCGGATGAATCCGTTCGCCAGCCCGACAATCATTCTGGCGGGGACGGGGGCAGGCCGTCTACTTTTCTCTTGCCTCTTACCTATTACCTACCGTAAACTGAGTTTTTATATGTTTTGAAGGACTTATTTATACACAAACTAAGAAGATGAATAACATCAGCGCTTCAGACTTACAAAAAATATTAGATTTGTCCATAAATATTGGAACAAATTTTTTGTTGCCATGAATGAAAATAATTGTTAGTATCCCTCGGTGTTAAGTTAACAAATTTTTTTAATATTTGGATATATTCTATGGGGCTTAGTTGGGTCGGACAACTTATAGGACTTTACGAAATAGTGCTTATCGTAAGAATCGTCTTAACGTGGGTTCCTCACAATCCATATAATCCGGCGGTAACATTCCTTCATAAAATAACCGAACCGGTCCTTGAGCCAGTCAGGCGTGTAATTCCTTCTATAGGGGGAATAGATGTTTCTCCCATAGTTGTGTTTATTGTACTTCATTTTATCAAGAGGGTTTTTATTTAGGCACAACGTTATAAACATAAAAAGCCTTAACGAAACGGGGCATTTCTCTACTACATACCTGATTTCATAGCTGTTTTTATAACTTCGTCCACGCGATCAGAATTATCTGCACGAACATATATTATCATAGTCTCACACACAAAGAATCTGCAAGTTTTATTGATCAAGCATGTCTTCTTCCAGAGGTAGTTAATAGTGAGATAGAAAGGTTTTAATCATATTGAATGTAGACAGATTAATTATTATAGTTCTTGACAGCGTTGGAATCGGCGAACTGCCGGACGCTTATAAATTCGGGGACGAAGGCAGCAACACATTGGTAAATACTGCCAGGGCGGTTGGAGGCCTGAACATTCCGAACCTTGAGAGTTTTGGTCTTGGAAAGATTGATAATATACCTGGCGTCTCCAAAGAAGTTGATGCCAGGGCTTTTTATGGTAAGATGATTGAGGCATCAGCGGCCAAGGATACAACTTCCGGACATTGGGAGATTATGGGTGTTATAACAGAAAAACCGTTCCCGGCTTACCCAAAAGGTTTTCCTGACGAGGTTATTGAAAAATTTACCAATGCTATTGGCCGGCCAATATTGGGCAACAAAACAGCATCCGGAACGGAAATAATAAAGGAGTTGGGAGCAGAACATATTAAAACAGGCTACCCGATTGTATATACCTCTGCGGATAGTGTATTCCAGATCGCTGCGTGTGAGGATGTCATACCTGTAGAATCGTTATATGAAATGTGTGATTGTGCCCGGGGCATATTAAAAGGCGAACACAATGTAGGCAGGGTTATCGCCAGGCCATTCGTAGTGGAAAACGGCATATATACACGGACAGAGAGGCGGAGAGATTTTTCTCTGTCTCCACCCGAAGACACGCTGTTGGACAAGGCCGTAAGAAAAGGACTTGAAGTCGTTGGTGTCGGTAAGATTGGTGATATTTTCGCACACAGAGGACTAACGAAGGAGATACATGCTTCTAATAATCATGATGGTATTTCAAAGACGATAGAATGTATTAAGGAAGATTTTAAGGGCATTATCTTTACAAATTTAATTGACTTTGATATGAAATACGGGCATAGAAATGATCCAGACGGCTATGCAGAAGCGCTGGAGTCATTTGACCGCAGCCTGCCGGATATTGTTGATGCATTAAGAGCAAAAGATATTATCATTATTACGGCTGATCATGGATGCGACCCTACTACACCCAGCACAGACCATTCTCGAGAGTATGTTCCTCTTTTGGTTTTTGGAAAGAAATTGAATAAGCCAAAATCGCTTGGCATTCGTAACTCCTTCGCTGATGTCGGCGCTACTGTATCAGAGGCCTTGCTGAAATCCAGGCTTGATAAAGGGAAAAGTTTTTTCACAGAGTTGGTAAGCAATGGAAATTGATTTCCTCTGCTATATAAATATTTCAAGTGTTGACGTTACATTGCCGATATGTTTGATACAAAAGGAAAATTAAGATATCATTTTGTGGGGATTGGAGGAATCGGCATGAGCGCGCTTGCTCAGATTATTAACTCTCAGGGACACTTTGTAAGTGGTTCGGACAGAAGAAATGATAATAAACAGACACCGGAAATTTTTCATAAATTAGAATTACAGGGGATTAAGCTTTATCCCCAGGATGGGACAGGAGTAGAAAGCAATATGGACTTTATAGTTATCTCCAGTGCGGTGGAAGAAGATAATCCAGACTTGAGAACAGCACATCGGAACATTCAAACAATCAAAAGGTCTGAATTACTTGGCATCCTTTTCAACAATAAACACGGGATTGCAATAGGCGGCAGCAATGGCAAGACAACCGTTTGCGGAATGGCATCGTGGATTCTTGACAGGGCTGGCCATGATCCAACAGTTATTGGCGGTGGGTATGTAAAAAATTATATTACAGACACGTTTTTAGGCAACGCCAGGTTTGGATTTTCAGAAAAAGTTGTAATTGAAGCTGATGAGAGTGATGGCAGCCTGACTAATTACATGCCGAGAGTTTCAGTTATTACGGACTTATCTAAGGATCACAAGACAGTAGATGAACTTGGAGGTTTGTTCAGCCGGTTTGCCGAAAATACCTCTGACACCGTAATAATTAATGAAAGTTGTTCTCGTTTTATAAGATTTAATGATAAGCATAAAGAAGTTATCAGATACGGAGAAAGTAGTGAGGCCGATGTCAGGGTTTCTCAAATTTCTTGCAACCCTTGCGGCTCAAGATTTGAGATGCGGGGTAATGAATTTGAGGTAAATATTCCGGGAATTTATAATGTTTTTAATGCCCTTGCCGCTATAGCTGTTGCACAGACAGAAGGGGTCGCTGATAAGGAGATCAATAAAGCGTTGAGATCCTTTAAAGGCACTAAAAGGCGAATGGAAGTCGTTGGTGAGAAAAATGGGATAAAAGTGATAGATGATTACGCACACAATCCAAGGAAGATTCAGGCGGCAATTGACGCCGCAAGGTTAAGCTGTGAAAGATTGATAGTAGTGTTTCAGCCGCACGGTTATGGCCCAACGGAATTCCTGAGAGATGACTTTATATCTGCTTTTGCCGGGAAGCTTTTACCTGTCGACACTCTGTATATGCCGGAGATATTTTATGCGGGCGGAACGGCAAACAAAAGGATATCGTCGAAAGAAATTATTAAAGAGCTGAAAGATAAGGGCATAAATGCATTTTTTATTCCGGAAAGACAGGATATTATAACCGAGATTAAGCAAAGGGCAATCCCTGATGACGGCATACTGGTTATGGGAGCTAGAGATGATTCGCTGACAGATTTATGTCATGCAATACTAAATAGATTATAGGAAAATATTTAGAATATTATTGACAGCTATTGACGGTATACTTAACATAGAATTTTCCTTTCTGCTTTCCCAAGTGTTGCACTTCAGTATTGAATGTGCGAGTTTTCGTAACAATTATATATAAAAAATGAAGACTGCTTTAATTACGGGAGTTACAGGTCAGGACGGTTCCTATTTAGCCGAGTTTCTGCTAAAGAAAAATTACGATGTCCATGGTATCGTTCGTCGCAGCAGTTCAAGTAATTTTGAGAGAATTAAACATATCCAGGATGACATAAAGCTTATCCAGGGCGATCTGCTCGATCAAAAATCTCTAATTGCTGCGATAGAAATAAGCAGTCCGGATGAAGTTTATAATTTAGGAGGGCAATCATTTATCCCTATAACATGGGATCAACCGGTTTTGACGGGTGAGTTTACTGCATTAGGAGTTGCCAGACTATTAGAAGCAGTAAGGCTGGTAAACAGTAAAATTCGGTTATATCAGGCTTCTTCAAGTGAGATATTTGGTAACGTAGCAGAAGTGCCACAGAATGAAAAAACAGCTTTTCGTCCAAGGAATCCGTATGGTGTTGCTAAGTTATACGCTTATTGGATTACAGTGAATTATAGAGAACGTTATGATTTATTCAGTTGTTCCGGAATACTTTTTAACCACGAATCACCGAGGAGGAGCTTGAAGTTTGTTACCAGAAAAGTATCAAATGGTGTAGCCAAGATTAAGATGGGATTGTAAAATGAATTAAGAATGGTCAGTCTT
>ERZ1292633.6409-Hain-H41-02um-R1-6409-length-10270-cov-5_pt1 | contig 10270 bp, 11 predicted proteins | sample MGYA00564406_ERZ1292633 | MGnify/ENA primary metagenome ERZ1292633 (study PRJEB36523, sample SAMEA6512639) | groundwater metagenome | collected 2019-01-08 | study: AquaDiva: Metagenomics assemblies of 32 groundwater samples
ACCACTTCATCGCCGGCATTCAACTCTTCCGTCTGTGGCACCATGCCTAGTTTTAAACTCAAACCGTGCTCGCCGCTCACTACGCCCATGGTTATATTTTTACTCAAAATCATGGCCGCGATTTTGCTCTGATTGTCGGAAAGCAACCGAATAAAAGCAACATTTTTTCCCACTTTCACAATCTTTCCCACCAAAAAACCTTCGCCGGCAATCACCGGCTGGTCGATTTTTAATCCGTCTGTCTCGCCTCTGTTAATTATAACCACATTGCTCAAGCCCGCTTCTTTGCCCACCACGTCGGCTGTCACAAAACTTTTTTTGCTTTTAACAAAATTTAGCTGGGCGCGCAGAATACTATTTTCTTCTTTAACTTGTTTTAGCTCAGCCTGATTCACCGTCAGGCTTCTTAGCTTGCTGACGCAGGCCTGATTTTGTTCAAAAAGATTATTAAAACTTAGGCGTCTTTCGGAAAAATTGCGTAAAGTGGTGGAAAAGTTATAAACCAAGCCACTGGCCCGGCTCAAAACGTTCTGAAACAAGTTTTCCGGCCCGTTTAACCAACCCACATAATGAAAAAACGTCAAAACCGCCAATACAAAAACAGAGAAATAGATTGTTCTTTTCTGAGTCATAGTAAGTCAGCAAACTTTTAATTGCTTGATGAGGGCAGCGCCACGGTTTTCAGCAAATCCGGCCGGTCAATCAAAATACCAGTGCCGCGGACAACGCAAGTCAGCGGGTCATCGGCCACTCGGACCGGAATTTCGGTCGCGGCGGAGATGGCTTGATCCAAGCCACGCAAAAGCGAACCGCCACCGGAGAGAACAATACCGCGATCATGAATATCCGCCACCAATTCAGGCGGCGTTACTTCCAAAACGGATTTAATAGCGTCAATAATAGACCAAACCGAACGGCTCAGCGCTTCCCGGACTTCTATGTCGGTAATGGCGATTTCACGCGGCAAGCCGGTGACCAAATCCCGGCCGCGCAAATTAAAAACCAGCGGTTCCCCCACTTCTTTGGCCGAACCGATTCTGATTTTTATTTCTTCGGCGTGAGATTCACCAATCAAAAGGTTATAACGATCCTTAACATAGTGAACGATATTTTTGTTCATTTCATCGCCGGCAATTTTAATTGATTTCCAACGCACCGCGCCGCTCAGCGAGATGACGGCAATCTCAGCTGTGCCGCCGCCAATATCCACAATCATACTCGCCACCGGTTCTTCAATCGGCAATTTGGCGCCAATCGCGGCCGCCATCGGTTCTTCAACAATCGAAACGCGACGCGCTCCGGCAGAGCTCACGGCATCTTCCACCGCCTTGCGTTCCACTTCGGTCACATCCAGCGGCACGCCGATAACCACATTGGGACGCAGAGCAAAAAATGGGCTTTTTTCGGTGATTTTGCTGATAAAATACCGTAGCATTTTTTCGGCAATTTCAAAATCAGAAATAATGCCGTGAACCAAGGGCCGGGTGACGGCAATGTAGGGCGGAGTTTTGCCCAACATCATTTTGGCTTCGCGGCCGGCCGCGATAATTTGCTCGGTGCGCAAATTAATGGCAATCACGGTCGGTTCATTAATAATAATCCCCCGCTCTTTAACGTAAACAATAGTATTGGAGGTGCCCAGGTCAATGCCGACATCTTGTTTGATATTATCTAAAAGTTTCTTAAACATAATTAATAAGTTTCTTTGCTGGTTATAAAAAATAATTCAAAAAATGTGAAAGCCATTATTAAAAGAATAATATTCCACCAACTCAACAACCTCTGACTTTGTAAAAATAACGCCACAATCAAAAGAGTAGAAAGAAAGATGCCTTGACGAAAAGTTTTTTTCACTTGGCGGAAATGCGGCCCCTCTTGTTTGAGTAGCCAAATCTGAATCACCAAAACCACCGTGGAGAGGGTGCCGACCAAAGAAACAAAAAAGCTGGCGTAAAAAATAAGATAAACCAAAAAAGTGGCCTCAAATGGATTGGTGTTCATGAGCACCAGCGCCCAGGCAAACCAACAGATTAAGGTGGCGCCGCCCATGACAATTAAATAACGACGTAGGGTCATACCCAGTATATCAACCCCGCATGATTTTATCAGTGGGGATTTGTTCTAAAATATTTTTTTAAACTTAACTGTGCCTAGCATCAATCGCCTTTTTGTTTCGCGAAGCGAAACTTGCGGGGTTGTATTACTGGGCATAGATAAGCCTATTTTACCTCAAAAGATTATTTTAATCAAGGGGTGGATTTAAGGCGGACTAACGCTCGGCAAACTCGCAAATGTCCTTAAAATCGCAATGCGGACAGCTGTAGGCCGAGGGGGTGGCAGGGAAGTTCGAAACTGATATTTCCTGAATTTCTTCCACAATCTTTTTTTTGATTTTCTGCAGATCCGACTCGGCGCCTAAAAATGAAACCTTAGTATTGTCTTCCAGATAATAAAAACTCAAACGCGAAACTTTTTCCCGCAAAGTTTCTTCGGCCGCCATTTGGTAGATAAACAACTGTTCTTTGTCCGCCAATTTCAAATCCTCCGCGATTTTGGGCTTGCCGGTTTTGTAATCAATCAATTCCACCGTGCCGTCGGGCAACGGGTCCACGCGGTCAATCTGTCCGCGCAACAAACACTCGCCGATTTTAATGTGAAACCCTGTTTCCAAAAATTTTGGCGTGGCCCACTCCCCTTTTCCCTGTTCATAAAAATCTTTCAGGATTTTTTTGCCCTTTTCGTAATATTCTTCTTTTTGATTTTTGTTCTGATACCACTCGTCAATCCAAGCCGCCTCGTATAATTCCAAAAGATAGTCCAGGCTGGGGATTTGGATCCTGCCCGCCGAGTTTGCGGGTGCCCCAGAACCGAACCTGCCTGCCGGCAGGCAGGTGGCTGGCGCGTCGGACCGAGAGGCGGGTCCAGCCGTCACTTTTTTTTGTGGAGTGGAAAACAAATCGGCTTGCTGAACGGCGTTGAGCTCTTGAATTTTCTCAAAAAACTTCTGCAACGCCGAGTGCATGGTCTTGCCAAAACTAAAACTGGCGTTGCCTTTGGTTGGAATTTTTAAAATATGGGCGAACTTATATTGATGCGGGCAGGTTTCAAACGCACGGAGCTGGGTAAAACTAAAATGCGTGGGCACGGCATCATTCATAACGGTTTTAATGGCTGGGCGGTTTTCTTCGGTCAGTTCTTCTTTAGCGCCGCGCGGTTTCTTTTTGACGCTTTCTTCTTTTTCCATCCCCACTTCAAATAAAAATCGTGACGGCTTTTTTTTGCGCACGCCGCCGTAATTATCCGCCCGACATAAAAACAGGCCGGTTTTGGCGCGCGTCATGGCCACATAAAAAAGCCGGCGCTCTTCTTGAATATGGACGTCGCCCTCGGGCAAAATTTCTTTCACCAGCGCCTCGGGCAACTCAATTTGCTCGGCGCGGCTGATAGTGGGGAATCGCTGTTCCACCAAATCCGTTAAAAAAACATATTTAAACTCCAAACCCTTGGCGCCGTGCACGGTCATAATCTTCACATCTTCCGGCCCCAGCTCTTCCCAATTCTGGCTCATGACGCCCTCGTCGCCGGACTCCAGCACATAATCAAACTCCGCCAAAAAATCTTTCACCAATTTTTCGTCATGATTTTGTTCAAACCTAACAACGAACTTAAAAAAAGTATTCAAATAGCTGATTTGCCGGCGCGCCTCGACATCTCCATTCTCTTCTTTTTCAATCAGATATTTGAGGTAACCCGAATCGTTTAAAAACGCCAATACCACTTCGCGGCCGGATTTTTCCCGCGCCAAAGCCGTGTGTTTGGCTACCAAATTCAAAAGATTATCCACGGCCCGCCGCGCCTCGTCTTTGAGTCCCAGAGTCGCCGCGCCGCGCGCGGTTTCATAAAGCGACCAAGAATGTTTTTTGGCCTGATGCGTGATTTTAATCAGCTCGGCGCTCTCCAGCCCGAAAATCGGCATATTGAGCGCCCGATACATAGCCGTATTCTCGTGATAGTTGTCTAAAAGGCGCAGATAAGCCAAAATATCCAAAACAATGGGCTGGCGGTAAAGCCCGGAAGAAGCTAAAAATTGATGCGGAATGCCGGCGCGTTCCAAAGTTTGGACAAAAACCGACGCGTGAGAATTAGCGCGCGTCAAAATGGCAAAATCGCTCCACATATTTTCCGGCGTTTTCAATTCCAAGATTTTTTTGACCACCAGTTCAGCCTCTTGCTCGCCGGTCGCGCCCACCAGTTTTTCTATTATCCCCCGGCCGGTTTTATGCGCCACCAGCTTTTTGTCAATTTTCAATTTTGTCTCCAGCCGGTCCGGGTCGTTGTTTTTAATTAACTTGTAAGATAAATCCAAAATGTTTTGCTCGGAACGGAAATTTTTGGTCAAAGTAATCAATTCGGCTTGCGGATAATCGGTTTTAAAATGCAGGATATTGGAAACCGAAGCGCCACGGAATTTATAAATTGACTGATCATCGTCGCCCACCACCGTCAGATTATTTTTGGGCGCAGCCAGCATTTTTATCAATTCATATTGCGCCAAATTAGTGTCTTGAAACTCGTCCACCAAAAGATATTTGAATTTTTGCCGATACGCATCTAAAATCTTCGGCCGTTCTTTAAACAATTTCAAAGTATAATTTATCAAATCGCCAAAATCCAAAGCTTCATTATCCAAAAGCAATTGGTTGTAAATATGATAAGCATTGGCCACTTCATCAAGACGAGCAATTTCGCTTAAACTGTCATCCTGAGCGGATCGAAGGATCTTAGATTCTTCGGTCGCTTCGCCAGTCGATGAACGCGGCCTCAGAATGACATTGGCAGAATCAGTATTTAACCTTAATCCCTCTGTGTAACGCAAATAATCCTCCGGCGCAATCAACTCGTCTTTACAACGCGAAAAATGTTTTGTCAAAGCGTGAATAAATTTGGCCGGATTGCCCAAAGGCCGATAATAATCCAAATTAAACTTTTCCAAGTTCTGCCGCACCAAAAGCCACCCCTCGGTTTCGTTTAAAAGACGAAAATTATCCGGTAAGCCGATATCCAGCCCGTGCTGACGCAAAAGCCGTTCGCCAAACGAGTGAAATGTTGAAATCCACAAATCCACATAGCCATAAGGCAAAAGCCGATCCACCCGCTCTTCCATTTCGCCCGCCGCCTTATCGGTAAAAGTCAACGCCAAAATTTCGTCCGGTTTGATCTTTTTTTCGCAGATCAACCAGGCCAGCCGCCGCGTTATCACCGACGTTTTGCCCGTGCCGGCGCCGGCCACAATCAAAAGCGGACCGTTACCATGAGTGACGGCTTTTTGCTGTTCCGGCAGCAAATCTTTTAAAAACGGCGATTCCGGCATATTTCTCTTCAACTTTTTTCTCAACCCAAAATTCTGATTATAAAAATTTTTTCCCTCACCAACCTAACTTACTACAAAAGTATGATAGTGGGAACTATGGAACTTTTGTATTAGACGCCCTTCGATGCTTTTCTTTGTTTCCGCAATATATTTTCAAGACATTGAAAAGCTTGCTTCTTTTCCTGTCCGGATTTACGCAAAATTTTAAGAGTATCAAAAATCTTTTCGCGCTGACGAGCGCTGGCCGACTTCACGATTTCCTCCAAAAGAATCTGCGGCCAAAAATAAAGCGGAAATCTTCTTTTTACATACGACCAACTATAAAACTCGTTTGGCTTATACGCCAGGGACCGTTCATCGGGGATTTTAAACTCTTTTCCCTGTCCCGCCACCATTCTATACCCTGCTCCACCTTGCTGAAGCCAGAGATTAACCCGGGCAATCGTCTGTTGGCTAACCTTGAGCGCCTTACGGATATCCGCGTAAGTTTTTTGTTGTAAAAGCAATTTTGCGATTTGCAACCGTTTTGCCACCATATCAACTTCTTGCTCCGACAATAAATCACCTAGGACTTTTGCCGCTTCGGGCAATTTTTTCACTATCACGATAGCGTGGCATAACTCAAGCAGCGCTTTTTGCCGCGTCTCTTTGTCCAATTTTTGTTTAGAAGTAAATTTCGCCATAGATTTAAAAATAAATTTTATTTCCACCGCCTCACAGAGCATACCACAAAATCTGATTCAATACAAAAGTATGATAGTGGGAACTATGGAACTTTTGTATATTTGTATGATATTGGGGATAACTAATTTGGCTGGGGCGAATCCAATAGAACTTAAGGAGGGTTGTCCCCAATATTGAGGGCTTGCCCCGTTACAGTTTCAGCAAAGACTTTTTTGACTGGAAGTTACTAAGGCGAAGCCCTGCCCGCCAATTGCCAACCAGCTAAGTAGATTTAAGACCCCCGCTTTAAATAGAATCTCCGACTAAAAAAATGTATCATCAATTGGCTTTGGCAGGCGGGCGCCTTACGGCTTTATCATCAATAAGCACATATTTTCTTGAAAACTGTAAGCGGGGCTTGCTTTTCCCCTTAAAATAAACTAAAATTGAGAGAGTCCTTCTACGCTAAAACTTAGACAGATTATACAATTTTTAAGCCAAAAAATCAAAAAGTTGGTTTATTAGTAGTTAAATTAAACCATGAAAAAAGACCTTGACGCAAACAAAGCAATCTGTGTTGATCTTAGACACAAAGAGCATTCCTTTGATTTACCTTTTTGGCGAGATAATCAAAAGTTGTGGGCATTGAAAGTTCCGGTGGAAGAAATGAACATTGACGAACTGCTTTGGATTTTAAAAGTGCCTTTTTGGGAAGATGCTAATGGCAATATCGTTATAACACCTAACGAGGTGATAAATAATCCTGACAAGTATCCAATGCACCGAGATAAAATCAAAATCGCTGATACTTCTTATCCCATTGATATAATGAAAAACAAAAAAGACAAATGGCTAACACTGGACGGACTTCATCGGCTTGTTAAGCTGATATTAGATAAAGAAACAACTGTTCGCGTACGAAAGATTCCGCCGGAACTTATACATTTAACAGCCCGATATAAATAAATTTCTATTCTATGGAACTACTAAAAGAAATTAAAGACAAAGAATTTCCGAGTGATGAACCTGGTTTAAAACTTAGAGAAGCCTCCAGGGCGGTGCTTTTTGATGAAAACGGCCTGGTTCCCCTCCTGTTTGTTTCCAAACACAATTATCACAAATTGCCCGGTGGCGGCATTGACGATGGCGAGGATAAAATGAAAGCTTTAATCCGAGAAGTAAAGGAAGAAGTCGGCGCTGAAATCGAAGTGATTGCTGAAGTGGGCGAAATTGTTGAATATCGCTCGGAGTTTGATTTAAAACAAATATCTTATTGTTACATTGGGGAAATTACTTCCAAGGGCGATCCGGCTTTTACCGACGAAGAATTAAACGACGGCTTTAAAATTGTTTGGTTATCTTTAGACGACGCCATCTCGGCGCTTGAACACGATCTGCCCGATGATTACGAAGGCCCTTTTATCCAAAGACGGGATTGGGTGTTTTTAAAGAAAGCTAAGCAGATACTACAATCTTTATGACAATCTGGGATAATATCTACAAAAATTATCAAAAAGGCGGCGAGGCTTGGGCGACCCTTTCAGAAGAAATCCATCCACTATTTAAACAATTTTTAGATCAATCAAATTTTGAACTTAAAAACGCCCTGGATATCGGCTGCGGCACCGGAAAATATTTAAAAATTTTACAAGCCTGCGGATTTAAAACCAGCGGCATAGATTCCAGTGAAACCGCCGTGGAAATGACCAAAAAAGAATTGGGAACTGCTTCTAGTGTCCTCTGCGTCAATATGTTTGAATTTGAAATACCGGCTAATAAACACGATTTAATCATCTCTATTGCCACCATCCACCACGGCACAAAAAAACAAATTCAAAATTTGATTAACCAAATACACGGGGCGCTGGCGGAAAACGGAAAAATCTTTATTACCGTACCCAATCTTGAGGGTCTTAAACAATGGAACACGTTCAAAGATCAAGAAAAAATTGCTGAGGGCACTTCTATTCCATTGTCAGGCCCGGAAAAAGGCTTGCCCCACAGTTTTTTTTCCAAAGAAGAGGTGGAAAAATTATTTTCAAACTTTAAAAATGTGACGCTGGCACTGGACGTCATTGGCCGTTGGGTCATCCAAGCTTCTAAATAATATAATGAAAGATAAAATAAAAATAACAAAAATATCAAAACTGTGCTTTGCTCAAAAAGGATTTGAGAAAAATGGCTGTTTGCGGTGCAACTGCAAAGATTCTTGCTGTAAAGACACCGGCGCGGATTTTGACAAAGAATCGTATGATTTGGTTATGTCGCATAAAAATCTGATCGAACCGTTAATCAAAGAAAAAATTGAAAATTGTTTCAAAAAAAGTTGGAGCCGCGATAAAGAATTTTTGGGCAAAAATTCTATTAGGAGCGTAAAAGGTGACCGTGGTTATTGTATTTTTCACAACCCAAAGGGCAAGGGTTGCATATTGTATAATTTAGTCAATACAAACAAAATAAACCCGACCTCGGGGCAAGCCCCGAGGTATCAGGGCGAGTTTTTTATGAGCAGTATCGGCTCCGCCGATGATTTGATCGCTATTGCCCTTCATCCCCGCGGCAAGCCGCGGGGTGTTCGGGCTCCCATAATAAATAAAAGAATTGTGCCTTCTATCTGTCGGCTATTCCCCTTAAGCTGGGAACACGGCAAATTAATTGTTTATACTGAACAAAAAGAAAAAGGCTGCGCTATCCCGAAGAGTTGTAATTGTGTAAAATCAGAAAACACGACCTCAAAAAATATATTAGAAACGCAAAAAAACGCGATTAATGACATTTTTGATATTGATATCCGTTAAACTGATACAAATATGGCCTCAACAATCACTCTAAAAATTATTTTCTTCGGTCTAATCGCCTTAGCCGTGACGCTTGAAGTGGTTGGCGACATTTTTTTCAAAAAATGGTCTATTGAGAGTAAAGACTAAAGTGGTCTGGTTTGTCAAGACAATAAATAGCCTTGTTTAAGATATAATCGGAGACGGGTTAATTAGGTGGTTTTCGACCTTTGAAAATTAATTAAAGTAAAGTGTGGCCGGCGTCCGTTCATCGAGCGACTGGTGCGGGCGCTTGGTGTTGTAGAACTGAAAATATTCCGTGAGGCCGAGATTGGCCTCGCCAATCGTCTGGTATGATTTCAGAAAAACATTTTCATATTTAACCGTTCGCCACAATCGCTCGGTAAAAATGTTATCCATACATCGTCTGCGTCCGTCCATGCTGATTTTAACATTTTGGTTTAAGAATGGCTGTAAGAATTGTTCCGAGGTAAAGTGCGAACCTTGGTCGGAGTTGCTGATTTCTGGAATGGCGATTTTTAGTGCGCGCGCTTGCGCGCTTAGGCAGAAAGGGATTTCGAGGGTTGGCGACAATTCCCAGCTCACCACGTATCGGCTAAACCAATCGATAAAAGCAATTAAGTAACACCAGCCATTTTCCAATTTGATATACGTAATATCGGTGCCCCACACTTGATTGGGTCGGATGATTTCGAGGCCTTTCAGGAGGTACGGGTATTTGCGGTGTTGCTCATTCGGTTGGCTCGTATTGGGCTTGTTTCTGGGGTAAATTGCCTCTAAGCCCATTATCCGGAGCAGGCGACGAATGTGGTCGCGAGCGATTGATTGTTGATGGGCAACTCTAAGCTGGTAGCGGATACGGCGCGAGCCGTAGAATGGATAGTCGGTGTAAATTTTATCAATGAGCGCCATTATCTGTATATCTTTTTCATTCACCAGTGGTCGGTAATACGCGTTGGCGCGAGATACTCCGAGTATTTCGCATTGACGCGTGAGACTGATATCCGCCCCCTCTTTGCTCAGGAGCGACTTTTTCTCACGGTGTGTCAACGTGCAATTTTTTTTTCAACCAGTCGAGCTCGCTGTCTCGCTGGCCGATGATTTTGTACAGTTGATCAATTTTATCCTGCAGCTCTTTGTACTCGTGTTTGCGCTTGTCCACGAACAATGTTGGCAGGCCTTCCTTGGCAATCTTTTGCCACTGGTTGACCTGGGTCGGGTGGACTTCGTTATCGCTCGCTATCTGGGAAACGGTCTGGTTGCCTGTGAGAGCGGAGAGTGCAATGTGCGCCTTTTGACCGGGGGTAAATGTTTTACGCATAGGTGGTTATTATACCACCGATTTGTATCTTAATGGGTTGTCTCGTTTTCCCAGACCATTATAAGCTACGGCGGGCAGGCGCTCGAATAGGAGCAGATAACCATTCTACCATTCGGG
>ERZ1292633.6411-Hain-H41-02um-R1-6411-length-10267-cov-7_pt1 | contig 10267 bp, 8 predicted proteins | sample MGYA00564406_ERZ1292633 | MGnify/ENA primary metagenome ERZ1292633 (study PRJEB36523, sample SAMEA6512639) | groundwater metagenome | collected 2019-01-08 | study: AquaDiva: Metagenomics assemblies of 32 groundwater samples
AGCATGAGCGTGAGTGCCCTGCCAATGTGCGCCTTCGTCAAGGGCCTGGCAGATTGTGCTTCGTGACGGTGGACAACATCCAAGCCCGAAAAGTGGACGCCCGGAAGCCGCGATGGCCGGCGCGCTCGGGGTGCAACTGGGCGGGATCAATCGCTATGACGGGCTTCCTATTGACCGTCCCTCTCTTGGCGATCCGGATCGGCCCTTGACGAAGGCTCACATTGGCAGGGCACTCACGCTCATGCTCTGGACCAGTCTCTTGGGAGTCCTCTTGAGCATGGGATGGCTCCTATGGTGAAGGGATGACGCAACCCACTCACGGCGGGAATGTCTACAAGGTCGCTCGGGAACAACGAATTCCCGTCGATCGGATCATGGATTTTAGCGCCAGCATTAATCCGCTGGGTTTTCCTCATGTGGGGCTCCGCGCGATCAGCTCGGCGCTCAAGCAGATCGTGCACTATCCAGATCCCGATTGTTGGAAGCTCAGACAAGTATTGGCGCAACAGTGTGGCGTCGATCCGGACCTGATCCTCGTCGGCAACGGCTCGACCGAACTGATCCATCTGCTGCCCCGCGCGCTCGCGATCAAGTCCGCGCTCATTATGGGTCCCACGTTTGAGGAGTATGCGCGTGCGCTGATGGATGCAGGGAGTTCGGTTCAGTACGTTCACGCCACACAAGAGGAACGGTTTCGCCCTCCGTTGAAAGAAGTCCTATGGCAGCTCTCTGCCAAGCGATCGAGATTCGACGCCGTGTTTTTGTGCAATCCCAACAATCCGACCGGCCTAGTGATGAACAGGCTGGCTGTGCGCGAGCTTGCGGAGGCCGTCGATCGGCAGCAGGGCTGGTTGATCGTGGATGAAGCCTTCATCGACTATTGTCAGAGCCAGTCCGTCGTGTCTCTGCTGAGTGAACATCCGCGCATGATTGTGTTGCGCAGTCTGACAAAATTCTATGCCATGCCGGGGCTGCGAATCGGCTATCTGGTTGGTGCGAGCAAGGTCGTGGATCGGCTGAAAGATCGTCAGCCTCCCTGGTCGGTCAATTCACTAGCCCAAGAGGTCTCCCTCGCGGTGCTGCGCGATCATGCCTATGCGACGAAAAGTTGCTCATTCATGAAGAGCGAACGATCGCGATTCATGCGTGCGCTTCGCTCCTTGTCCGGTCTGCGCGTCTACCCATCAGCCGCGAATTTTGTGCTGATCGAGCTTCCTGCCGCAACCTGCGCCGGCGAGGTGACGGAGCGGCTGGCTTCTGAGAGGTTGCTCGTCCGCGACTGTTCGGCCTTGCCAGGCCTGACCACGCAGATGATTCGTGTTGCGATCAGGACCGCGAAAGAGAATCGACGATTGCTTGCAGCCCTTGGCGCCTGCGTGAGGAAGGGGCAGTCATGAGGACGCTCAGCGGGCGCGCGATGCAGACGGCCTTTAAGGTCAGACGAAAGACGCTGATCGTCGACCTGGGGGGCCTCCGGTCCGTTCTCTCCTCCGCCCCCAGGGCCGGTGGGATCACGAAGGCCAGGTATATCTTGAACCATCAAGTCGTGGCCACGCCGATTGGCAGAGCTGATCGTGGCCTGGGTGCTGGCGTGCGATGTGCCGATCCGGCAAGGACGCTGAGCAAGCTGGCCATCTCTCTCGGCATCCGCGACAAATTCGTCGGTCTTATGACGGCCGTGTCGCTCGCGGACTTAGTCACGGTGCGCGAGGCCTCTGACCAGATCTGGGCCGAAGGGTTTGTCACGGTCGGAACTTCGAATGCCGTGCGGGCAGGGGAACCGGTGACGCCGGGACAGCGTATGAACAGCAGTACTCATCCTGGCACGATCAACCTGATCCTCGTGACCAACGCGCGTCTGTCCGCTTCGGCGATGGTCGGGATGGTGCAGGTGGCGACCGAAGCCAAGACTGCGGTCTTGTTGCGTGCGAAGGTGAAGAGTTGGACCGGTCGCGCGGGGGCGACGGGAACGGGGACAGACGCAGTTGTGGTGGTGAGTGGAAATGGGCCTCCTCTGCGGTACAGTGGAACCCACACGATCCTCGGTGAACTTGTCGGGCGAGTAATTGGGACGGCCGTCACAGAAGGGCTGGCCCGCTATGAGCGTGGGCATGCTCCTCGTACAGCAGGAAGAGGTGGGAAGAAGTTATGACGATGTCCGGTACGCCAGTCAAAGCCCTTGCCATTCTTGGAACCGGCTCCGATGTGGGGAAGAGCCTCATCGCCGCAGGGATTTGCCGACTCTTGTCTCGAAAAGGTGTACGGGTTGCGCCATTCAAAGCGCAGAACATGGCGCTGAATTCTTTCGTGACGCTTGAGGGAGGGGAGATTGGCCGGGCGCAGGCGCTGCAAGCGCAGGCTTGCGGGATCGAGCCGACGGTGGACATGAACCCGATTCTGCTGAAGCCCGAGTCGGATTCGCGGTCTCAGGTGGTCGTGAGGGGAAAGGTCTACGAGGTGTTGGATGCGCTCGCCTACTTTGAACGGAAAGAGACGCTGTTCAAGATTGTTCGAGACTGCTATGCACGACTGGCCAGCGAGTACGAGTGCGTCGTGGTCGAAGGGGCGGGGAGTGCTGCGGAGATCAATCTTCGCGATCGGGACATGGTAAATTGGCCTGTTGTCGAGTTAGCCGATGCGTCGGTCCTGTTGGTGGCGGATATCGATCGGGGCGGGGTCTTCGCGCAGATCATCGGGACGCTCGACTTGTTAGCGCCTCACGAACGTCGGCGCGTGCGCGGTGTGATCGTGAATAAGTTTCGCGGCGACCGTCGCCTCTTTGAAGATGGCGTCCGTATACTTGAGTCGAGCACAGGTCTTCCGGTTCTGGGAGTCGTTCCTTTTCTTCGAGACCTTCGGTTGGATCAAGAGGATAGCCTCGATCTCGCTCGTTCCCGGTCGGTGCAGTTCAAGCCGGATCTCACAAATGTGGCCGTGGTCCTGCTGCCTCGCATGAGCAACTTCACGGATTTCAATGCGCTGGCAGCGGAGAATGATGTAGCGCTCCGGTTTGCAGCTTCGCCGGAAGATCTCCGAGGGGCTGACGTGGTGATTCTTCCTGGAAGCAAGAATACGCTTGAAGACCTCGATTATCTTGTGAGGGCAGGATTCTCCGGTGCCTTGGACTCGCATGTGCAAAGGGGAGGCGAACTGGTAGGGATCTGTGGCGGATACCAGATGCTTGGCCAAGAGATTGCGGACCCCAAGGGATTGGAGGGGGGAGGAACGGCAAAGGGTTTAGCGTTTCTCGACGTGATGACCGAGCTCGATGCTCCAAAGATTTGCAGGCAAGTCCAAGCTACGTCGTTGCTTCATGGTGTGGAGCAGCATGCGCCAGTCCGTGGTTATGAAATCCATCTGGGCCGGGCCAGTCGAGGAGCCGTCAGAGCCTGTTTTCAGATTGACACCTCTGAAGTCTGGGAAGGCCAAGCGAGGAGTGATGAAGGTGCTGCAAGTGAGAATGGCCTTGTCTGGGGCACCAGCATTCATGGTCTATTCGATCAGGCCGGGTTTCGTCGTGGCTGGTTGAACCGCGCAAGGGGCCGGAAGGGACTCCCGTTCGTTTCCCCTCGCGAGTCTGAGCTCGTGACGACACAACTGGGCGCTGAGTTAGATCGTTGGGCCGATCATCTTCAGCAACACCTGAATATGGACTTGATCTACGTTGCGTTAGAGTTACAGCAGAAGAAGGTGTCCTAACGTCGTGTATTTGAACTGCAGCAAGAGTGCGCGGTTTTTCTGTCACGATAGGCAGTTTCCTGAAGCGGTATGGGGCTCTCCTCGGTAGCAGCTCTGACGACCCGCCCTCTCCTCATGTTTTCCGGATTCCTTTGCCAGCGGTGACATTCCTCTCGATCGCTTCGATCCGACTCAACCCTGCGGTACAGCGGACAATCCTCCTGGTTCAACATCCTCGGTAGACCTTTGTTGAGTTTCTGTATTACCCGCTTTGGGCGATGCAGCATGGTGTGCGTTTTCCTGTACTCGTAAGCAACCGGCTGTTCGAATGGTCTGAGGTGCTCTGCGGTCTGAGGAGTTTGCTTGTCTGAGTGAACAGGGGCATGCCTTCGTCAATCTTTTCCCACGCGAAAAAATCTGAATTGCCAACTCAAAGGTCAACGGTAATGAGTGATGAGATGCAACAGGTCTCAGATCTGTGCTGACGCCGTGCTCTCTCTGGTGGAGACACCGTCATGTTTGCCGGGGAAGCAAAGCCAAATAAAAATTGTCTGCTACACTTTTCTCGGTAGATGAGGGGCATGACAAACAGAATATCGGGCTGTGGGAAGTTCAGGTCGTGATCGAAGCTATGGTGATGCCGAAGTCTATGCTTGTGGTGGGTAATGGTCATTTTTTGCCAGGACGACATCATTTTGTCACAAGGTGAACAGTTCTGTGCTGGAGTGACGAGAACGGCGACTGCAAGAACAGATTCTAACCAATTGAAACCATAAGGTAATTTCATTGCGTGTGACAGGTTGAGTGCGAAAGTGGTTGCTCAAGCATAACCTTTGCAAGATTGCCGCGTGATGAGGGGCGATTTCTCGATCTTTCACAGAGATAAGTTCTTGAGAATTATGGCTGCAACGCACAGAGGGTAAACGGATGGAGAGTAGCAGAGTGGAGTCTTCTACCGAGGGATCAAGGAGGAGGAAGGGCATGAAACAGACACGGCTTAGTTGGCGAGTGGTGAGCGGGGTGGCTGCGACCGTCCTAGCGCTCTCTGCGAGTCCTGTGATGGCTGGGAATGAAGCGGAAGTGGCGGAGCACTTGATCGAGTTGGTCAAGATCGGCCGTGCCGTCTTGTCGGAGCAGATGAAGAATATCAATGACCCGGCGAAGGCCGACAAGGGGTTTACCGGCGATTACATGGCAGGCCAGGTCGTGGAGCGTTTTAAAAAAACCACGAAACTCGATCTGCGGATTCCCAACGTCGTGCCGCAGGCGAATCTCTATCTCGCCTTAATTCAAGCTGAAAAAGAAGTGGTGGACGAAGCCCAGCCGGTCATTAACAAGCCAGGCATCGCCTTCAAGGGATTCATCCCAGCCGTGTTTGCCCGGAGAGTCGGAGAGCAGTTCTATAAGAAGTCTGGTGTTCGTGTGAAGCTCACGGGGATCGACTACCGGAATGCCAATAATAAGCCAGATGACTTTGAGGCGGAGGTGTTGCGGATGTTCGGCGACCCGCGTCATCCCAAGGGACAGTCCTATGTGCGGAATACGATGGTGGATGGACGACCGGTCCTTCGTATGATGGACCCGGAATACGCCGGAGCGACCTGCCTGGGTTGTCATGGCGCACCGAAAGGTGAGCGCGATGTGACCGGCATGAAGAAAGAGGGATGGAAAGAAGGGGAGTTGGCCGGGGCGATCAGCGTGGTGCTACCGCTGAAATAGCGTCAGGAGACTGGACCAGACCGAGGTTGAGATAGCACACATTCACGTTACATCACCAAAGGAGTGCGCAAGATGAGCAAGATTGTTGTGGTCGATGATTCGTACGCCGAACTACAATTGATCGAAGGGTGCCTCAAGGCGGCCAACCACACAGTGGTGTCCTTTCCCAACTCCGATAAACTCGAAGACAAAGTGGCCAGCGAGAAGCCTGATCTCATCGTGATGGACGTCGTGATGCCGGGACGCAACGGGTTCCAGGCCTGTCGTGACTTGAAGGCCGATGAGCGGTGCAAGAATGTCCCCATCATTCTCTGCACCTCGAAAGGCAACGAGAGCGACAAGTTCTGGGGGCAGCAGCAAGGGGCGAACGGTCACATTGTCAAGCCGTTCAAAAACGAAGAGCTGCTGGCGGCCATCAAGCGAGTGATGGGCTAAGTCAATGGCATCGATGCAGCATGTCATGACCGTGGATTCCAACAGGCCTGCGTCTGGGGCTTCGAGCTCAGGAGACGGCCCGGGTGATTCGTCTGGGGCGACGACCATTCGTGCCGCCATTATCTCCATGGGGGGAGAGCTTTTCACGATCGACCTGCACAACGTGCGCGAAGTGTTCGTCGTGGAATCCATCACGCCGGTTCCTGGGATGCCGTCCGGCTTGGTGGGGGTCACGAACCTGCGCGGTACGGTGATTCCGCTGCTCGATCTGAGGACGATGTTTTCCCTCAACGCAGAGGCAACGTTGCAATATGCCGTCGTCGTGAAGCACGGGAATTGGCAAGTTGGTGTCTTGGTGGATACGGTGCCGCAAATTCGCACCCTCTCCAAGGATCAATTTTTGCCGGCTCCAACCGGTACGGGACAAGGGGCGTTTCCCTTTGTGTCGACGGTGGTCAAACTCGAGGATCGGCTACGGGGGGTTCTGGAAACCGCCGCGGTGCTCTCGCATTTCGAGGGCGCAGGATAAGTTTGCGGAGACGTCGCTATGCACCGCAGTTCACGACATGAATGCATCGATCGTTAGCTAGCTAGAAGGAGGAGATTCCCATGGTGAGGCCTACTGCATTGCAACGGTTTGAAGATTTAAAAACACAGACGAAGCTCTTGACGGCGTTCGGCGTCGTCAGTGTCATCATCGTGATCATGAGCTCGCTCGGTGTCTGGACCAATAAGCGCCTCAGTCAACAGACTGACGCGATTTACGTCAACTACACGGTGCCGCTGATTGACTTCAATACGATGTTGTTCAACATCAACAAGTACCATGAGACGCTCCAAGACCTTGCCCGGGCGCCTCGTGCCGCGGACTTTAAAGTTGACGTAGCCAAGATTGCGCCATACAGGCAGGGGGTCGATCAGCTGATCACCAACTATGAGGCGAAGACCTTGCGCGTCTCAAGCTCCGGGCGCGAGGAAGCCAAGGATCTTGCCGAGTTAAAGGGTGCCCTCGCGACATTTTTCCAACAGGCAGAGGCTGGGGTGGCCGCCATCGCTGAAAGCTTTGAATCGAAGACACTGTCGGCTGGACAGGCGCAACAGATGCGGGAACTGGGACAGCTCGCCCTCACGGTGAGCATTGCGCCGGCCTTTGATGCAGTAAGCAGTCGCCATGCAGAACAGATTAAAACGATGCAAGCAGTCGCCAAGGACCTCAGCAATGAAGCTAACACACTGGCCTGGAACGGGACCCTTGCGCTGGTGATCGGTGGAGTGGTCGCGGTGTTCTTGGGCTTATCGATCGGTTACTGGGTGGCGCACAAATTGGCGCTGGGTATTGGACAGGTTGCACACGTCGCGCAGTTAGCGGCAAGCGGCAACTATCAAGCCCGCGCGAAGATCACGTCGAAGGACGAACTCGGGCAGATGGCCGGCTCGTTCAACACCATGTTGGATCGCATCACGGCCCTTGTGACGTCTGAGTCCGAGCGCGACGACATGCAAAAGCGATTGATGAGCTTCCTGGTCTTGGTCTCGGATGTCGGTAAGGGAGATCTGACGAAGCGCGGTGAGGTGACCGCCGACATGTTCGGTAATCTTGCGGACGGTTTCAACCTCATGGTGACCCGGTTCGGACAGTTGCTGAAACAGGTTCGAGAAGCTGCCGAACGCGTGAACAAATCAGCCGGGACTCTCCGGGAGAGCGCAGGACAGATGGCTGGTACCGCGAAACATCAGGCGGATGAATCCACGAAGACCTTGGGTGCGGTCGAACAGTTGGCCTTTTCCATGCGTCAGGTGGCGGAAACCGCCGGTGCCTCCTCGGAGTCTGCCAAGCAGGTGTTGCAGGCGACGGAACGCGGACGTGTGGCCGTGGAAGAAACCGTGCAGGACATGCAGAGTATTCGTTCGGCGGTGCAACGTATGTCGAAGCAGGTCAAGGCGTTGGGTGATCGGTCGTTGGAAATTTCGCAGATCGTGTCGACGATTCGCGATATTGCCAATCAGACCAACCTGCTTGCGCTGAACGCCGCCATTGAGGCGGCGGGTGCAGGCGAAGCCGGAGCGCGATTTGCCGTCGTCGCCGACCAGGTCAGGAAACTGGCCGAAAGTTCGACGCAAGCGACTCGTGAAATCGCCGACCTCGTGAAGGTGATTCAGACGGAAACGCAGGATGCGGTCGTCGCGATGGAGCAGGAAACTCAGGCGGTGGAAGCCGGATCGGCCTCCGCGCTGCGTACGGGTGAAGTGTTTAGTGAAATTTCAGGGATCGCTCAGCGTTCGGCGGAGTTGGCCCAGACGATCGCCAGTGCCGCGGTGACTCAGACCGCTTCTACGGACCAGGTGGGTCGCTCGATTAAGGACTTCTCCGGCGGTGCCGTGGCGACGCAAAAAGTGACGGACTCTACGCGCGTGACCGTCGAAGATATGGCGAAACTTGCCGAAGGGCTGACGTCCTCCGTCGCCCAGTTCAAATTGGTCTAGGTCGGCTTCCCGGAGCATCCGCTGGATGCTCCGGGTAAGAAAGGATAGGGATGAGCTCCGAACTTGACCGACAGGGTCTCGTTGACATTTTCGTTGCTGAAGCGTCAGAAGCGATGGGCATCCTTAGGAAGGCGTTCCATCCGTCTGATGGGACGGCACCAACTCCGATACAGCTTCAAGAGCAGTATGTGTGGGCGCATAAGATCCGGGGGGCGTCCGCGCTCTACGGATACGAGGGGTTAGCACTGATGGGGGCGTTGCTTGAATCGACGCTGGAAGAGGCGCCGTCTATTGAGGCCTCGCTCTGGCCGAAGGCGTTGGAGATCTTGCGTGGGATGGTGCCTTCGTTCGAGTCTCAGTTGAAAGTGGTCGCGCAGGGGGGCGCTGAAGACCCGTCGGTGAGTGCGCGATGGAAAGGCGAAGTGGCTGGGTTGTTCCCGTCTTTACTGGCCACAATTCCATCTGCACCGATATTGCTCGAGCCTGACTATCTTGTTCCAAATCTCGATGCCGAGGTGTTGTCGTATTTTGCTCCGGAAGTAGATGAGTATCTGCACACCATCGAGTCGCTTCTGCATCGCCTGCGGCAGGATTCCAAGGATGGGGAGACCATCCACACGCTGTACCGTACGGCCCACACGCTCAAAGGGTCTGCGCACACGATCGGATTCAAGGTGATCGGCGATGTGGTTCATCCGGTCGAAAATTGCATGGTCGCGGTTCGTGAGGGACGGATTGCGCTGTCGTCTGACTTGCTCGGGGCCATCAGTCGGGCGGTCGAGGTTATTCGATTGCTCATGCGTCGAGACGACACCAAGGTCGCCCAATTGCAGCATGATGTGCCTGAAGTCACTCAGGCGCTTGAGCAGATCCGTAGCAGGGAAAGTAAGACGGTGACGGCTCAGGCTGCGGCATCGATCGCTCCGGTCGTTCAGGTTGCGACGGCCGTCATGGATCGTCCCGAGGAATCTGCCGCCCCCGAGGTGGAATCGTCTTCTGCCTCGAGTACGTTGACGGAGGAGTATCTGTTGCCGCTTCTCGATGCCGAAGTGTTGTCCTATTTCGCCCCGGAAGCGCAGGAATACCTCGAGTCGCTTGAAGCCCAGTTGCTTCGCCTCGAGAAAGAACAGGACAGTCCGGAAGTGATCAATCAACTCTTCCGGACAGCTCATACGCTCAAGGGGTCTGCCTATACTGTTGGATTCCAGTCGATCGGCGATCTGACGCACTATGTCGAAGATTTCATGGGGGCGGTGCGCGAGGGCCGCGTCAAGATTCTCCCTGGGCATACGGACGTGCTGTTGCGAGCGGTCGATGTGGTACGCCTGTTGATGCGGCGGGATCCTACCTCTCTCGACATGCTGCGCCAGCGATTTACTGCCGCGATGCAAGGGCTCAAGCAATTGGATCAGCCGGTGATAACTCAAGTGATGGAGTCGGGGGCATCTGTCTATCGAGTTGAAGAGTTGACGGTCAGCGAACCGCACGATCAATCAGAAACCGAGCCCGCCAAGGCGGCCGATGCGAAAGCGGGGGATGGTAAATCCGCTGAAGATCGCGAAGTGATCCGTGTCAGCCGCGATCGCTTGGAGCGATTGTTGAACCTGGTCGGTGAGTTAGTCATCGGTCGTGGACGGCTCGAACAGCGACTGCATATGCTGGAGCGACTCTCGCAACAAGTTTTGGTATGCAAAGGGCGACTGGTCGAATCGGTTCGTTCGTTTGAGGAAAAACATACCTTTACCCTTCCGATCGCTTCCTCTGGTCCAGCGACCGCCCCGGCTCAAGGATTAACCGGTCTTAGTGACTTCGGAAGTCTCGAATTCGACAAGTACGACGATTTCAATATTTTGGCTCGTCGTATCAGTGAGGTCACGGCGGATATTACCGAGTCGATGACGCAGTTGAGCGGATCGATTCGCCGTTCACATGAAGACATGAGTCACTTGGC
>ERZ1292633.3244-Hain-H41-02um-R1-3244-length-15997-cov-5_pt1 | contig 10266 bp, 5 predicted proteins | sample MGYA00564406_ERZ1292633 | MGnify/ENA primary metagenome ERZ1292633 (study PRJEB36523, sample SAMEA6512639) | groundwater metagenome | collected 2019-01-08 | study: AquaDiva: Metagenomics assemblies of 32 groundwater samples
GTTGTGCGAAGCTTGCATCGTTGAGGTACGTCGCGTGTTCCTCCCTGGTATCCAGTTGCAACGCAGCACCCTCTTTTTGCAGCAACGATTCCGATGGGTGCGGTACGTCGGAGGATTACGCCGCGGCTGTTCGTTGGTTGCTTCCGCCACGTCCGGTCGCTTCCTGTCCAAGGAGCAACCGACGACGTGGTCTGTATTGCAACCGAATCGTGCGACGGTACCGATTGTGCGATACCCTCGACGAATGTTATTTGCAGCAGAAGCCAAAAAAAAGGGGCTGAATGAGGTGACGGCTCCGGTCACCAACCGCGGTCGTGCGTGGGACGATCGATGCCCACGTCCGCAGCGATGCCGCATGTTTCTCGAAGCCATTGCTGAATCGGCCGCGGCCGTTTGGTGTCATCGACGAGCTGGCACAAGGATCGCGAGCCTGCCTCCCATTGTCGGTCGCCGAGCAAGCCATGGCCTGCCCGTCGCGTGCCTGGATGACCTTGCCGTCCTTGTCAACCCCACCGCCGCTCCACGAGTCGCCCTCGTACCTCTCGACAGACCGCCCGCACCTCGGCACAGGTATACAAGGGAGAGTGGCAAATACCTTCCGTTGCAAACCGGCGGCATGATTACCAATGCCTACGACGCTTGCTTTGTGCCAACCGCCCGATATCTCTGCTTGGGCTGCCAAGTGTGGCACGCCGAACGCGTTGGCCGTGAGCTGCTTTGGCGGCTCCGTGCCGAATGGTGCCGACGCTTGGTGAGCATGGAGCGCGTGGTCGCGGAGCGAACCTACGACAGGTGCTCCGGACAGAGGGCCCTGCGGTTGACAAAACATGCGACGAACAAGTGGGTGGAGCACGTACTTCGCCGCCGCGCCGCGTTCGCATCCATGCTCGCCGATTCGCGAAGAGGCGAGGCATCGGCGTCTACCGACCCCCTCCTCCTGGCAGCTACGGACGAGACGGTGGCAACCAACGCCAAACCCGCATCGCCCACCACGACATCGCTCATGTCGCAGTGTGTACCACTGTCCGCGTGGGGTGCGACGCTGTTGAGTCTGCCCTGTCGCGCGGCGTCAAATCCCCCCATGCCAGAGTACGACGACCCGCCCTACAGCGCGCTGCAAGGCATCGAATGGCGCCGGGAGGTTCGTCGTCAGCGTCGGGTGCACGATGCGATCACACTGCTCCTCAGATTGGCGGCACCGACTCATTTTTTTTGCTCGTCGTTCCGCGCGGCGTGTGACTTCATGTCGCGAAGGGTTCTCGCTGCGGCGTTGATCGCTGACTGGATCAAGTTCAGATTACTGAAGCGGCGACGTCGACGCGCAGAAGGCACCGAGAAGGGCGATGCCGTGTTGAAAGCGAAAGGACAGTGCCCTCGGTGTGGCCCTGTGGTGGCCAACCTGAAAGATCGGCTGGTCGCGGATCAGGATGCTGTCTCTTGTTTGCTTCGCCAAGCCCAGCAGGGGGTCGACGCCGGAAATGTCGCAATTCGTGGTGGCTCTGCTCGCTGCTTGACCGGAGCCGACGTGAAGGACGCATGGCCCTTCGAGACGCAGTTCGTGGAGCCCCTCCGACGCTTCGCCCACCACCTGGACTTACTGTGCGAGTCGTGCGCGATCGGGAGTCGCCGTGCCGTCCTCGAACACCTCGGCGCATTGCATCGATTGCGCGTCGAGTGATGGGTCAGGAATCCGAGAGAAGTTCGCGCAACATGAGCCGCGTCTACATACCATGGCCGAGGTGCACTCGCTGGTGGCGGGCGATGCCGACGTGAGGGGCGTGGGCAACCAGTATCTCAATGGCTGCTCCGCGTTGAGGCGTTGGACCTGACGCCCCTCGCGCACGTCACCGATCCTAGTTTCCCGAAAGAATGTAACGATGACCGTTGCGACTGATGGGTCAGGCGAGGAAAGGGTCGTCTTCTTTTTTTTTTGCGTCGTACAACGCAACAGCCGCACCTTCTCCCGGGAATGCATAGACCCGCGGCTTTTACGTGCGATGTGTGCAAAGCGCGGTTCGCTAGCGCGGACGAGCTGTTGATGCATCTCGGGTTCAATAATGGAGGCGTGGGACCGAAGCCGAACGTACATGACCCAAAACTGTACACGGCATGTCCGACGTTGCGGCGGGGAGTCTCACGCGCGAGTGCCGGGGCCAACCCATCTCGCATGATCAAGCGTGACGACAATGGCAGCCCGGAGATCCCGAAATTCGTCGACGTCAACGTTCTTGGGGGCCCGGTGGTGGCGGCTCTGCCGCATCGTAGGCGCACATCTACTAGCGACCATGAAGCCTTCGCGTTGTCGGCTGCGGCGACGAGCAAATCGGCGACTCAACTCCCAATAGTGTTTTCCCGACCCATCACATCGACCGGCAGAGCGTCGCTCGCTGCCGAGCTTCTCGCCGGATGGGAGGCGAGACAACGACAGCGGCGCGCGGTCGCCAACCGAACCGTGGGGGAGCCGAAGGCAACGGCGCCGCCGGCCACGCATTCCGGCAACCCGGGCGCCGAAGTCGGGGCGGTGGGCGTGCTTGGAACAGGCATTCACCAGCGGGGCGGCCAGGGCCTCGTGTCAGAAGAGCGCGATGTCGGATGGTCCTCCGCGTCGGCGGCAGCCGCTCGGCAGCCGTGGACGCCTCCGCCGCCGAAAACGTCACACCAACGACCACCAGTAAAGTCCACGCGTCCCCCGGGACGGGACAATTTTACTAAAGCCGAGCCGGTTACTTTCGCCACCGCCACGCGTGCAGGGATTCGCGACCGACAGCAGCTGCCTCGCGCGGGTGCCGCCGCCCACGATGGTTCGCTTCCCTCCACGATCTTGCCCACCAGGACATTAGTTTGCCTCGCGGGAGGCCAATCCGTTCCAACGTACATTTACAAGTGATCTAGCGTGGTGGTCCCTCAGGAACATGGCCGCTGCGTTCAAGAAGAGAAGAGAGCAGCCCACGCTACGGCCTAGTCACGTTTTTTCCGTGCCGCACGGTGACGGTGGTTCAGTCACGTGTTTGCGTGTGTTGCTCGTCTCCCTGCCACTACACAAACGGCGCGTAAGGCAACGCTGCATTAGAAATATTTTTTTTCGGTTGGCCAAGGCACACCACCTCTCCCTCGTGACATTCACCTCACGACGACACAGTAGCATCAGCAGCAGCAGCCGGCAACAACTGCTGCTTCCACGATGCATCGCTACCGATTGCAATCTACCTTGGGCGACGGCTCATTCGGTCTCGTCACGAGCGCCGTGAATGAGAATGGCGACGTCGTGGCCATCAAGAAAATGAAGCGGAAGTTCTTCAACTGGCAGGAGTGCATGGAGCTGCGCGAGATCAAGTCGCTCAAGAAACTCGCCCATCCCAACATTGTGAAGTTGAAGGAGGTGATCCGGGAGAATGACGAGCTGTTCCTCATTTTCGAGTTTTGCGACAACAACCTCTACCAGTTGATGAAGTCGTCCGACAAGCCGATGCGAGAAGACCACATCCGCCTCATCATGTATCAGGTCCTGACAGGGATCGCTTACCTGCACAAAAACGGCTACTTTCACCGGGACATGAAGCCTGAGAATTTGCTTTGCAACGGGCTCGAGCACGTGAAGATTGCAGATTTCGGGCTCGCGAAGGAAATTCGATCGCGACCGCCTTTCACCGAGTACGTGTCGACGCGCTGGTATCGAGCACCCGAGCTGTTGTTGCGATCGCCGACCTACAACAGCCCGATCGACATCTGGGCCTCGGGGGTCATCATGGCTGAGTTATTTTTGGTGCGGCCTCTTTTTCCTGGCACCAGTGAGATGGATCAGCTGTTCAAAATTTGCTCTGTGATCGGCACACCCACACCGACCGTTTGGCCCGAGGGGCATCGCCTCGCTTCGAACATGAACATCAAATTTCCCCAGATGGTGCCCACGCCCTTGTCCTCGCTGATGCCCACAGCGTCGCAAGATGCCATTCAGCTCATCATGTGGATGCTCCAATTCGACCCGTCGAAGCGGCCAGCGGCGTCCGACGCCCTCAGCCATCCTTTTTTCACGCGCGGTGGCGTTATTCCGCAACCCATGTCGACGCCAACCCATGCGAACGCCACGGGGAACTCTCAAACCCCAGCCGCGCCGTATGGATCGGGCGGCGGCGTCTCGAACGCCACCGCAGCTGGCTTTGCCGGAAACGCGTACCCCACAAGCATTCCGGCGCCCCCAACCAACCAAACGACGGCCGGCGGATACGGGTACGGAGGGACGGTGGGCCAGGGAATGACGGGTCGAGCGAACGATCCGTTCGGCGTCCCCTTGGGCGGAGGCGGTGGCGGCCTTGGGTACCACAGACGGACTAGTTCACTCGTCGGAGACTCGGAGGGTCCTTCGACCATGCCAACATCGACCACAACCCCATACGGCGGCTATGGCTCAAACGCGACTGGCGCGGGGACGATGGGCTACACAGGTGGCGGGGCGACGGGGGGCGGCTATGGAGGCGGCGGTGGCTACGGTAGCGGCCCAGGCAACGCGACCATTTCGTCGCACCTAGGCGGAACGGCATCACACATTGGCGGCGGCGGTGGCGGAGGATACACTGGTGCGCCCGCGTCGAGTCAGTATGGCGGCAGTCAACAGCCCACCTCGCAACAACCAACCGGCCGGTGGCAGTCGGGCGCCGGCGGTGGCTTCGACCCGCTCGCCAACTTTCCCACATCGACCACACCATTCGGCACGGCATCCGCTGCTCACGCGTACGGTGGAAACCTGAGCTCTACGACCGGCGTGACGACGACGGCGGCGGGTGCCTACGGTGGAGGCGGGAACGCACACGTTACGGGCGGCTGGAACGCGGTGCACCACGTTGGCGGTGGCGGGGGAGGAGGCGCCATGCCCTCCTCGGTTGGCGGCGGTGGGATTCAACGGCCGCCAAGCGAAGTCGCGGGCAGCGGGCCCGTGGGCGGCTATCGGAGCGGCGGGGTAGGCATCATGGGCAACGCCGTGCAGCCGTCGCCACCTCCCTCGATGTATGGATCACACGCGACGAATCTGTCGAGCGTTCCACCACCAGCGCCGATGTGGGCGAGACCGTCGTAGCAAAAAAAACGTACCGTGTCGGAGGCACGTCACCGACACCTAGTCACACAAAAGGGGGCAGCTGCCCCTCGCTTCCCGTTTACTCTCACCAGTTTTTGTTCTTCCCGTTTCCATCGACAGTTCTGTGGGCCTTCGCGTTCGGCGTTCGCCCACCAAAACGTTCACCAGCAACGGTCCCTTGTCGCTGCTGCACCCAACCACTCCCCCTTTTTTTTCGCCCTGGTCGCAATCTGTGCCAACAAGTTTCTGTGATTTTCTATCGGGCACAAATGTCGCATTTATTTCTCAGTTTGAACTGACTGCTGTTTTCTTCCCCACCCAACCATTTGTATATCTGTTTGAGCGCCGAGGAAGGAATGGATATGCCCGGACGCAGGCCCGTGGATTCTATTGTTTCCGAGTGTCCTGTGATGGTGTAAGACGGGCCAATGGTTCGCACAACAAGCACTGCCCCTGAGCATTTGCCTCGTTGATCCTTGCCTTTTCTTCCAGTCACGGAGAAAAAGCGGAAGTACTGGTGGGAAAAAAATTGAACAAAGATGTCGCTATCCGGTGTCGACATCGGATTCGCGTCGCGCTTCGATGACGTGGTGGCGGATGGCAAGCTCCCCACCTTCGATGAACTGCGGAGCACGCAAAGTGAACTGACGCCGAGGAGCGAGCTGTGGCGGCTGTGGACGGAGGAGTGTGCGGCCGCGAAGGCTAACCACCGCACGCCATCGATCATGCGAGTGTCGCTCTCGCTGACGAAGGGCCGCATTTGGCTCGCACTCGGCTCACGGTTGCTGCACGAATGCTGCGGTGTCTGCGGCCCTTTCGTCCTCCGGGAGTTTGTCAACTGGTTGCGCTTGTCCGATGCCGTGGTTCAATCCCGATCTCTTGGCGTCGGCGAGGGGTATCTCTGGGCGATGGGCTTCATCGTGATCAATATGCTCGCTCCGTTGATGCTCGCCTTCTCCGTTGACCTAACGGGCGGCGCGTCGTGGCGGGTGCGAGCGGGGCTGCTGACGCTGATTATGGAGAAGAGTACGCGGCTGCCCTGCGACGTCGCCTTACGCAAGCAGGGCACGGTGCTGTCCATGTACACCACGGACACCGGGCGGCTGAAGGAGGCTGTGTTCATCACGAGCGCCCTGGTCGCGCCCATTTCCGTGACAGCCTACTGCATCGCGGTAGTGCTGCTCATCGGCTGGTCGGGCTTGGTCGCCGTCGCCCTCGTCCTTCTCAGCATCCCGCTGCAGTCGTTTCTGACTCGGAAGATGGGTGACGTGAAACGGCTCGTCTCCAAAGCTGGCGACCGCCGGGTGCAGCGCATTAACGAGGTCCTACAGAGCATCCGCATTTGCAAGTTCATGGGCTGGGAGGAGGACTTCTCCCGCGACATAGACGAAAAACGCGAAACCGAAGTGCATCATTTATCTGCCTTTTTTTCGCTTCGATCCATTGTCATCGGGTTGTCGCACAGCCTCACCCCGATCATGCAGTTCTCCGTGTTTACGGTTGCGTACGCCTCCGGGACGGCACCGACCGCGGCAACGTTATTCCCGGTCATCACCATTTTGGCGTCGATCCGCGGCACCATGACGAGCGTGGCCTTGTCGATCGGCCGAATCTCAGACTTCAACGTCGCGATGCACCGCATCAGCGCGTTTCTGGCCACCGCCGAGCGCGTCGACTATGTGAAGCATGAACCGCGCCTCAGTCAGTCCTCAGGGCTCGCACGGGGGGAGAATGTCGGAGTGGTAGCAAAAGGAAGCAGCGCAGCGATTTCCGTTCAAAACGCAACATGGGGTGCGTTCGTCGATTCCTCCTTAGCGGGTTCGGGGTCGTTTTCGTTGGACCGACAGCGTTCGGAGGGGCCACCTCCTCCGGGATCCGAATCGGCTTCTCCAAACCAACCGAACGACAATTCAACAGCACCAACCGCCGCGGCCATGGATAAAGACTCCTCCCCCGGCGGGCAAGACGAGCGACACGGGATGACGTTCGTTCCTTTGGTCCGGAACGTTTCTGGGTTGGAAATTCCATCCGGGCAGCTGACCATGATTGTCGGTGCCACTGCGTCAGGGAAATCCACGTTGCTCAACGGGCTCATAGGTGAAGTCGACCTCGACCCCGCTCTTTGCGACGCTACCGAACCGTTGTCACAGGGCAGTTTCAGCACCACGCCACTTCGGGGGCCGGCCGTCACCGTTCGGGGCTCCACGGCGTACGTGCCGCAAGACGCTTGGATTTCCAATGCAACGATCCGCGAGAACATTCTGCTCGACCAACCGTTCGACGCTGTGCGTTATGCCGACGTGTTGGCCGTTTGCCAACTCATTGCGGACTTGGAACAGCTTCCGGCTGCAGACCGCACTGAAATTGGCGAGCGGGGGATCAACTTGTCCGGGGGACAAAAGCAGCGTATTGCCTTGGCACGTGCCGTCTACGCGGACCGCGACGTCATCTTGATGGATGATCCCCTGAGCGCTGTGGACCCGCACGTGGCGCAGCACCTCGTCGCGGAATGCATCGCCGTCGCGCTCGCCGGCCGGACACGAGTGCTCGTGACCCACCAAGTGCAGTTCTTGCCCTACGCCGATTACGTGGTGTGCCTGGAGCATGGCGAGGTGATCTTTCAGGGCACGAGCGCGGCCTTTGCGGTGTCCCAGATGAGCCCGATCGTCCCCCCCTCGTCCGTGACAGGGCCCACCCCGTCGCCGCCGTCCGACCGCGTCGCGACTCCCAGGTCGAGGTCCGAGGACGGCATCAAGCCGGGTGGATGGCAGTGTGCCGAAGCGCGAGCACGCGCCGTCAAGGCGATCGACCCTCGGCCCTCAGGAGACGGCGCCGTCGCGCAGTCCGTTGCTGGAAGCAAAAGCAGTGCGGGCCAGACGATCACCTCGGAGCACCAAGCCATTGGTGGCGTTCCGCTGGGGGTGTACATGTGGGTCACGTCGCTGAATGGAAAATCCATCGTCGTGATCACGCTGATCGCCTTCGTTCTCTGGAGGTCGTCCATTGTGCTCGGGGATCTCTTTCTCTCCTGGTGGACGAGCGGAACACCCCCCTTCAACGCCAACTCCATTCAGCCTAAGTTCCGCGACCGGGACTACATTTTGTGGAGCGGCATTTGCTACCTCTGCACCGTGTTGTTCGTGTCGCTCCGACAAGTGTTTTTCGTCTACTGGGTCATCGGCATTAGTCGCCGCGTCCATCAGCGTCTTCTGCGGTCGCTGCTTCACGCTCCAATGTCCTTCTTCGATACGACGCCGATGGGCCGCATCCTTAATCGATTTTCGAAGGACATGGACACGACGTGCACCAGCATTCCCGAGGACGTGAACTTCCTGGTGTCCCTGGTCGTGCTGGTGACGTCGCTCATCGTGATGATGGCGGTCGCCGCGCCCTATGTGGCCATCGCCGTGGTCGTCGTGGCGTTTCCCTACTATAAGGTCTCCGCCAAATACAGCGCCGCCTTGAGATACGTGCGTCGCTTGGACAACATCGGCCACAGTCCCATTATTGCGCTGCTGCAGCAGTCCCTCGGCGGATTGGTTTCGATACGCGCCTACCAGATGGAGAAGTCCATCGACGACCGCCACGCGATCGGCGTGGAGCTCATTGGGCGTACGGCGCATGCCGGCCTCGTCGTCCAGCTGTGGGGAGGCATTATGATTTGCCTGATCGGATCGGTCGTCTGCGCGACGGTTGCCATATTCGCGGTGGTTCTCCGCACCGTCGCGTCCGCCGGCACCGCCTCGAACCGCACTCAGCAGGACGTCGTCGCACTCGCCTTGTCGTATTCGGCGTCGCTCACCCTTTCCTTGTCGTACTTCATTATCATGGCCGCGACGCTGGACTCCTCAATGTCCGCCGTCGAGCGCATCAAGGAATACAGTGAGGATGTCCCGCAGGAAGTGGAGCCGCGATACGAAGGCGACGAAGAAGAGGGGAGCGTCGCGGCGAATGCATCGACCACCGAGCCGGCCTCGTCGGCGGCACGGATCGTCGTGCCGGCTCCCGATCCAGCGTGGCCGCGATCCGGATCGCTAGAGTTCCGTGACGTGTGCCTTCGCTACCGGGAAGGCTTGCCGCTGGTGTTAAAGAATTTGTCACTCAACATCGCATCGGGCAAAAAGGTTGGCGTGGTGGGCCGCACTGGCAGCGGCAAGTCGACCGTCATGCTCGCCTTGTTCAGAATGGTGGAATTGGCAAGCGGTGCCATCCTCCTCGATGGACGTGACATCGCGACGCTCAAGATGGCCGATCTGCGTCGCCAAATCACCATCATTCCGCAGGACCCCACCCTGTTCGCGGGCACCATCCGCTCCAACTTGGATCCGTTCCGGCGCCACCGTGACGAGGTGGTGTGGGAAGCGATCGATCGAGTGGGACTTCGCGGCCGGCTGGCGGGGAAGGACGAACGACCGGGCGAGAGTGAGGTGCCGTTGGCAGGCGAGCCTCCGGAACGCGTCACGGGTGGCCCTGGTGGTCTCGAAGCTCCCGTGGCTGAAAAGGGGTCCAATTTCAGCGTCGGCCAGAGACAGCTGCTTTGTTTGGCCCGTGCTCTCCTGAAGAAGTCCAAAGTGCTCCTGCTAGACGAGGCAACGGCGTCGGTCGACTTCGAAGCGGACGCCATGATTCAACGCGCGATCCGCAGCGAGTTCAACCACTGCACGGTGCTGACGATCGCCCACCGAATCGCGACGGTCATCGACGCTGATAGCATCATTGTTCTCCGTGACGGGCAGCTGGCCGAGTTTGGCGCGCCGGCAGACTTGCTGCGAAAACGTCGCGGCGAAGGCGTCTTTCGAGACATGGCCGAGCAGCTTGGCGCAGAGCAGTTTCAAGCACTGGTGACAGCAGCCGAGCGAGCGGCCGCATCCTCGTGATGAGATAACCATCAAACTGCGACCTGTGTCTTGTGTATTTTAAAAAATCGCTGCCGAACCTCGGAACCGCTTGTGCGGTGGTGACTGACGTTCGCTTGTGAGTGACGTTCGCTTGTGAGTGACGTTGTCGCTTTTTCTTTCGTGGCAAGGGGCCCTTCCTTTGTTGACTGTCCAAAGCAGCAGGGGCAAATCAGCAGGGGCAAATGTTGAGGACTTCGCGCCTCGTCGCGCTAAAGCACCGGCCGCCCAAGGTCAACGTCGCTGTTGGCAGCAATCGCTACCTTGAAGAGCCTTACTTCAGCAAAGCGAAAACCCTAT
>ERZ1292633.6412-Hain-H41-02um-R1-6412-length-10266-cov-4_pt1 | contig 10266 bp, 9 predicted proteins | sample MGYA00564406_ERZ1292633 | MGnify/ENA primary metagenome ERZ1292633 (study PRJEB36523, sample SAMEA6512639) | groundwater metagenome | collected 2019-01-08 | study: AquaDiva: Metagenomics assemblies of 32 groundwater samples
GGTGGGCGACGCCGTTAAAGTGAGTGAGGCTCATTCATGAGCCGAACCAGACCTGCTTGCGAGAAATGGTTGGGGCTCTTGGCTCGCTCCATGATGAGCTGGATGAGCTGCCTGGAGCCTGCGTCATCACCAAGCTCCCGGAGCCAGCTCGCCATCTCCAAAGCCAGCTTGGGGGCGATGAACCAGCCGGCCAGAATGGCGAGCCTGGTTACCACGGCAAAGAGCTCGGGGCTGTCGCGTTCTCCGGGGACAGCCATGCGCCCGGTGTAATAGAGCGTGTGGATGTAATCCACCTCGGCACGGTGCACGCCTGGGCTCGAAATGATGGCCAGGGCCTGTATGAAATCATTGCTCCGATCTTCGGAGGCACGACTGACGTTGGCCCCGAGCCAGCAGCTGGCCAGTGCTCGCCAGAAGGGACTGAGGTTGCAATCGCTAGCAATGGCTTCGGCGATTTGTGCCTCATCGGTGGAGGCGTACTGGCCGAGCAGCTGGTTGAGCTGTTTGTAGAGCTCCGGAGTGGCCTCGGCCTGAACCAGGAAATCGTTCAATACGGTTACCATTTGATGGATCTCCAGGTCTAAAGGACAGGTTAGTCATCTCTAATGTGGCTACCCCCGTCTAGGGTACGAGCTTTGTTTAGTTTTGACAATTCTAAACAAACTGGCGCAGCCCCAGGAAGGGCTGCGCCAGACGGTGGGGTTCAGACACGCGCGGCTTGATAGGCGTGTATGCTCGTGAACAGGTTTTCGAGTTCGCGGCGTTCTTGTGGGGTGACTGGGAAGTGATCGTGCTGCGCGCTCCAGTGGAGGTTGTCGAAGCCCGTTTCGGCTTCACTGGTTTCGCCGCGGCGCAGGGCCTCACGGATGTAGAACAAGCTCAGTTTGCAGCTATCGATGTGACCAGCCGCAGTGAGCAACGCAAGGTTGACCTTGAAATAGGGCCAGTTGATCTTCGCTTGGTCGCCCTGCATGGCGGCCAGGTTTTCGCTGGCAGCCAGAGCGAGAGCGGATGCAGCATTGCTTGAAAGTTGCAAAGCATCCCCTTGTTGGAGCGATCGACGGGAGTGTCGACCGGCGAGGATGCCTGACAGACGGAAAAACGTCAATAAAAAGACGGCGCCCGAGGAATCGGAGGCGCCGTGAGGGCGTTTCAGTTGGTCGATCTGCCTGGTAAGTCTAGATGTAGACCAGATCCAGGAGTCCGGTGCAGAGTCTCGTGATGGTCACGCTGTCTTTGATGCAGCCGGTGAGCTGCGGCAGAGGGAGACTGATGTCGATGAACTTGGAGCTGGAGCCTTCCAGCCGAAAGTTGCCGGTCAGTCTGACGTGATCTTCGTGTGGCCGTCTTTCAACGACGACCGAAGCTCGACACAGTCGTTGTTTGGCGACGAACAGCGTATGCGTTTCGGCGATGAACAGTAGTTCACCGTGCCCAGTGAACTCACTTTCATCTTGAACCGCGGTTCCAAGTCGGATCGTAGGCCTCTTGGCTACGTTCGGATCATGGAACAGCAGGAAGATAGCTGTGCCACGCTGAATTTGGCGTTCAACCTGTGAAACTGCGTCACGTGGGCTCATTTGGAACTTTGATCGATCGATGTTTCTGCGCTCATGATGACTTGCTCCTTTTATGTTCGTCTCTAAGATAGAGACAACCAGAAAATCTACGTGTAAATGCAGGTTTTGTCAACTTTTTATACGATTTTTTGTAACTTCGCCACAAAGAAGCCTTTGGCGACTTCTGAGAGTTGCTTTATTCCAAGAAATCGTGTAAAAAGCTTGGTCACCCAACCTAGGAGGGACATGATGGGAGACATGACGAAGGTGAGGTGTGAGTGGTGCTCGGGCACGAGTGCTCTGAACATTGGTCCGGGACAATTCCGTGACTTTGATTCTGATACCTCCTACGGCATCCCGGTTTGCGGGGGCTGTGGGGGTCTCGGATTCGGCTTCGCAGACAGTGCGGACTACCAGGAGCGTCGGAAGCGCATCATGAAGCTGCGCTTCACGTACTGTCCGGTGGATGGCCTGCCTGCGCCGAATGGCGGCATGCGTCTGAAGGCGCTCAAGGAGCTCGAGCGGGAGATCAAGGAGCTGTACGTGCTCTACGGCGACAATCAGCCCTGCCTCGCCCAGCAAGTCGTTCGGGGCGCGCTGGCGACGAGGATCGCTTCGCTGAGGCAGGAGATCGACGAGCAGATCGTGATGTTTCAGGAAGAGACGCCGTGCGTCGACCCCGATGTCATCGAACCGTTCCGTGCCGCCGCGATCGCGGTCGTGAAGGGTGATATCGACGAGGCTGATCGGCTCTTCCAGGAGGTTATGAGGCTGAAGCCGCAGGACAGCCGGGTTCGGCACGACTACGCGGTATTCGTCGTCGGCTGTCTGAGGAATGCCGAGCAGGCGCTGCCGCATTTCCAGGCTGCCTGCGAACTCGAGCCAAAGTGCGCCACGCACTTCATCTCGACCGCTCGGTGCCTCATTGTGTTCAAGCGGCGCGATCCGGCGATCGAGTATTTGCGACTCGCGGGTAGTTGCCCCGATGCAAGCGAGCTCGGATCGGCTCTGCGGGTCTTGTTGCGCCAGGCTCAGGACTTGCCGACGAGCGAGGCACACTGATCACGCCCCACGTCTCCGCGCACCCGTCTGGCCAAGGGCCTGGCGGGTGTTCTTTATATGGTTTTTGAGTTTCGCCTTTGCTAAAAATTCGTATTTAGGTTAAAGTTGAGGGTCCACTCATGGACAGAGAGGTGAGCATGGGAAACGTCTTGGGGGGTCATGAACTGATGCCCTTCATCGCCAATTTGTTGTCGTACGGCAAGGACTTCCTCCGAGAACTTGAAGGCGGAAGTGAGGTGGTGAAACAGGGAGGAGCTTTCGGAGACGTCAGCAACGACACTGAGCTTGAGGCTGACAAACGGCTCGGAGAGTTCCTGGCTGATGCATTCTTGAAGTGGGCTCCCGAGGACTTCATCGTGACCGTGGAGGGGCTCGGACACCAATTGGGTCAACTCGATGGCCGCTGGTGGGTCACTATCGATCCCATTGATGGCTCGCTCAACTACAAGCACGCTGGTTGCATGAACGGTTTTCCGTTCTCCACCTGCATCACGGTGCTCGAGAACAAGGCTGCTCCCACGTTCAGTGATGTGGTGGCCGCTGGCATCATCGATCTGCGTCAAGACATTCGGGACGCGTGGGTGGTCGAGCGCGGCTCCGAGGACTACGTCACGCAGTGTGGAGCTACTTGCGGTCGGGCCAACCTGGCGCGGACGCTCCAGGTGGACCAGCTCGATCTCGGACGGATGAACGTCATCGGCGAAATGTACTACCCGGAGAATCGCGAGAAGCTCTTCCGAGCATTCAGCGGTATGAAGGGTTGGCTGCGGAGCCCGGGCTCGGCCGCCTACGAAATGGCTTCGGTGGCTTCGGGTCAGGCCGCGGCCTTCATCTGTGATCGTCAGAAGCAACACGAACTCGGGGCTGGCTACGCGCTCGTCAAGGGTGCGGGCGGCGTGGCGGTCGACTGGGAGGGCAAGGATCTCGGTGACCGGGTCTACGACTTCAAGACCCAGACCCCGGTGGTTCTGGCCGCCAATCAGCGGATCGCCGACCAGATCCTGGAGCTCCTCAACCGCAGCGGCTGAGACAGCCCACGTATAAAAACACGTACCCGCCGGCCAAGCCGAGCGGGTGTTTCTTTTTTAAACGGTTTTTTGTAACTTCGCCACAAAGAACCCTTCAGCTTCTGCGCTTGGTAAAAGCGTGACCGATTTGTGGGCTGTCTTTTTGAAATTTTTAAGTGGGATGGTGACTTCGACAGGTTTCATGAAGGGGAATTCGCCAATGAGCCACTCGATCATACCTTCGTTCTCCTCGGGCGCTAGGGTGCAGGTGGAGTAAACTAGTGTGCCACCAGGCTTCAAACACGCCACGGCCGAACGCAACAGACGGCGTTGGAGTTTGGCGTGGGCGATGATATTTTTTTCTGACCAGTATTTAAACGAGCGCTGATCGCCGAACTCAATCCGACCTTCGGCGGAGCAGGGAACATCGGCTAAAATTTTATCAAAAGCCTCGGGGAGTTCTTTGTGCAACTGAGTCGAGTCGCCGTGCCGGGCCTCGACACTCGTTGCCCCTTGAATACTTAAAGTGTTCAGCAACTTTTGATAGCGAATCTCGTTATCTTCCATGGCCAGCACACGCCCATGTTTGCTTCCCCCTCCTGCGAGGGAGGGGCTAGGGGAGGACCCCATGAGCGCAGCGATTTCACTCGTTTTACTTCCTGGCGCAGCACACAAATCAAGAATCGCGTCAGTCGGCTTTAGATCCATGAGGAGCGGCGGAACCATGGAGCTCAATCCTTGCAGATAGATCTGTCCCGAAGTTGCCAGTTCGTGTTCAAGTAATTGTTTATCCGTGCGATTTTTAATCTTAAAGGCATGCGGGATTTCTTTAACCCGCTCAAACGCGATCGCCTCGTCACGCAATCTGTTCATGACGAGCTCATCGGTTGATTTTAGCGTGTTAACGCGAAAAGTTGGGAGCCTGGGTTTATCAAAAGCCTGGAACATCAAGCCTACGGCTCCCGGGCCGAATTGTTTGGTTAAACGATCAACGAGTTCTTGGGGAAGAGGATTTTTCATGTGACTTCTTCATCATCCGCGCCCATTGCGATGGGTTCATCTTCATGAGCGGGTGTTGGGACGTCGATTTCTTCAGTGACCGGACGGTTGCGGGCTTCGTTCTGTTCTTCTGCGTCATCTTCGCGATCAATCTCGAAAGTTTTATTTTCAACCTTTTTAGGCGGACCAAACTGCCGTTCTAGAGGGGCAGGAGTAGCGCTTGATGGCGGAACAGAGGCGGTTCCTAAACGACGACGAGCGCCGCTTAGGAAGTCTTTATTCTTTTTACTGATCGAGACTGGAAGGCGCAGACGATTTTCAACTCCGGTGATGGCGGCCAAAGCGTTAATATTTTTAACGTAGTTTAGAATGTTGACCGAGGCCGACGTATCTTCTCTGGTAAATTTTGTTTGATTTGGGATGTTTTCAAGATAGGGGAGAGCCTCGTCCCAGAGTTGTTTGTTGGGGTGAATAGCATCCATGAAGGTCATTGTCCACTTGCCTTCCTTATTTTTGTGGGCAAAAATATTTCCGGAGCCGAAGATGTCTAAAATTTCCCCGGTGTTGGTGGTGTAGTCAATGGCTTTCGAGGCGAAGTCATGCATCATGGCACGTAACTCCTCGTCAGTCTCCATTTGATCGATCAGCTGCTCAAAGTTGGCTTTTTTGCCCGGCTTATCCACCTGGCGCAGATAGTTTTCGGCCGATTCGCCGGCGCCAAGGAGCAAATCATCATTGTAGTTGGAGTAGTCATCGGGAGTCACGTTGTCGTCAATTTCTTGATAGCCCATGCCGAGGTCGATGGTCTCCGGCGAGCCCAGAACTTCACCCGGGATTCGTTGCTGCAGCCTAATGGTTGCCGGTACGGCTATGAGTTTTTCTGTAAGTTTACTTTTAGCCGCAGATTTACCCGTTGCGGCTTCAAACATGTCCCGATTCACTGGCACGGGTTGAATGTAGTAGCGCTCCGGCATGGTGTATTTTGGAAAATACTCATGCAGAGTTTTCCAGCGTGCTTTGGATTCATTAATCTCATCCATCATCTTTTTGTCTTGTTCTTCTTTGAACTTCAGCATCATGGCTTCTTGCTCATCTTCAGGTAAAGCATCAATGATACGGGCATGAGCTGCATCCTCCCGTAATGTCGCCCGCATCTTTTTGAGATCGACTTTTGCAACCACGCCCCGATGCCGCGCAACTTCAAGTTCTGCGCTGTCATCGCCCTTAACGGTTTTTTCTAGTGCGAAGACAGCATTTTCTGCGCCTACGCCGAGAACTTTAGGCGCCAGCAGTTCTAGGGTACGAGTTTGACCTTCAACTTTTTCAACCTCTTGTTGTAGTCGATCTTTTTTGGATAATTCTTGAGTCTGTGGAGGGTGTCCGCCTTCAATTCTGTTCATAAGCAAGATTTGCCTACAGAGTACCGATTAATCGAGAAACAAAAAAGCCCCGTTGGGGGCTTCTCTGTAGGAATACGGCACGGCTGTGTCCTTGATATTAATCTCTCGACACTCCAATCGCCGTTACGTTGCTTACATCTATGGCGTCATCGCCGTGATGAGCGGTGCCGCGGACGCGGATGGTGTCGCCGGCCACTAGATCGAATTCATCAGACTCCTCGCCGTCGATGATGACTTTAGCGTCATCGTTGTAAACAACGGTTATGTCGCGGTCTTCACCACGGAAGACATCGGCGCGGATTACGATTGTGTTGGTACTGGTATCAATTGAGACAATCTCGCCGGTGTGCGTGGCTACGCCAGCGCGCCAGATTTCGTTATCGCGAATGATCCAGGCGGCAATCGTGCCGTCGTCATTGGCGCGGCCAAATATTAAGAGCCTGTCACCGACGACGAATTCACTTGGGGAAGTTGAGCCGTTATAGCGGCGGACGTTGCGGGTGTCAGCGCTGAAAGTCACAGTTTTTACGTCGCCCTCAACTCCGAATAGGTTGTTTACGTCGCCCGGCAAGAGGTGCGCATTCTCGCCGATCGTCACCTGCATGGTGCCGCTACCGTCCTCGTTCACGGTGATGCTGTTTAGTTCAGCCGCGAAGGGGCGGGTGCGAGCTTTCAAGAAGAGATTCGCGCCACGGCGTAGAGCTACGACGAAGCGGGCCTCATTTTCAACCGCACCATCTTTGTTCATGCGGACGCGGACTCGGTCGCCAATCTGGAAATCTTCAATCGTAGCGTTTGTGTTGGGGGAGATCACTAAGTGGGTGTCACTTGTGATGTTGACTACGTGTTCTACGTCCATCCACTGCACTGTAATAGTGTTAGCTTCGCCGTCTAAAGCGGTGATCCAACCATTCAGGCCACGCATGGTGAGCGGATTCAGGGACTCGTTAATCGCGAATTCGGCTTCCACAAGTCCGGTGTTCTCGTTCTTCTCGCCAATAATTCGGACACTGTCGCCGCTCATCCAGTCTTCCATGCTCGTGGTGTTCCAGCGGAAGGAACCAAACTTGGTGGCGGTAGAAATGTTCACGGTGTAATCTGTAAAGGCGCCAGTTGGATTCTGGCGGACTACGATGACCGTTGGGACTGAGGTGTTAGACAGCTCAATCAGCTGACCCACGAAATCGACCGAAGTCGTTGTCTCAGTCGTTGAACTCTCCTCAGCATGAGCAACAGGTGCCATGACTGGTAGGGAGCTCAGGCCAAGACTCGCGAGGACAGTTAGCGTGAGTCCAAACTTAGTCAGATTTTTGATCTTGAACATAGCGTGGTGTAAATGAATAATCTTACTCTATAATACCCGCCCTAGCCCAGACAGTTACATCCCCCTCCCGTCAGGGAGGGGCTAGGGGAGGATCACATTGATATATGGCTAAAGCATACGATAATTTCTTATCCCAGTTAGAACGAGCCTTGTCGATAAAGGCTTTTCCAGAAGACTTATACGGACTTTTGCGCTCGCCCATGAAACAGCTTGAGCATGAGCTCGACGTAACCATGGATGATGGATCGCAGCAAGTTTTTGAAGCTTACCGTATTCAGCACAATAACTGGCGCGGGCCGTTTAAGGGTGGTATTCGTTTTCATCCCAACGTCGATCTTGACGAAGTCAAAACTTTGGCTGCGATCATGTCTTTCAAAACCGCGGTGGCCGGCATCCCCATGGGTGGCGGTAAAGGCGGCGTGACGGTCGATCCCAAAACATTGTCGGCGGGGGAGCGAGAGCGTTTGAACCGAGCTTGGACAAATGCTTTTCGCGCCGATATCGGTCCAACGGTCGACGTGCCGGCCCCAGACGTGAACACGGGTTCGGCTGACATGGATGTGATCGCTGAAGAGTACGGCAACCCGGCTGTAGTAACTGGGAAGAGTATTGCTAAAGGCGGAAGCCTTGGGCGAGATACCGCGACCGCGCTTGGTGGGTGGTACGTTTTGCAAAAACTTAGCGAGCGTTTGTTCTTGGATCCTGAAACTTTTACCGTTGTCATTCAGGGCTTCGGAAATGCTGGAGCGACGTTTGCTGACATCTGTGCCCGGCACGAAGTTAAAGTTATCGGTATCTCCGATTCTTCCGGTGCGATCGAGTTAGCCGATGGGATCGATATTAGGGCTTTACACGAGCACAAAAAAGTCACTGGCTCGGTAAAGAATTTCCCGGGCGCTCGTAATATCACAAATGCCGAGTTACTCGAGCTTGAGTGCGGCGTACTTGTGCCGGCCGCGCTCGAAGGCCAGATCACAACCGACAATGCCGCCAAAATTCGAGCCAAAGTTGTCCTCGAACTCGCTAACGGTCCAACGACCGTGGAGGCCGACGACATTTTGTTTGCAGCTGGTATCCAAGTCATCCCTGATGTCCTTGCCAATTCCGGTGGCGTGACTGTGAGTTACTTTGAATGGGATCAAAACATGAAGAATGAACACTGGCCGGCCGATAAAGTCGACACTATGCTCAAAGATCATATGGAAAAAGCGGCTGAAGACGTTTGGCTGCGAGCCGAGGAGAATCATATTGATCTGCGGAAAGGCGCTTTTTTGCTCGCTTTAGAACGTCTGCAAGCAGCTCGACGTCTTTAAAGATTTCCTTTACTCTGTAGGGCAATATGTCCTACGACCACGAGCACATCGACGCCAAATGGCAAAAGCGCTGGGAAGAGGCGAAAATTTTTGAGGCTGAGACGGGTTCGGACAAGAAAAAGTATTACGTCTTGGTCGAATTTCCGTATCCGTCTGGGGCCGGTTTGCATGTCGGTCATCCTCGACCGTATACGGCCCTCGATGTCGTGGCTCGTAAAAAGCGCATGGAAGGCATGAATGTTTTGTTTCCGATGGGTTGGGATGCTTTTGGTTTGCCGGCGGAGAATTACGCCATCAAAACCGGCGTGCATCCAAGCGTTGTGACCCGAGAAAATATTCACAACTTCCGCCGCCAGCTGAAGGCGATTGGTTTTAGTTTCGATTGGTCCCGCGAGGTAGATACCACCGACCCCAAATATTACCGCTGGACTCAGTGGATGTTCAATCTTTTTTTCAAAGCTGGCCTAGCTTATAAAGCTAAGGCGACGATTAACTGGTGTCCCAAAGATAAAACCGGCCTCGCTAATGAGGAGGTTGTCGGGGGAGCGTGCGAGCGTTGCGGCACTCCAGTTGAGAAGCGCGAGAAGGAACAGTGGATGATCGCGATCACAAAGTATGCCGATCGTTTGATCGATGATTTGAAAGATGTCGATTACTTGCCGAAGATCAAGAAGCAGCAAGAGGATTGGATTGGGCGTTCTGAGGGCGCACTGATTAAGTTTGAAGACATCGAGGTTTTTACAACACGCCCTGACACGATTGATGGTGTTACTTATGTTGTACTTGCTCCCGAGCATCCCCTGGTAGCTGATTTCACTACTGCCGATCAACATCAGGCGGTGCAGGATTACATCGCTGCCACGGCCAAGAAGACAGACATTGAACGCGGCGATGATTCGCGTGAGAAGACGGGCGTATTTACCGGTTCGTTCGTAGCCAATCCTGTAAACGGTGAAAAGGTACCGGTTTGGGTTTCTGATTATGTGCTCGTTAATTACGGCACCGGTGCGGTTATGGCGGTGCCTCAGCATGATGAGCGTGATCGTGCGTTTGCGGAAAAGTTTGGATTGCCAATTGAGGATCGACCGTTGCTTGGGATTGATGAGGCGATTAAGAAGGCTAAAGGTAAAAAGAAAATAAATTTCCGTCTCCGTGACTGGGTCTTTTCGCGTCAACGCTACTGGGGTGAGCCCATTCCACTAGTACATTGTGAGAAAGATGGGTGGGTGGCCGTTCCCGATGATCAGCTGCCAGTTGAATTGCCGAAGGTCGAAAAGTACGAGCCGACTGAAAATGGCGAGTCGCCACTATCGGCTATTGATAGCTTTGTGAACACGACCTGTCCGACTTGTGGCGGTCCGGCTAAGCGGGAGACTGACACTATGCCAAACTGGGCCGGGTCGTCATGGTATTTTATGCGCTACACTGATCCGAAAAATAAAAAAGAATTTGCCAGCGAAAAAAATTTAAAATATTGGATGGGATCTTCTGGATCTCCCACCCCTCCTAACCTCCCCTCGGGCAGGGGAGGAAGTCAATTTGTTTCCCCTCCTTTCGGAGGAGGGGTTGGGGGTGGTGTGGATTGGTACAATGGCGGAATGG
>ERZ1292633.6413-Hain-H41-02um-R1-6413-length-10264-cov-4_pt1 | contig 10264 bp, 10 predicted proteins | sample MGYA00564406_ERZ1292633 | MGnify/ENA primary metagenome ERZ1292633 (study PRJEB36523, sample SAMEA6512639) | groundwater metagenome | collected 2019-01-08 | study: AquaDiva: Metagenomics assemblies of 32 groundwater samples
CTGGAGCGACGAGCTCGGTAAACCCATTCCAGATCTCGAGACCATTTTCGTAAGCCTCAAAACGCTGAGCCGATCTTCCATCCGGATTCTTTTGAGCTAAAGCTGCCTCCGCCACAGGATACTCTATTAAGAAGAACCGCGGGAACTCGTTTTCAAGCTTGGGCATGACATGCCACTGAAAAAGATCAGCAACTGCTAACGCAACTGAGTTGCGTTTAGAAAAATCGTAATTGTAGTTACGTGCTGCCTCTTCAACGAGTTCAGCCGTAGCGTCATGCGGATGGAATCCGAAGTGTTTCTTAAAAGAATCAGTGTAGCTAATGCGCGGCCAACTCGCTGTGCCACCAAGAATGCCATTCACAAGCTCCTCTGTCTCCAGCATGCAAGCCTCATAATCCTTCCCCTGCTGATACCACTCCAACATCGTAAACTCAACGCTCCAGCGCTCCCCCATTTTCTCGACGTTCCGAAAGACCGGCGTCAACGTATAAATCTTTTCTAATCCAGCGCCAAGCAGCTTTTTCATCGAGTACTCCGGGCTCGTAATCAACCCACCGCGATGATTCACGTCACCCACCAGCTTCACGTCAACGCCAACCGGATCAAGATTCGGCTCCATGCCGGGCGAGCGGACAATGAGTGGTGTTTGGACGTTCAAATAACCTCGGGACGCAAAAAAACTATGAATCAACGCTTGGACGTCATTCCAAAGTTTAGCGCGAAGCTCGAGATCCTGCTTTGATAACATACTTTAAAGCAAAAAGCGGCCGGAGCCGCTTCTGCCAGTCTTATTTGAGGACGAACGGGAGGAGACCAATGATGCGTGAGCGTTTAATCTCGGCTGCCACCTGTCGTTGGTGGGTAGAGCAGACACCAGAACGCTTGCGTGGCACGATCTTGCCGTAAGAAGACAGGAAGCGGCGGAGCAAATCTGTGTGCTTGTAGTCAATCACGATTGCCTTGTTCACACAGAAGAAGCAATAGCGCTCTGCCTTAGCTGGAGGCTTGTTGTTATTAGTTGGGTTCATAGATTAAAACGGAATATCTTCTAATTTGATTTCATCAGCTGGGGCTTGAGAGGGCTCGTCGGCCATGACAGGTGCGGCGGCAGCTTCAGCCGCTACGTCAGCGCTATCAATTGCCTTAGGCACACCCGAGGTCTGCCCGGCGCGGTCTAACATGATCATGTTTTCAATCACGATCTCGGTACGGTAACGCTTCTGCGCATCCTGACCGGTCCATTCACGCGTCTGCAACCTGCCGTCAACGTAAATCTTTTTGCCCTTGGACAAATACTGCGCACAAACTTCGCCCAAACGTCCCCAAGCCACAAGACTATGATAATCAGCCTGATCTTTCTTGGCGCCGTCGGTAGCTGTGTAGGAGCGGTTAGTCGCAATTGTGAACGAGGCAACTGACTGGCCTCCTGTGGTTTTGCGCAATTCCGGATCGCGAGTCAGGTTTCCAATCAAAGTCACGCGATTTAATGAAGAGGCCATAGAATATCGTTTAGATATTCTTCATTATGTCAGAATCCAAGATTTGATCCAACTTGTTAGCCAACTCTTCAGTGGTCACCTTACCCGTGGTATCAGCAGCCTGGGTGCGTGGAGCACGGTCTGGGCGATCTGAACGCTCTTCACGCTCACCGGCGCGGCGACCTTCAGTGGTGAGAGGTGGCGTGTAAGACACCAACTTGAATTCACCCTTTGGCATACCTTCTGGGCGCGCAATGCTCATGTGGCGCAAAACTTCCTCGGTCAAGCGCATGTCCTGGTCCAGTTTCTTCATCATCTCTGGCTCAGCCATGACGTAGAAGAGAATGTAGGTACCGTAACGCTGACGTTCGATGGGGTAAGCCATCTTAATCTTTCCAAATGAATGGGTTTTCTCAACTTTAGCTCCTGATTTTTCGATTACCTTAGTAATCGTGGCGGTCACACCCTCTACCTCGGTATCAGCGTACTGAGCCGGGAGAATGGTCATGATTTCGTACAACATAGTGTTGACTTGGCCTCACCTCTTCAGGTGGGCAACCTCGAGAAACCCGAGGTCATGGACAAGAATAAGTGTCGGAAGAGTAGTAGAGTCTAGCCAAAAAGTCAAACTTCTGCTAACATCACGCCAATATGCAAACTTTTGCGCTTCTGGGTGCCCATCCCGATCTGTCGATCGCTGAGATTGGCGTAATCACTAAAACCACACCGTCTTGGAAAGACGGCCAATTAGCAATCTTTGATGATGTCGAACTTGAACTTAACCCGCTCCAGTTCCGTCTCGGTGGCACGCAAAAACTCGGTGTGGTCATTGGCACTGTCACCGTCACTGAGCAGAAGTCCCTAGCCAGCTTCCTAGCTAATGACTTGATGACTTTGCACCCCGAAGGCAAGCTCAATTTTGGCTTGAGCGTCTATGGAGCCAACCAGTCGCGTCTCGACCAAGTTCGAACCGCCACCAAAAACCTTGGCCTTGAGACCAAATCACGTTTAAAAGAGGCCGGCCGCGGGGCTCGCTACGTAATCTCCCGCGAGGCGACGCTTTCAGCCGTCGTGGTCGTCAGCAATCACCTGCTCAGCAAAGGCGCCGAGTATGTTTTGATCGTCCGCGATAACGATATTGTCATCGGGCGCACGGTGGCAGTGCAAAATGTCGATGACTGGGCCAATCGCGACTTCAATCGCCCCCGCCGCAATGCCAAACAAGGCATGCTCCCACCCAAACTAGCCCGCATCATGGTGAATTTGGTGGGACTTGATGGTGCTGGCAAAACTTTGCTCGATCCTTTTTGTGGTAGCGGCACCGTGCTCATGGAAGCCGGTTTGATTGGCTTCTCTAAGACGATCGCGGGCGATATCAACGAGGTCGCAATTTCTGACACCGAGGCTAACCAAGACTGGTTGAAGGCCCAAAATTTTAAAACTGCTGAGCTCCGGACTTACATTGGCCAGGCCAAAGATGTTGGTAACCATATCGGCGCCCGCAGCGTCGACGCAGTTGTGACTGAAACTTATTTGGGCCGCCCCCGCAAAGGACTCGAAACTCCAGCTGACATTAACGAAGCTGTTGAATATCTTGAAACGCTTTACACTGAGAGCTTCCAAGCCCTGAAAGAGGTGCTCCGACCAGGGGGCGTGGTAGTGGTTGCTGCTCCAGTTCATTTTATTAACGACAAACCTCACTTCGTACCCGTAAACGAGATCATGACTAAACTCGGCTTCACCCCCGATCCAATTTTAGGCGATAAACTCGTCTACCATCACGCCGACCAGTACGTGGGGCGACAAATTTTGCGGTTTACACTACCCCAATAAAGCATTTTAAAACGGCCCAGCATGGCTCGTTTTTGATTGACAAAAGGCGGTTTTGCCTTTACTGTCTTTAACACCTTCGAGGGAGTTAACATGAGCCGCCAAGCTGTGACGGAAGATCGCTTGCTCAGGATCTTTTTGCTGCAGCTCCGAGCTGCCGCGCGTAACTATCCAAACTACAAAAAGGTGCCTCCCCAATCGGTCGAGGAGCTGGTCCCGCACATCCGCCTGATTGTCACACTTGCCATGAGGTACGGCCGAGCCGCAGATCAGCAGGGGCTGACAGTCTTGGATCTGATTCAGGAAGGTTATGTCGGCCTCCTGAGAGCTTTCGAGCGTTTCGAACCAAAGCGAGGCTTCGCTTTCAGCACCTACGCCAACTGGTGGATCAGGGCTCGGATCCTGAGAGCCATCGATGACGGCCACAAGCGCGGTGTCCGTATCCCAGGCGGCAGACGGGAGAGCCTGCACAAGCTCAGCAAGCTCGTCCATGCACTGACAATCAAGCTCGGCAGGCCACCATGCCGCGAAGAAATCGCCTTGGCTGGTTGCGAAGGGCTTGGCGTCAAAGAGTCCCAACTGAATGATCTGCTGGCTGAGCGGGAGATGCGCGCCATCAGCCTCGAAACTCCGGTCGATGACGACGGCTTGACCATGACAGATGTTCTGGCGGCCGTTGGAGCTACTCCGGAGGATGACGCCATCGTGCAAAACATCAAGCAATTCGTAAGGTCTGGACTCGAGTGTCTCAAGCCCATCGAACTGCACGTCATCGAGGCACGTTACGGCCTGAATGGCCACAACCCGTCTACCCTGCAAGCCATTGCTGACAATCTGGGTATTTCGCGGGAGCACGTACGCCAGATTCAAAACGTGGCCATGATGGCCTTGTCACTCAAACTCGCCCAGAAACGCTGGGTGAAAAACTAAGCTCAACACAGGTGGTGACATTGGGTCACCATAGCTGGGTTGAGCTATTTTTTTGCTAACTTTGACGCCATCATAGCTTTAACATACATTTAACTTACACCCCTAAGCCACGGAGGCTAGTATGCTTCTGTTCATGGCCCTGGCGTCCGCCAGCGATCGACGCGTGACACAAGAAGTCACCGCGCAAGTCACCAAGGCTTGCCGGCAAGCCAAGAAGCCGGCCCACATGGCCGACGACAGTGAGTTTCTGCGTATCCAGGCAATGGTACTCAGTCAGACTGTCCATGATCTGACGAGCAACCAGCTGCCGCAGCTCCTCGAGACCGTTGTGCTCGTTTACACTGAGCCGACGGAAGAGGCAGAGGTCTCGGCCGCGGTTGGCGTGATCATCCAGGATCTGCGCGGAGCAGAACGTGATCTGAGCCAGAGCATCCGGCGGTCGGCGAACACCGCCAGCCACCTCAGAGGCCCGCGCCGGCCGGCCGACCCGCGCGGATTGGCCCGGCGTCACCAGGCTGTGCAACTCTGCACCACGGACAGGATCCAGCTCGCCAACGCCATGGTGGCTGTGGGCGATCTGTTGTCCGCGCAAGAACCGGTCATCACCTCCCTGACAGCCGACCTCATGCTGGTCTGGGCAGGCCGAAATGGCAGCTAGACAACGTCTGCGGCCCCGCGTAAGCACGCGGGGCCGATATTTTTTTACAAGTCAGGTGATTTTTATTCAGCTCAAAAGCTAAGCTCCAATCCGGAAATTGCAGATATCGCCATCCTGCATCACATACTCTTTACCCTCAATCCGCAACTTACCTTTATCGCGAGCCCCAGATTCACCGCCGCAATCAATATAATCCTGGTAGGCGATGACCTCAGCGCGAATAAAATTCTTTTCAAAATCTGTGTGAATAACCCCAGCGGCTTGAGGAGCCTTAGCGCCCTTCTTGATGGTCCAAGCGCGCGTTTCCTGAACGCCCGTCGTCAGATAAGTGATCAGATCGAGCAACTCGTAGCATTTCTTAATCACCTTATCGAGTCCTGATTCTGTCATGCCCAAAGCCGCGAGCATGTCATTAGCCTCGTTGGCCGGTAGTCCAGCCAGCTCGGCTTCAATTTTTACCGAGATTGGAATCGCCAGACGATTTGGGCCAAGTGGTGACACCCAATTAGGATCGTTGGCCTGCTCTTCATTAGCATTCACGACGTACAAAATTGGTTTGTTGGTGAGCAAACGAATATCTTTAACCATCTCCTGCTCTTCATCTGTAAATTCAACCGTGCTCGCAAGCTTGCCGGCCGATAAGGCGGCCAGCCACTTCGCAAAAGCTGAAACTTGGCTAACCACGTCAGGATCTTTGCCAGCTTTAAGTTTATTTTTTACGCCATCAAGCATTTTCTCTACCGTAGCATGATCGGCCATAGCCAATTCAAGCTCAATAATCTCAACATCGCGAGCTGGATCGACCGAACCGTCAACATGGATAATGTCGTCGTTCTTAAATGAACGGACAACGTGAACAATCATGTCGGTCTCACGAATATTCGACAAAAACTTGTTACCGAGACCTTCGCCTTTATGAGCGCCCTTCACAAGACCGGCGATATCGACAAATTCAATCGCGGCCTTGATGATTTTTTGCGTTTTAGACATCTCAGACAGAACATCAACACGGTGATCTGGCACCTCCACCACCCCCACGTTCGGTTCAATCGTGCAAAACGGAAAATTGGCGCAGTCTACCTGTTTCTTGGTAAGCGCCGTAAACAAAGTCGATTTCCCCACGTTTGGTAGCCCAACAATCCCAACATTTAACATACGGCCAGTAGTCTAGGCGATTTCTTGAGTTTTGACCATTCCGACCGCCCATTTGTGAAAATCGTGGGCGGTCGAGGTCAAAAACTCGTCAGGGGTCACCCATTTCAACTCGTGATCAGTTTCTATTGGCTCGATCGGTGCCTGGTTCGATATTCGAGCCTTAAAATACTGACCAAGCTTATTGACTGGTCCAATGTCTTTAGTCTGTAAAAACTGATTGGCCTGGCCAACAAACTCGAGTGGCCCAACTGTGTATCCAGTTTCCTCAAGGATCTCGCGTCTCACGGCTGCCTCGGGATCTTCATCATTATCAATCCCACCGCCAGGCAGGTGAAATCGCTCTCTCACGACAACAGTTAGCAGCTGGCCGAGCTCGTTCTGAATTACGGCATAAGAACCTGGTCGATCTTTGAAGTCGCCTTTAGGATCGCCGAATTGTGGAACATTCTGCATAGATGGACGAATTGTACTATAGCCCGATCTAAATCTTCTAATAAAAATCGGCCTGAGGGTGGTCGGGTACCCCCTTGTCTATCGCCCCCAATTCGTAACGCAACTCAGTTGCGTTACGAAAACCTATTTGCTGGCACGATGTCATGCCAGCAAAGTCCAGAATTAATAACGCGACAACGTCGCGTTAGGAAAAGTAGTGATTCCGGAGAAGATAGGGCCGACCAGATAGAGCGGCCGTTTTTTATTAGAAGAATCAGGTTTAGGCCAAGCTATGGGCTCGGCAAAGCTGCAGGTTCCGAGGTAATCGGTTCCGAGATTGGCTCAGGAATAACTTCCGATGTCTCCCCCGCTTTTAGACGATCAAGACGCGTTTTTACAGTTACGCCTTCAGGATTAGTTTCTAAAACTTTTTCGACTTCAGCGATGGCGTTTTTGAGATCGCCGGATTGTTCAAAAATCACCGATAAATACCAGTGCGCGTTAGCATAAGCCGGAGCGAGAACCAAAATGCGCTCAAGCTCCGCCTGAGCTAATTGGTTTTTTCCTTGGCGTAAGTACAACAAACCAAGCTGCAAACCAACGCCGATATCTTCCGGAGCTTGCGAGCGTACAAGCTCAAGGCCGCGCACGGCTTCGGCTAAATCGCCTTGGCGTTGGCGCAACAAAGCCAAATAATAATGACCTGCGGCGTAATCAGGTTTAAGCGCAATGGCAATAGTTAAATGTTCCTCCGCCTTGGCCAAGGCCTGGCTCTGAATCAATTCGGCATCATTCGCAACTCCAAGATCATCATTTTGTTTTAAAGGTGTCTGCGCATCAGCCCAGCTCATGTAAGCCTTAGCAGCCTCAACACGGTATCGTGGGTTAACTGGCGCAAGCTCAACCACGCGTTCATAAGCCTCAATCGCTGGTCCAGCCGCATTTGGTACTACTGACAGCAATTCGCGATACACCAACCCCTGTACCTCCCAATTCAATACGTTAGCCGGAGAAATCTCGGTCGCCTTAGTGGCGGTTGCAATTGTTGTCATGATTAATGACTGAACGTAGGCGTCATCCGCTAGTTCATCAGCGGACAAAATTGCTAAGCGGCGCAAAAGCGCTCCGGCTAAATTTCTAGAATAAACATCGTTCTCAAGATTGCCTGCGGCGGCCTGATCAAGTAACTGAATGACGCGGTCCAGATCCGCAACCGACTCAGTCCGAGCATTAAATTTAACAGCCTTGGTAAAAGCCACCTCGGCCCGATAGCGCGGTGCCAGGACCACTAACGAGATAACCAATCCCACCAAGGCCAAAACCGTTACGAGCAAAGTGACTAATCGCGTCTGGGCCGTGGCCTCACGCTCAACCGTTTGCGTTAACGCACATCGGCTGGCTAACAAACCGGAAAACAACCAAAACAACGTGGCCAAAGAAAGATTCTGCGGATACGCAAACGCCGCAACCACGAGCACGAGCCAAGCCAATAAAACTGGAACCAGGTTCTGCCAATCGGACTCAACATTCCGTAACTTCCTGAGGGCTAAAGTACCAAGTAAAATCACAAATAAGAGCCATGCAAGCACTCCCCCAACTCCCACCGTAGCCAAAGCCGTGGTCACGGCCGAATTACCTCGATCAAACCCCAACTCCCAAAAATCGGTTTTATTTACGTCGAGTGGCGCATATTTTGGATATACCAACTGAAACGTACCAGGCCCAGTCCCCAACACAACTGAACCTTCATTCCACGCCCCCGTGACCACGCCAAGCGTAGTCCTCAAATTAGGTGAGATTTCCTGAGGAAACGGTGAATGAAAAGGTGAATGCAAGAAAATAAACACTAGTCCAAGAACCGTTAGCAGCATGGCTGGTGCCAATCTTATTGACCCCTTCAACGCCTCAGCTTGCCACACGGCTATACCAAGTAAACTACCCGACCCAACTAGAGCCAGTCCCCATAATACAGTTGAATCGAGAACGAGTAACATGAGCAAGGTCATGGTCACAATCACAAACGATGCCACCTGGAATAGACGAGACTGCCAAGCATGAGGAAAATGGGACCCGTTCAAGCACAAACCCAAGATAAACGTGGTCAAGGCAACAAGATAAATGGCCGTTGCATGCGGCGTACCAACTCCGTGACTAAATGGCCCAGCGGCTGCCCCAAAAAATGCCAGCAACTCCCACAAACCAATTACAGCCGAGCTTGAAAGCAGAGTGAGTGACAATCCAAACCTAAATTTAGGCTCTCGATCTAACGCCTGACCAAGCCAGAAGAACACAATAAACGCTATAAGCGAAAGAACGCTGGCATACTCTTGCCCACCCTGTCCTAACCAACTGATGGCGGGCATTAGTGAGACCTTGGCACTCAGGCTGGTTACGAGCAACAACACCCCGAGTGCCAAACTAAGTACACTCGGCCTGTATAGTGCATGTTTGCCCAATGCCAACGATGCTAAGTAACTAACTGCCGCTAAAGCCGTACCGAGCACGAGTACCAGTTGCTTGCTTGGCTCAAGTGGATCGGTGGTCAATGGGATGATGGTGAGTGGGACCAAACCAACGACAGCCAAAAACAACCCTTTTGAAACAGACAAAAAAATCGCGGCAACTGCTGAACGTGTCATAAAGAACCTATGGTATCACTTCGGGGTCTGGAGTTGGTTCAACAACCTCCTCAACCTCGATGACCTCATCAGATGCCGGTTCAACAACCTCATCGACAACGATTGGCTCAACAACCTCTTCAGCCTCCTGAACCACCTCTTGGGCAACCTCTTCAACCATTTCTACAGCCGGTTCATCGATGACCGGTTCAACAGCCTCTTCAACCTCGATAACCTCGTCAACTTCCCCTGCTACTATTGGCAACGGCACGCTATCTTTATGGTTCGCGATTACCAGCCAATCAACCGCCGTACCATCTGCTGCACTTTCAGCATGCACCGTAAAACCCGAGGTGGTGCGATCAGTCACGTAAACTTGGCCTGTCAAACCAGCTGGCGTTGCCAATACTCGGTAGGTTGAATCGGCGGCAATAATGTCATTAAACTTAGGATCGATGTCATCAAAATTAACTGCGGCCATGTTGTTATTCAAGGTCACCGTTCCAGTCAGCTGCACATCCTGTTCACGGGCAACCACCGGATAGGTCTCGACATCCTCATTTTGATATGATTTTACTACCTGGACCAAGCGCCCACGCGTAATCAAATCGCCATTCTCATTCAAGCTCCAAGTGTTACCTATGCCTGCGATTGAAGCGACACTCGTAATGGCTCCCCCATTCAAATTAAGACTGGTTAAACTCCCAGATACATCAATTTGCGATACCGGAGCGGCGGCCAAAACCGGTGCGATTGAATCGCCACCATCGTAATATGAAGCCCGGATAAAGACCGTGATCATGCCAGCGGACTCGTCAAACGATTGCATGGCGTAACCCACAATTGGGCCGGCCTCAGTGGCCTTCATAGCCACGCCAGGGGTGCTAGACGTCGTGAGCGGGTCACCAATAGCTACAGCGCCATTTTCATTTGTAACGCGTGTTGGTACGCGACCGCTAAGAGCAATTGGTTGATCACCTGGCTTATAAGTCCCAGCTAAGAAACCAGGTCGAGTAGACACTACGCCGGCAATACGGTCATCGTACTTTTCACCGGTGGAAAGCTTAACCTGTTCTGCTCCATCACCAAACACCACTACGTCGCCAGGTGACAATGACTCGGGAGATGGGAACATTTCCGCAAAATCATATGATCCCGTGCCC
>ERZ1292633.1244-Hain-H41-02um-R1-1244-length-27857-cov-6_pt1 | contig 10263 bp, 13 predicted proteins | sample MGYA00564406_ERZ1292633 | MGnify/ENA primary metagenome ERZ1292633 (study PRJEB36523, sample SAMEA6512639) | groundwater metagenome | collected 2019-01-08 | study: AquaDiva: Metagenomics assemblies of 32 groundwater samples
TGTGTCGGAAATCTTGCCCGTAGTCCCGCTACGCGCTGCGCTTTCCTCCTGTTCAAGAACGAAATTCGGCTCGCGCCACGCCCGCTTCCACTTAGTCAACACTGCCTAAGGATTTCTGAAATAAATCAGCGCGCATAGTATATTTGCATCATGCGGTGGCTTTGCGGTGCAGCCAGAACCGTCCCGACCTGACATGTGGGGGAGAGGGATGATGATCAAAAACACACTGATGGCGGCCCTGATGGCGGCAACTGCTATGGTCGCGGTCCCAGCGGGTGGGCAGAATGCACCAACCCCGCAGCCAGTCCCATCACCGCCGGAGCAAAGCGCCGAGCAACGGCTTGAACATATTAGTACCGTATTACAAGCTCTCAATAGGGCGCATGAATCTGCCGCGCAGCGGTGCGACAGGGAAGAGATGGAGCGTATCAGAGCCGAGGCTGAGCGATTTGCAAGCGAGGGCCGACAGATTATTACCAGAAGCAGGCTGGCGGGCGCATTCAGCAGCGTCAATCCAGAAGTAATTCGACGCGCAGATGTACAAATGCTGCTTGCGATATCAGCCATCAATACGCACGAGCCGACAAATTGTCCGCCGGAGGGCGCACAGCCGCCAATCATCGACGAACCACCACTCGAATCGATCCTTGATGAAATTGATGAAGCAGAGACACTCCAGACCCCGCCGACCCCGGCTCCAGTCCCATCACCGCCAGAGCCTACCGCCACCGAGCGGCTTAATCAGATAGCTCATGAGACAGATCGCCTAAAGGAGCAGCACGACCTTGCCGTAAAGCGGTGCGACAGGAGCGAGATGGAGCGCATCAGGGCAGAGGCCGCGCGCTTGGCCAGCGAGGGCCGGTCGATAATTAACGCCAGCAGGTTGGCGGGCGCATTTAGTGCAGTTGATCCAGACCTTGTGCAACGCGCAGAGCATCACATTGACGTCCGGTTGAGGGAAATCAAGGAGCGCCAGCCGACAAATTGTCCGACTGAGGGCGCGCAGCCGCCACAAGCGGTCGTGCCAGCGCCCACCGTGCAACCAGCGGAGCGAGTCTTGAACGGTACGGTACCGTCTGCGACGCCCGCTCCGAACCTAGATGGAGATACTTCGCTTAGAGGGTGGACGCCTGGCGAAACCGAGGCCATCAACGCTGCCATCCATGGTGGCGACCCCCTCGAACGCGCTACGCCTGGCCTTGGCCTCAGACTGTGGTATGGCGAGCAGCATCTTCCCGCCCCCGGCATTGGCTTTTTCCGCGATGGGCCATCAGGCACCGCGCCAGAGCAGACGGCAGGCAGCGCCCCGCGCCCTATCTCCTTGTTCGGCATCGTCATCGAGGCTGCGCCCGCCGACCATGTTCGCATCCATGGCTTTGTGACGAACACAATCGGCAACAACCGAAACATCTTTGATGTTACGGCGGCGTCGGGCGTGACATCGGGTAGTGTCTATGGCGATTTGTCGCCGGGGGGCAGTTCGGGCATCGCCACGCCGTTCGGCCTGTCGGGGGAGGCCTCATCAGATCTCACCATATTCGGTTTTGGAGGAAGTTATGATGTTCTGTCGTCGCGGTTAGGTGGCGCTGGCGGCGATGGCAGCACAGTCGAGCTCGATATCTATACCCAATATGAGCATAGGGACCGCGACTATTTCGCCAGCATTGCGGGCAGCGGCACGTCGGGCAGTTCCACTTTTAGTTTCGGCCAGGACCGCGCGCAAAGCCTGAACGAGGATATGTTCGAAGTTGGGCTGGACGGGCGAATCACATTTTCGCTGGGGGACGGGTTCACGGCAAAGCTTCGGGTGGCGGAGGGCGTTTATCGCCAAGAGAGCGAATTGCGCTCAACGGAGCATAATGTCGCCAATTTCGGGCCGAGCGTAGACCGCGACTTCACCATCGCCATCGATGATGATGACGGCGGCTGGGGGCTACACAGCTTGGGCGAAGCGTCGCTTTTATACAGCATCACGCCCTCGCTGGGCGTTATTTTCGGCGGTGCCGTCGATCATCGCACCAATGTCGGCAGTGTCTTCAACCCCAATTCGGGCGATCAGGTATTTTTTGATGGGTTGTCCACCACATTGAACAGCGATGATGCCTGGAGCTGGAATGTTTTTTTCGGGCTAAGATTCCGCCTGTGAACAGATAATCTTCAGGACGGTGAGATCGCGCTACCCTCAATCTTCAGCATCAGGGCGCGGGGTGAAATCGTCGGGATCAAGCAGGCGGTGCAAGTGGACAACGACGTAGCGCATCTCTGCGTCATCGACGGTGCGCTGTGCGGCACTGCGCCAAGCCTTTTCGGCCAATTTATAATTGGGATACATGCCGACAAAGTCGAGCGCGTTTAAATCCTTGAACGCCAGCTTGCGCGGGTCAGTGACCCGCCCACCAAAGACGAGATGCAATTTGTTCATAGCGTTGACCCGATGCTTGCCCGATGCTTGAATGCGATGGCAGGCCATTAGCAACGCAATTGCGCAGCGGCAATGGTGGCGACCGTTAGCCGCCGATAAACTCGTCGTCAGTCTGGGGTTCGGATCTGCGCGTCTTGGTTAGACGGTTGGCAAGATAGCCCAGCACAACGCCTGCCGCCAGACCGACGACCACCGCTGTTACAGGGCGTTCGGCAATAAGGTCGCGCGACTGAAGCAGCGCTTTGTCCATAGCTTTGCGGCCAGTGGCGACAGCACGTCCGCCGATTTCCGCGCTCGACGATGCGATGGCGCGGCCATCCTGCGCCAACCCGGCCATGCGTTCGCGTGCTTCACCATAGCTTGCGCCAACCCGTGCCCGCGCAGCCGCCGCAGTTTCACGCGCGCTCGCCGACAGGGCATCAACATTGCTTTGCGCACCCGCAATACGTTCTTTCCAGTTCAAATCAGCCATGGGAGAGTTCCTCATCATCATCCTGCGGTGGCGACGCTTGATCGCCCTCGTCACAATATTTATCATCGCCTTGTGACAGTATTTGGCTGAACGCCAGATTACCGGATAATGCGGCATAGATTCGTCCCACCGCAGATGGGGCACGTTTTAGCAATGGTTTGCGCGCCGCCCATGCGATGATTGCCGTTATGCCCAGCGCGGCCAGTATTGGATGCGCGCGCACATGGGCGAGAGTATCGTTTTTGAGTTCGTCAATTGTATCGCGCGCCTTTCCTTTGGCATCGCCGACAAGCCGCGCTGGCAACAGCCGCGCACGGGCAGCATTTGCCGTGTCGCGCAATTTACGGCGTTGGGTGTCGGCCGCTTGCTTGGCCTGTTCGAGCGATTGACGCGGTGTCATTGGCGCAGCACTTCAACGGCATCGCGCATGACGCGCAGTTGGCCACGCACCCGCAGAACGCCGAGGGTGGCAATCAGGAATAATGCGCCGGGCACAATCAGCATTGCGGGCACAGGCCCAGTCCACGCCGCCACCGCAATCAGCGCGCCAATGGCAAATGCCAGCAGACCGACAAAGGCGCAAAACAGCGCGGCAATGCCCCATATTGACATGGATTTGAGCGAGGCGGCAACTATGATCCCGCACGCCCGCAGCAGCGCCGATTCGCTCGCCGCCGCCGCCTGTGCCTCTGCAATCAGCGCCTTGATGGCATCAACGGGGGCAAGATCGTCGATACCATGGTCAGATTCTTTGGCGTCAGGCTCGCTGGCGGGCATCAGGCGACCTTGTTACCGCGCAGCAACCGCGCGAGCATGAAGCCGACCACCGCCGCGCTGCCAATGGCAACCGCCGGGCTTTTGCGCACAAAATCGCGGGTTGAAGCGACCAGTTCCTCAAGGTCTTTCTCGTCGAGTGTCCCGGCAAGGTTGGCGACGGTCTGCGCTGCGGAGCGAGCAAAGTCGCCATATTGCTTGCCAAGTTTGTCATCGACCGAGTGCGATGAATCGTCGATGACGCGCGCGAGGCTTTCCAGCCCTTCGGCGGCGCGGGTCTTGCCCTGACGGGCGGCTCCGAGCGCCTTTTCGGTGGCCTGATTATACAAGCGGCCCACTTCGTCGCCAATCTCGCCGGCTTTGCGCGTTGCTTCGCTGCGGATGGTATCGGCTGTGCCAGCAACCGATTCTCGGATGGCGGCGCGCGAGGTTTTGGGCGCAGTGGTGGCGGCACTTGGCGCTGTAGCCGCCCGACGTGGCGCAGCCTTCTTTGCCACAGGTTTTGCGGAAGCAGGCTTGGCCGCTGTGGTGCGCGCGGCCTTGACGGGTTTTCCAGTCGCGGGAGCTTTAGCCATGATCATTTCCTTTTCATGCGTGCCGCAACATTCGGCACCCTTACCCAAGAAGATGGGATATATTTTATAATAGTCCAGTGCCGCGCAAGTGCAAAGCATTCAGATGCACTGCCCGCCGCAATTGCCTTTGCCTGCGCGCCTTTCTAAAGCGCCCATAACAACCGTAAATACGCTTCCGCAAAGGGACATTACCATGACCGCCATCATTGACATCCACGGCCGCCAGATACTCGATAGTCGCGGCAACCCGACGGTCGAGGTCGATGTGTTGCTGGAGGATGGCAGCTTTGGCCGCGCGATGGTGCCGTCTGGGGCGTCAACCGGCGCGCATGAGGCGGTTGAGCTGCGTGATGGCAATGCCGACCGTTGGAAAGGCAAGGGCGTTTCGCGTGCGGTAGAGGCGGTCAACACAGCATTGGCCGAAACGGTCATCGGCATGGACGCGGAGGATCAGCGCGACGTCGATATGGCGATGATCGCAGCGGACGGCACCGCGAACAAGGGCAAGCTGGGGGCTAATGCGATATTGGGTGTCAGCCTGGCCGTGGCGCGCGCCGCCGCCGATGCGCGCGGCCTGCCGCTGTATCGCTATGTTGGCGGCGTTGGCGCGCACGTGCTGCCCGTGCCGATGATGAATATCATCAATGGCGGTGCGCACGCCGATAACCCCATAGATTTTCAAGAGTTTATGATCATGCCGGTCGGTGCCGACAGCCTGTATGAAGCGGTGCGGTGGGGCAGCGAGATATTCCATACCCTGCGCGCGGAATTGCACGCCGCAGGTCAGCCAACGGGGGTTGGCGACGAGGGTGGCTTTGCCCCCAATTTGAACGGCACCACCGCCGCGCTCGATTTCATCATGAAGTCGATTGAGAAAGCGGGGTACCGCCCGGGCGAGCAAGTGGTGATCGCGCTCGACCCCGCAGCGAGCGAGTTTTTCAAAGATGGCCGCTATGAATTGAGCAGCGAAGGCAAATCGCTGACTCCAGCGGAAATGGTCGATTATTACGCCGATCTGGTCGCCCGCTACCCGATCGCGTCGATAGAAGATGGCATGGCCGAGGATGATTTCGACGGCTGGCTTGGCCTTACCCAAGCGATAGGCGGCAAGGTGCAATTGGTTGGCGATGATTTGTTCGTAACCAACAGCGCGCGGCTGGCCGACGGCATCAAGCGCGGGCTTGCCAATAGTCTGTTGGTCAAAGTCAACCAGATCGGCACCCTCACCGAAACGCTAGAGGCGGTTAGCCTGGCCCAGAGGTCGCATTATACGGCTGTCATGTCGCACCGTTCGGGTGAGACCGAGGATTCAACGATTGCCGATCTGGCCGTCGCCACCAATTGCGGGCAGATTAAAACAGGCAGCCTTGCACGGTCCGACCGGTTGGCAAAATATAACCAGCTTATCCGTATTGAAGAAGAGTTGGGCAGTGCGGGACGCTATGCTGGTGTGTCTATTTTTACCAGATAGCCGAAATTATCGAGTCAGTTGAATCACTTGCCGATCATGCTTGACGGCAAGTTGGGTTTATGATTCAAGAGGTTATGGCAAAGCAGGCAAGCATCCGGAAGAAAGGCAAGGACTATTGGCCTATGCTTGGTGCTGGGGCCGGTGCCGCGCTTATGTTCACTTGGTTGCTGTTTGGATCAACCGGCCTGTTTGCATGGAGCGATTATCACCGCGCGCTGCAATCGCGCCAGATTGAGCTTGCCGAGTTGAAGCATGAGCAAGCACGGCTCGTGAACCGCCAGCGGCTGCTCAATCCGCGCCATGTGGACCCTGACCTAGCCGATGAAATGGTCCGCGATTCGCTCAACCTCATCCATCCCGATGATGTGGTCATTCCGCTGAAATAGGCGATGCGCCTGTTCCATATATCCGTATGCGCTTGTTGCAAGCTGTGACTGACTCGGCCTATAGCACTGGCTTGTTCGGTGGAGGAGGACCCTGGATTTGGCTGCAAAAGCGCCCAGTAAAAGCACGGTAAAATCGAAAGGCAGTGAGGCGAAGCCTGCGTTGCTGGCGTCCGATCGTGAAGGCCCCGCGCCGCACGGGCGTTGGGCCGCGACCCGCGAACAGATGGAGCAATTTTACCGCGAGATGTTGCTCATCCGGCGCTTTGAAGAGAAAGCCGGGCAGTTATACGGGCTTGGCTTGATCGGCGGATTTTGCCATCTCTATATCGGGCAGGAAGCGGTTGCGGTCGGCCTGCAAAGCGCGCTTAACGGCGACGTGGACAGCGTTATTACCGGGTATCGCGACCATGGCCATATGCTGGCCTATGGCATCGACCCAAAGCTGATCATGGCCGAACTGACGGGCAGAGCGGCCGGCATTTCGCGCGGCAAGGGCGGTTCGATGCACATGTTCAGCGTCGAGCATAAGTTTTACGGCGGACACGGCATTGTCGGCGCGCAGGTTGCGCTCGGCACCGGACTTGCTTTCGCGCATAAATATCGCGGTGATGGCGGCGTTTGCCTTGCGTATTATGGTGATGGGGCTTCGAACCAAGGGCAGGTTTACGAAAGCTATAATATGGCGGAGCTGTGGAAGCTGCCGATCATATTTGTCATCGAAAATAATCAATATGCGATGGGAACATCGGTTAATCGTTCGTCGGCGGAGGATCATCTCTATCGTCGCGGAGAGAGTTTCCGCATTCCGGGCATACAGGTCAACGGCATGGATGTGCTGGAGGTGCGCGACGCCGCCGAAAAAGCACTGGCGTGGGTGCGCGCTGGCAAGGGGCCGGTGCTGTTGGAGCTTAAAACCTATCGCTATCGCGGGCACTCCATGTCCGACCCCGCAAAATATCGCAGCCGCGAGGAAGTGCAGGCGGTGCGTGAAAAATCTGACCCGATTGAGGGGCTGAAGATTGATTTGCTGGCCGCCGGTGCGAGCGAAGAAAGCCTGAAGGCCATCGACCAGGAAATCCGCAAGATTGTGGGCGAGGCGGCAGATTATGCCGAAAGCGCGCCCGAGCCGGATTTGAGCGAACTTTATACTGACGTTCTGGTGGAGCAATATTGATGGGCATTGAGCTGAAAATGCCCGCATTGTCGCCGACGATGGAGGAAGGGACGCTCGCCAAATGGCTGGTTGCCGTGGGCGACGAGGTGAAATCGGGCGACATCATCGCCGAGATTGAAACTGACAAAGCAACGATGGAGTTCGAAGCGGTCGATGAGGGCGTTGTCAGCCAGATATTGGTCGCGGCGGGAACCGAAAATGTCAAAGTCGGCACCGTCATCGCGGTGATTGGCGGCGAGGCTGTGATTAGTGCCCACCCCCAGCCCCTCCCGCAAGCGGGAGGGGAGCCAGTTGTGCCAACCTCCGGTGTTTCTACTGCGCTCGATATGAACGGGAAAGCAACGGCTACCATATCTCGCCCCGCCGACCCCGCTATCCCAGAGGGAACCGAAATGGTGCGTGTGACGCTGCGCGAGGCGTTACGCGATGCGATGGCCGAAGAAATGCGCCGCGATGACCGCGTGTTCGTGATGGGTGAGGAAGTCGCCGAATATCAGGGCGCGTATAAGGTGACGCAGGGGTTGCTCGACGAGTTCGGCCCGCGCCGCGTCATCGACACCCCGATTACCGAATATGGCTTTGCTGGCCTAGGTGCCGGCGCGGCGATGGGCGGGCTGCGCCCCGTTATCGAGTTTATGACCTTCAATTTTGCGATGCAGGCGATCGACCACATCATCAATAGCGCCGCCAAGACCAACTATATGTCTGGCGGGCAGATGCGCTGCCCGATCGTGTTTCGCGGCCCCAATGGCGCGGCGAGCCGGGTTGGCGCACAGCATAGCCAGAATTATGCCCCATGGTATGCCGCTGTCCCCGGCCTGATCGTCATCGCGCCCTATGATGCGGCGGACGCAAAGGGGTTGCTGAAGGCTGCAATCCGCACCGATGACCCCGTCGTGTTCCTTGAAAATGAGCTGCTTTACGGTCGCAGCTTTGATGTGCCTGCGCTTGCTGACCATGTTTTGCCGATTGGCAAGGCGCGGGTGTGCAGGACGGGGAGCGACATAACTATCGTCAGCTACTCAATCGGTGTCGGAATATCGCTCGAAGCAGCAGAGATTCTGGCGTCAGAGGGCATTGATGCAGAGGTTATCGACCTGCGCACATTGCGGCCGCTGGATAGGGCAACATTCCTGACCAGCGTCAAAAAGACCAACCGCCTGATGGTCGTCGAAGAAGGCTGGCCGACCTGTTCGATTGCCAGCGAAATCGCTGCGATTGCGATGGAGGAGGCGTTTGACGACCTCGATGCCCCCGTGCTGCGCGTCACCAACGAGGATGTGCCGATGCCCTATGCCGCCAACATCGAGAAACTCGCGCTGGTCAATGTCGCCAAGGTGTGCGCTACCGCGCGCAAGCTTTGCAATCGGGGTTGATAAGAGCGGGATGGTATTGAGAGGCCGCTTCGTCAACACTGCCTAGACTGGATTGCCACGGGCCATAAGGCCCTCGCAATGACGGACTATGTCAACGCCATCTTGCGCTAATTAGAACCAGCCTTGGCCAAAGTTCCACGTATGCGGAATGGCGCGGCGCTCGCTCCGCTTTTTGCGCTGTGTGCCTGTGGTGGGGCAGGTCCGCACGGTCGCGGCGGGTGACGGGTTGAAAATTGCGGTCGTGTCGCGTGCATCGCGCACCGCGAACGCCGCTTCATAGTCGATGACATTGGCCCCGCTGAGCAGCGAGCCCAGCAAAAACGGCTGGTAGGTGTAGCTGACCTCGACAAACATCACGGCATTGCCCGGCGTGGCTTGCACTTCTTGATCGTCGTCGCCCATGCCATCTAGCGTGTTGCCTGTAATTCCGGTCCCCTCGACGCCATAGGCCGACCGCACCGCCATATTGCCGTAACAACGCTGCCAGTGGATCCATTGACCGCCGCTAGCGTTGGTCTCTAGGCTGGAGAGGATGATCCGGCCATGTTGGTTGAGGTCGAGCAGGCCCGACTGGATTTGCGCACCGGTGAACACGTCGTTGACATCGACTTCGCGCACCTGTGGCTGTGCCAGATTGCTGCCCGACGCGATGCGTGACGCATTGTCCGAAGCAGATAGAGCGATCGCGCTGACCTTTGTGTGCACGATCATCATGTTCGCCATTTCCAGACCGGCAAAGCTGGTGAACAGCAATGTCGGGATGGTGAAGGCGGCTTCGATCATCGCCAGCCCGCGTGTGTTGCTGCGCAGGCTCGCCGCGAAACGGCGGACGCGGCTGGCAAAGGGCGAAATGCGCATCATGGGGCTAATGGACATACTGTCACCGTGCTGTCTGTCTGGTTGGTATAGGGCTGGTTGCGAAGCACGGTTTTAACCGTGATGGTCTTGCTCTGTGGCTGGCCAAGCATGCTCCACAGCGGAAAGATGCGATCAAAGGTCATATCGACCTGATAGAGTGTCACGTCGCTCGCGCCGCCTTGACCGCCGGATCCGCGCGATGTGTCGTAAGTGCCATTGCTATTGGCGTCGGAAAAACACTCGAAACTGTCGTGCGCGCCATTGCCATTGGTGTCGTTGAATGCTTCTGGATTATTAAGATCCGAAAAGCTGACATAGTTGGTCCGCGTAAAGGCAAGCGATGCGCCGGGGGCGGTCCGTGCCACCGCGTCGCGCACGCTTTGATCGACGGTGGTTTGGTCGGACGCGTTTTGCTCGAGCGTATTGGTGCGCCCAGCCTGCTCCACCGCGCCAGCCAGAGTCGCCTTGGCATACATTTGAAAGCCTAGGTCGAACGTGCCCATGATCAGCATCAGGAACGCTGGCATGATGAGCGCAAGCTCCATCATATAGGCACCGCCTTCGTCGGCGAGCAGGTGCCGTGCGCCCTTCTGCTGAGCCATGGAGTGAGGGGCGCGCATCATTCCGACAGCCTCAAACGCGTGATCTGCGATGCGATCGATTGGAATTGCAGGTGCAATTGCGCCTGGTTATTGGCTTGGAAAGCCTTGTCGCCGCTGGCGCAGGCCCGCATCGAGTTGTTGAGCGTGGTTCCG
>ERZ1292633.6414-Hain-H41-02um-R1-6414-length-10263-cov-24_pt1 | contig 10263 bp, 6 predicted proteins | sample MGYA00564406_ERZ1292633 | MGnify/ENA primary metagenome ERZ1292633 (study PRJEB36523, sample SAMEA6512639) | groundwater metagenome | collected 2019-01-08 | study: AquaDiva: Metagenomics assemblies of 32 groundwater samples
AGTATTATGGCCAAGATCGCCAAATGTAAAGAAGCGTTGGACGCACTACACTAGCCGATGAATGGGAAGAGGACGAGGACGGTACCTCGCAGGCCGAGCGGGTTCGGCTAACCCAGGAGCAGCTCGCTGAACTTCGTCAGGAAACGGCTAAGCTCAGGGAATTCCACGCACTCGCGAAGTCTATTATCAAAAATTCAAAAGGCGAGGTACTTCTCACGGCGCTCCGTCGGGGATTTGCGGCAGCAGCCGAGGCACAAAAGAACCAGGTGGATGCCACCATTCAGCAAAAGGCGATCATTTTTACAGAGTCTCGCCGCACTCAGGAATACCTTTTGCGGGTCCTTGAAGAGACCGAGTTTGGGGGCAAGGTGCTGTTATTCAATGGTACGAACAACGACCCCAAATCGAAGGAGATCTATCAACACTGGCTGAAGCAACACGCGGGCACCGACCGTATCAGCGGCTCGCCCAGTGCGGATATGCGGGCGGCGCTGGTGGATTATTTCCGTGATGAAGCGGCGATCATGATTGCTACCGAGGCCGCTGCAGAAGGGATCAACCTCCAATTCTGCAATCTGGTGGTGAACTACGACCTACCCTGGAATCCCCAGCGCATCGAGCAGCGGATTGGGCGCTGTCATCGCTACGGACAGAAGTTCGACGTAGTGGTGGTCAATTTCCTCAATCGGAGCAACGCCGCAGATCTGAGGGTGTATCAGCTCTTGGACCAGAAATTCCGACTCTTCAATGGAGTGTTTGGGGCAAGTGACGAGGTGTTGGGCGCAGTGGAGTCAGGAGTGGACTTTGAGAAGCGCATCGCCGCCATCTACCAGAAGTGCCGGACACCGGAACAGATTCAATTCGAGTTCGATGCGCTCCAGCACGATCTGGAAGCTGAAATTGCAGAGGGCCAACGGGACGCGCGTGAAAAGCTGCTCAATAATTTCGACCAGGACGTGGTGGAGAAAGTGCGTATTCAGAGCCGTGATTATTTGGACCGCTTCGAAGAGCGGCTCTGGCGGCTCGCGCGGTATCTGCTCGCACCCTATGCCCGTTTTGAGGAACGGGAATATAGCTTCACATTGGAGCGAAACCCCTTCCCTGGAGAAACCATCCACCCCGGCCCCTATCGCATGGGGAAGAACGTCGAAGACGCCAACACCTACCGTGTCGGCCATCCCTTGGCACAGCGTCTCCTCGCACAAGCCAAGGCGTTGTCCGTCCAGTCCGGCGAGGTGATGTTTCGGTGCCCGGAAAGTGGTAAACACATCTCGATTCTTCAGCCGCTGAAAGGCAAGAGTGGTTGGCTCATGTGCGTGCATGTGACGCTCACGTCCCTTGAGACAGAGGACCACCTGATTCTTGCCGGAGTGACCGATCGCGGTGAGGTCGTGGATGGTGCTCAGTGCCGCAGGCTCTTCGATCTGCCCGGCGAAGAGAAAGGGGCACCGTCGCTGTCTCGCGACGCAAAGCAGACCCTAGAAGATCTGGCTGCCCGACAAATGCGGGAGGTCCTTAACGCAATCTCGACAAAGAATGGGACGTGGTTCGATACCGAAATGGATAAGCTCGACCATTGGGCTGAGGATCGCCGTACTTCACTTAAGGCAGAGCTCGACGAACTTGACGAAACGATCAAGGAGACCAAAAAGGCTGCTCGTCTTGCGCCGAACCTGCCCGAGAAACTTGAGCGTCAGAGAGCCTTGCGCCAATTGGAATCAAAACGGACCGAGGCATGGAAAGTCTTTGATGAGGCATCGCGTGAGATTGATCGGCAAAAAGACGCCTTGCTGGATGAGATCAGCCGGAGACTCGAACAGAAGCTTGAACAGGAGCCGCTCTTCACACTGCGATGGACGTTGTCGTGAACGTGGCGCACTCGGAAGCCGGAGACTTCCGAGTGCTTCCGAGTCGATTTCCTAGCGCATGTGTCCGTCGTCCAGTCCGCGTCCCATGCGGTTTCGGATGGTCAGCCTCATGGGTTTCAATTGGCCGAGGCCTAACCTTGCAATCAGCCGACCATGTTGTGCCGGGTTGAGTGGTCCTCCGAGCGAGGCGGAAGTCTGGCGGTCCCGCTGGCTTCAGAGTATACTTCAGAGCGATGGACTTCCTTGATCTGTTGAAACAGCCTGAGAGCAAGACGCTCGAGTTCAAACGTGATCTCTCCTCTCCGGAAGGATTACTGCGAGCCCTCGTCGCATTTGCGAACACGGCCGGCGGCATCTTGTTGATCGGCGTCGAAGACGGCACCCGTCACGTGGTGGGAGTGCGCGAGCCGCTGGATGCGGAGGAACGCCTGGCCAGTCTGATCAGTGACGGCATTCTTCCGCGCTTGGTCCCAGAGCTGGAGATCCTGCCATGGCGCCGCACCCATGTCCTGGCCGTGCAGGTCTATCCCAGCGCGACGCGACCGCATTACCTCAAGAGCAGGGGGGAGGAAGGCGGAGTCTATGTGCGGGTCGGCTCCACCAATCGCAGGGCCGACCGGGAACTGATCGAAGAGCTGCGGCGCTTCGCTCGCGGCGAAGCCTACGACGAGCAGGCGATGCCCGAACTCGACTCTGAAGCACTCGACTTCCGAGCAGCTTCCGAGTCGTTTGCGCCGGTGCGCAAGCTCACACGATCGGATATGGAGACGCTGCGTCTCGTGGTGAAGCACCAGGGACGGACGGTGCCGACCGTCGGGGGCGTGTTGCTGTTCGGTAAGGAGCGGGAGCGATTCTTTCCCGATGCGTGGATTCAGGCCGGCCGTTTTCGCGGGACGGACAAAACCCATATCGCCGACAGCACGGAAATCCGGCGTCATCCAATACAAGCCGTCGAAGAGACCATCGCCTTCGTGCAGAAGCACGCCGTGCATGGGGTGGAGATCGGTGCCGTGCGTCGCAAGGAACGCTGGAATCTGCCGCCCGCGGCGGTGCGTGAGGCCGTGATCAACGCCGTGGTGCATGCGGACTACGCGCAGCGGGGCGCACCCATTCGGGTGTCCATCTTCGATGACCGGCTGGAAGTAGAAAATCCCGGGCTGCTGCCGTTCGGCCTGACGGTGGACGATCTGCGCCACGGCATCTCCAAATTGCGCAACCGTGTCATCGGGCGCGTGTTCCACGAACTCGGACTGATCGAGCAGTGGGGCAGCGGCATCCAACGCATGACGGCGGCCTGCCGCGACGCGGGGCTTGCAGCCCCGATCCTGGAGGAAATCGGCACCCGCTTTCGCGTGACGCTACACACGGAACGCACAGGCCCCCTACGTACCGACAAGGCAGACCAGGCCATTTTGGATGCTCTCGCCGACGGCAATGGCCGCTCGACCCGGGAAATCGCTGTCGCGATCGAGCGCACGCCCCGCGCCGCTCGTACCCGCCTGGTCAAGCTCGTGGAACGGGGATTGGTGCGCGAGATCGGCACAAGTCCGCAGGACCCCAAGCGGCGCTACTTCCGCGCACGATAATGAGAAGAACAATCAGAGGAATGGCATCATGACCGATCAGCCGGACAAGCTCGATCTTCGTTCTCACGATATCGCCGAAGACAAGCGGCAGGAATTGCTGCGTCTCTTTCCAGAAATCCGCACCGAAGGCGGCAAACTCGACTTCGAGCGACTCAAGCTCGCGCTGGGCGAATCCGTGGATGTCGGCAAGGAACGCTACGGCATGAACTGGCCGGGGAAAGCCGACTGCTTTAAGACGATTCAGATGCCGAGTCTCGCCACTCTACGTCCCTGTCCAGAAGAGAGCATCAACTTCGAGACGACGGAGAACCTCATCATCGAGGGCGATAACCTTGAAGTGCTGAAGCTGTTGCAGAAGTCCTACCTGGGCAAGGTCAAGATGATCTATATCGACCCGCCCTACAACACCGGCAACGATTTCATCTACCCAGACAACTATAGCGAATCCTTGCAGACCTATCTGGAATACACCGGCCAAGTGGATGCCGAGGGGAAGAAGTTCAGCACCAACACCGATACCGACGGCCGATTCCATTCCAAATGGCTAAACATGATGTACCCGCGACTCTACCTTGTGCGGAACCTGATGCGAGACGATGGCGTGATCTTTGTGTCGTGTGATGACAATGAGGTTCACAACCTTCGGGCACTGATGAACGAGGTATTCGGAGAAGAGAATTTCATTGCCAGCGTAATTTGGCAAAAAGTCTATTCACCCAAGAATTCGGCCAGGCATTTTTCTGAGGATCACGATTACATCGTGACTTATGCCCGGCACGCTGAAGTGTGGCGGCCCCAGTTCCTCCCGCGCACGAAAGAGCAAGATTCCCACTACACTAACCCAGACAATGACTCGCGCGGCCTTTGGATGTCGGATAACCTGTCTGCCCGCAATTACTATGGCGAAGGCACCTACGCCATTACTGGACCATCTGGACGGGTGATCGAGGGACCTCCTCAAGGTCGATATTGGGTCATCTCGAAAGCAAAGTTTCTGGAATTGGATCGAGACGGTCGCATCTGGTGGGGTGCAGATGGGAATGGAATGCCGCGCCTAAAGCGTTTTCTCTCAGAAGTGAAACAGGGCCGCGTTCCTCAGACTCTCTGGTCATACTCGGAGGTTGGTCACACGCAGGATGCGAAGAAACTGTTGATGGAATATGTGTCATTCGAGCAGACGGACAATGTCCTCGACACCGTGAAGCCGACTGGTTTAATTCGAAGAATGCTGCAAATATCTACGCGTCCCCAAGAAGCTGACATCGTGCTCGACTTCTTTGCTGGAAGCGGTTCCACAGGTCACGCCATTCTGGAGGAGGATCTTGGGGATGGCGGCAACCGTCGGTTTATATTGGTGCAGCTTCCAGAGCCATTGCCCAAGCCGGAGTCGCGACTCAAGACCATTGCGGACATCACCAAGGAGCGTATTCGCCGAGTCATAACTGAGCGAAACAAAGAAGATGAAAGTAAATTGCCAGATGGGGGAGCTAAGAAGCAGGATCTAGGTTTCAAGCTGTTCAAACTGGCCGATTCAAACCTCAAGCCCTGGAACGCCGAAGCTCCCCACGAAGTCGGACCTCTGGAGAAGCAGCTAGATCTGCACGTGGATCACATCCGCGAAGGACGTACAGAAGACGATCTTCTGTATGAGATTCTCCTCAAGAGCGGCTATCCGCTTACCACTTCTGTTGAAATACTTCAGCTCGCCGGCAAACAAGTTCACAGTGTAGCGGGCGGTCTTCTCTTCGTTTGTTTGGAACGGGAGCTGACGCTGGAGTTGATCCGCGCCATGGCAGACAAGAAACCTGAGCGCGTCGTGTGTCTTGATGAAGGTTTTTCCGGCAACGACCAGCTCAAAGCCAATGCCGTACAGATCTTCAAGACCAAAGGCATCACCAGTTTTAAGACGGTATGAAGAAATGACCATGACCACGAACCGTAGTCTCGATTATCTCGTTGGTCTGGTGCGCGAGCTGTGCAAGCTGCCGCACGAAACGGAGTGGGTGGAGTTCAAGCACAATAACGCCGATCCACAGGAGGTTGGCGAGTATCTATCGGCACTGGCCAACTCCGCCGCGCTGTGCGGGAAGGCGTTTGCCTATCTGGTGTGGGGTGTCGCAGATATGTCGCACGACGTGGTCGGAACGACGTTCTTACCCGTGCAAACGAAAGTGGGTAACGAGGAGCTAGAGAATTGGCTCTTACGGCTGCTCACGCCGAAGATTCATTTCCGCTTCCACGCATTCGAGATGGATGGGAAACGCGTGCTGCTGCTGGAGATCGCGCGGGCCTTCCGGCACCCGGTGCAGTTCCAGGGCCAGGAATTCATCCGTGTCGGATCGTACACGAAAAAGCTAAAAGACTTTCCCGAGAAGGAACGGGAACTCTGGCGCATCTTCGATCAGACACCATTCGAAAATCTTGTCGCGGCAGACGAGCTTTCCAGCGATGAGGTGTTGCGGATACTGGACTATCCCGCCTACTTCGATTTACTGAACCTGCCGTTGCCGGAAGCGCGCGACGGTATCCTCAATGCGCTTCTCGCCGATGAGTTGATTGCGCGTAGCGAGCACGGCAAGTGGGGCATCACGAACCTGGGCGCGATCTTGTTCGCCAAGAAACTCGCGGACTTCCATTCGTTGCGGCGCAAGGCGGTGCGCGTTATCGCCTATAGAGGCAGTAGCCGCGTCGAAACGATCCGCGAGCAGGAGGGCAACAAAGGTTATGCCGTCGGCTTCGAGGGCTTGATCGGCTCTATCAACGCGCTGGTGCCGTCTAACGAGATCATCGAAAAGGCGCTCCGCAAGACAGTGCCCATGTACCCGGAGATTGCCGTCCGCGAGCTCGCAGCCAACGCGCTGATCCACCAGGATTTCCTCATCTCCGGCAGTGGACCGATGGTGGAAATATTCGAGGATCGCATGGAGATCAGCAATCCGGGGAAGCCATTGGTTCAGACCGATCGCTTTCTGGATACACCGCCCCGGTCGCGCAACGAAGCGCTCGCCTCGTTTATGCGGCGCATCGGTGTTTGTGAGGAACGTGGCAGCGGAGTGGACAAGGTGGTATTCCAGACGGAGCTGTATCAACTCCCGGCCCCGGCCTTTGAGGTGGTCGGAGAAAACACCCGGGCCGTGCTCTTCGCGCACCGGCCCCTGTCGAAAATGGACAAGGATGATCGGGTTCGCGCCTGTTACCTCCATGCCTGTCTCAGGTATGTGAGCCGCGACTTTATGACCAACACGACACTGCGGGAACGCTTCGGCATCGATGTGAAAAACAGCGCAATTGCCTCGCGTCTGATCAAAGAAGCGCTGGAAGCAGCCGTGATCCGGCCCTACGAAGAGGGAGCCGCGCGAAAACTCATGAAATACGTGCCGATATGGGCATAGTCGATAGACAGGATTGTTTGACGGCTATTTGATCGGATGGCCGTATGGCCTCGGCTGAACCGCCAGAACACCCAGGAAATTGGCCAGAAAACAAGAAGTTATGAGTGCGAGCCTTATTTGATGGGTATTTGATTGGCCGGGTCTGTAGAACTGGCCGGACCAACGCAACCATAGGCCCAGTACGGATATGAAACTCCAGTTTGACGCCAATCAGCAATTCCAGCTCGATGCGGTCGCTGCCGTTACCGGCCTCTTTGATGGTCAGCCCCAAGGCGCACCGGAATATGCCGTCATCAATACGGGTAGCGGCACGGGTCTCTTTGCGGGGCAGCAACAGACCGAATTGGGCGCAGGCAATCAATTATTGGTGACAGGGGACAAGTTACGCGCGAATACCCGTGTGCTCCAAACCCGCAACGACATCGAGGTAGCCGATCCCTCAGCCCCATTGGAGACGTGGGAACTGTTCGACGGTCCCGCTAACCAGTCTCGGTCTTGCCCACATTTCTCTGTGGAGATGGAGACTGGGACGGGCAAGACCTATGTCTATCTGCGGACCATCTTTGAGCTGTCCAGGCGGTACGGGTTTCAGAAGTTCATCATCGTGGTGCCGAGCGTCGCAATTCGAGAAGGCGTGCTCAAGAACATCGATATCACCGCCGAGCATTTCCGCGCGTTGTACAACAACCTGCCATTCGAACACTTTGTCTATGACGCGAAGAAGGTCAATCGGCTTCGGCAGTTTGCCACGAGCAATACGTTGCAGATCCTGGTCATCAATATCGACGCGTTCCGCAAGAATTTCACCGGGACTGAGGCAGAGCAGAAGAGCAACGTGATCTATAAAGAGAGCGACAAACTGTCCGGCCGCCAACCTATTGAATTTGTGCAGGCTGCGAGGCCCATCGTGATCATCGACGAGCCCCAGAGTGTCGATTCAACTGACAAGGCTCAGGAAGCGATCAAAGCCCTCAACCCACTCTGCACCCTGCGCTACTCCGCCACGCACCGCAATCCCTACAACCTCGTCTATCGGCTCGATCCTGTGCGAGCTTTTGGACTCAAGCTGGTGAAGCAAATTGTAGTGGGTAGTGCCCGTGCCGAGGGGACGGCTAACGATGCGTTTGTGCGTGTCGAGAAGATCGACTATAAGAACGGCATCAAAGCCAAGCTTCGCATCCATGTGCAGGGCACAGATGGACCGAAGGAAAAATCGGTCACTGTCAAGCAGGGTGCCGACCTCCTCACGCTTTCCAATGATCGAGCCAATTATAAGCATGGCTTTGAGATCACAGAGATCAATGCCGAGCCCGGTAACGAATACATCCGCTTCAGCAATGGACGGACTCTCCGACTAGGCGAGGAAATCGGGGCGATGCGCGACGATGTGTGGCGAGCCCAGATCAAACACACGATCAAACGGCATCTGGAAAAAGAGTTGGAGGTTCGTGCGCGCGGCATCAAGGTGCTCTCGCTGTTCTTCATCGACCGTGTCGCCAACTATCGTGACTATGATGGGTCCGGCCAGCCGGTGAAGGGCAAGTTCGCGGAGGCGTTCGAGGCGGAGCTGTCGGGACTCGCGAAGGATGAACGGTACCGTGCATTGACTTGGCTCACACAGCCGATGGGCAAGCTCCACAACGGTTACTTCGCCCAAGACAAGAAAGGCGTCCTCAAAGATACACGCGGCGACACCCAGGCCGACGACGAAGTCTACAATCTCATCATGAGGGAGAAGGAGCGGTTGCTCTCGCTGGAGGAACCACTGCGGTTTATCTTCAGCCACTCAGCCCTGCGCGAGGGATGGGACAACCCCAATGTCTTCTAGATCTGTACGCTCAACGAATCACAAAGCGCGGTCAAGAAACGGCAGGAGATTGGTCGTGGGCTGCGCCTACCCGTCGATCAAAATGGCCTGCGAGTGTTTGACGATTCGGTCAATAAGCTCTACGTGATGGCCAATGAGAGCTATGAGGACTTCGCCAGGAAATTGCAGGCCGAGTATGAGGAAGACTGCGGTGTCACGTTCGGTAAAGTTCCGTTCACGGCACTGATCAAACTGACTCGCATCGTCGACGGAGTGGAACAGCCCATTGGGCAGGAAGCCGCGCAGGCGATTAGGGCTGCCCTTGTTACACAGAAGATGCTGGACACAGATGGGCGTATCCAGCCTGCATTCGACCCCAAGCGGAAAGATTTCAAGCTGGAACTGCCTGAGGGGCAGCGGGACCTGGCGCCGGCCGTCATTGATCTATTGGCTGGCTATCAGATCGAGCGGCATATTCGACGGGAGAAAGACGATGGGCCGAATCGTCTTAAGAAGGAGGTCGTGCTCAGCCCGGAGTTTGAGGCGCTCTGGAATCATATCAAGCCCAAAACCACCTACCGCGTGGAGTTTGAGACCGAAAAGTTGATCGAGCGATCCGTGGATGCCGTGAAGCGGATGGAGAAGATTGAAAAGCCACGTATCCGCGTGGCTGCGGGGCGGCTTGGCATTGAAAAGCGCGGAGTCACAACTGCGGCCATGACGGTCGCCGAGGAGCAGGTTGAATATGAAAACCATCCCATTCCAGACTTGTTGGCCTATCTCCAAAACGAAACGGAACTCACTCGTTCAACCCTCGTGCGGATTCTGAAAGCATCTGGGCGGCTCGCTGAGTTCTTCAACAATCCCCAGCGATTCATGGACGCGATTGCTACGATTCTGAAGTATGAGCTGCATCGCATGCTGGTGGATGGCATCAAGTATGAACGGATTCATGGCCCCGTGTCGGAATCTGAGTGGGAGATGCTGCTCTTCAAGAATGAAGAGGTGATCAACTATCTCACGGCCCTTCAGGTGAACAAATCCGTCTATGAATATGTCGTGTATGACTCAGAGGTGGAGCGAACATTCGCCAAGCGGCTCGATGAACGTGACGACATCAAGCTCTTCGTGAAGCTACCGGACTGGTTTAAGGTGGAAACCCCGGTCGGCACCTATAACCCCGACTGGGCAATCGTCAAACACGAGGACCAGACGATCTATCTCGTGAAGGAAACCAAAGGCACGAAAGAGTTCTTGAAGCTCCGTACGACTGAAGCCGACAAAGTCCGCTGTGGCCAAAAGCACTTTGAAACACTGGGCGTGCCATTTGCCGTGGTGGTCACAGCAGATGAAGTCTAAAAAGCGAGAACCCGCCAACACATTACGCCAATATTGGCATCTCGACATCACGACCTCGCTCCTGGTACCCTTTTCCTCCATGGCTCGAAAAACGACACAGCCTCGCTCTCCCCGCGCGGCCCATGAGCAACGCGCACGTCCTATCGTGAAACCGTCTGCGGATCAAACAGCAGCGTTGGAAATCTATGACACCACCTTGCGCGACGGCGCTCAGGCGGAGGACGTCAGCTTCTCTGCTGAAGACAAAGTGC
>ERZ1292633.6415-Hain-H41-02um-R1-6415-length-10263-cov-7_pt1 | contig 10263 bp, 8 predicted proteins | sample MGYA00564406_ERZ1292633 | MGnify/ENA primary metagenome ERZ1292633 (study PRJEB36523, sample SAMEA6512639) | groundwater metagenome | collected 2019-01-08 | study: AquaDiva: Metagenomics assemblies of 32 groundwater samples
CGTCGACTTCGCTCGCTCTTTCCGGGTTGTCGTCTCAACACGCGTGTGATCAGATTACTTGCATACGGGTTCAGGTCCCGGGCAGCGTGCTGGACTTGGAAATTTGTCGCGCTAATAACACGTTTGGTCGTCCCCGCGTCATCGTAGTGCTTATCGCGCGAGCGGCGGGCCGCCTGGGTACCGCTCTTCGCCTTTTCGACACGCCGCGGTCTTGTGGCAGACTCCGTCGCAGGCATTTTCAACTTCGTGGGTTCATCCATGACGATCGCCGCGTCGAGGGTCCAGAGGAATTCCGTAGCGAAACAAGCGATCGAACAAGGACTGTCTGAGGCGTTTCCTCCCGCGGCGGCACCGTGGATTTGTTGCACTGATGGATACACCGTTGTACCATCCCACATGGAAATGAGCCATATTCACAGAAAATTGGGGGAAAATGCTTGAAACTAGCGATTTGGGGTCGAAAGGGGTCGACTCAACCTTCGGAAACGCTGTTGTCTTGTTTTCATTTCCGCAGCTTTTAGTTCCCCGCAGAATAAATTTAGTTGACGGCCGACGCAGCGCTCACGTGCATCACCCCGAATATGGGCCAATGCAACCGACTGTGCGCATGAGTGCATCGCGCCAATACCCAACTTCAACGTTGCCGGGCGTTGCCTCGTCAGATGATCCACTATCGACAAAGGACAGGGAAACTTCGGCCAGGGTGGACAACGACCCTTGGACGAGACAGAGCGAGTGCCCTGGCGGCATTATTGTGTATTGCTTGTTGCGACGATTATGGTTTATTGTATGTAGGTGAAGCAGGCACTGCTGGGCTGCGTTTCACGCGCGCGAACCTCGAAGGTGTAGTGCCGCGCCGGGTCCACGACATCGGCTCGATCGGGAAAGCCCCGGATGTGGAGGTTCACATGGGTGATCTGTGGGTGGCCCCGATACGCGGCGGCTTTGATTGCGGCACACAGCGAGTCGATGTCGACGGCGCCCGCCACGGCGAATGTCGCGTTCGTTCTGCCATCGGCATACATCTCCTGCACCCACACGCGTTGCTTACGTACGTAGGCGAGTCGTTTGGTGGCGAACTGTGCGAGGGCCTCGCTCAACGGGACAGCGCGATTGGACAACACATGTTGGCGGAAGAGTGCGAGCGACGCGGCGGCGATGCAGCGGCCGTGCGGCTGCCTCGTGTGCTCGGCGATTTCCTGCGGCGTCATGAAGCGCTGGTTCGGCTCGAGGCAAGTTGAACTGCATCGCCGCGACGTTTATTGTACGGACGCAGCAGCACACGGCCCTCCTCATTGTGCCTTCATCTCAAGGGAGGCGGCCCTCCTCATTGTGCCTCCGCCGCTTCTTCAGCCTTCACCGAGGCGGAAATCCGCTGCGTCACTGACGCGGCAACTGATGAGAAGGCGACGTTCGCGGAGGTGGCTCATCGATGGAACAGGGAGCACCCGACCCGTCTCATCAACGAGGCGACGTTCGCGGAGGTGGCTCATCGATGGAACAGGGGGGAGCACTCGACCTGTCGCATCAACGAGGTTACCGTTCGCAAGTACGTAAAGTATTTCAATGACCACGGCACTTATTTCGTGCCTAGCTCTCGCGGCCCGAAACGAAGGCTAATCTTCGAGGGCGTCTTGCTGGTGGTTGACACATACCTTTTTTGTACGTTTTTCGTAGTTTCGCACTTGTCCGTGGGCCCGTCGTGAGCCGTGCCGCCGCCCGCAGGGCGGCAGATTTTTTTCAATGATTCATACGCTTTTAATTTGTATTACTCTTTCTTTTGTACTGGAATTACCAAAAAACCCGAAACCGTACGAATTAAAGTAGTACAAATTAACAACGCGTCTGTATGCTTCGCTCGTACGGCACCGCCCCGAACTGCATCGCCGCGACGTTTCGCGACGCGACGAGAGTGCAAAATCCAACTATGCCAAAGTATGCCAGGCCGCACAACGCCACGTTAACTGCCGACCAGTGCGCCGCCAGCTCGGACATGCTACAGCGCGCCTCAAATCGTCGAGAGAGAAGTGTGTACGAATCCCCACGCCGAAATTTGGACGTTCGTCCCTTGCCAGTGTGGGTGGAAAAAATCAACGCCACGAAGCTAACTCTCTGTGGGAATGACACTCCTCCTCGTTTGTGGGTGTTGGACGGACCACCCCAACCGCAGCTGCCGTTATCTTCGGTGACCAAGTGTCGTCATCGCCTGCGACCGCCCCCCTTCGATGTCCCTCCCCCTCTTCGGGCACCGGTGGTGACCGATGGTTCGACACGCATAAATGCCCCTTCGGCATCAGCTGCCGTGAAGGTCCCGGTGGCAGTCAGCTTCTGCTTCGCCTCCAAGTTCAAGCGCACATCGCGGATGGTGTCTTCCAGCTCTTTTTTGCGTCGTTGCATCGCGCTTTCTTCGGCTTGCGACTTAAGCAGCTGTTCACGGTAAAGGGTTTTTGCCGCGGCGACGGCAACGGAGAGTTCGCGGTCCTCTTGCTGCAGCGCGGCGATTTCCTCCATTCGCTTTCGTTCGTCACCGATGACGCGATTCGCCGTGGTGAGCGTGGCGTACCAGGAGGCAAGCTGCTGACCCCGGGAGGCCATGGAGGACGCTAACAACGTGCCGTGATCAGCTTCGCTCGGTTCACGACGCGCAGCGGCCACCCGTGCGGCGATCCGCTGCTGTCGCAGAATTGCCAATCGTGCTTCAAAGGCACGTCGCTGTTGCAACAGCACCTCGTGTAGCTCGCGAGTGTACTCTGCGCAAAGCCGTTCCAACTTGCTATCCAGTTTGGCGTCCACGGCAGCTTTTTCGCCCATCATGAGGTGTCGTTGGCGGGTCACCGTTGCGGCTGTCGCGGCAAGTGGGTCACCGAGGGGGTGAGTCGTCTCGTTGGCGGCTGAACCGGAACGCGCAGAGGTAATATGCATCAGATCGGAAAGAGGCGCCATTTTCCCTTCGATATGCCGCAACGCGGCATCGGACGTCGCGGGGTCGAGAGACGACGTCGGCAGCAAGAGACGCTCAACCGCGGCGGCCGAGCTGACAATCGGAACGGACGGCGGCGGCGGACAGCCGGTTACCGCACGCGCGCCAGTCGACGATGCGGAGGCGAGTAGCCGGGGGACAGAAGCAGCCACGAGAAGATGTGACGACCGATGACTCTCAGAAGCGAAGCGTTGGGAATTGCTGACGGACGCGGATACCGGCTGCAGCTGATTGGCGGCCGACGAGAGGCCATCATCGACATGCTCATCGGCTAGAGGAGCCGAGCGCATTTCCCGCATGACCCAGCGGTGGGCATTCGTGTCGCCAAGGTAGTCCCAAATTTGCTGCGTCGTTAGTTCGATGGCAAAGTTGTGCTTCGAGGCGGCCGCGTGGTGGGCCGCGTGCTGCCCTCGATATCGACTGCACCCAATCTGACCGCAGATCAAGCAAGACCACAGGTGTTCCCTGGCACCGCAATCACGGCAGGACGCGGCAAGGCCTCCTGCGGCGAAAGGTTCCTCGGCGGCCCTCGTCGCTGCGGAACCAGCCGCGGCGATTAGCGCCTCTGCCGAGACGTGACCGACGATAGCTTGGCACACTGGACAGCCGCTCGCCGCGCTCTCGTAGACGCACCGGCACTGAACAATATGCGCGGCGTTATCGCGTTGCCGCATCATGTGGATGCAGTCACAAGGACTGTCGCGAGCATGGAGCAAGCCACTGACCGTCGCATCGAGGCGATCCAAGCAAATGAGGCAAGCCGGCAACTCGTAGTAGCCGTCAACCACCCCACCATGCCCTCCTCCGACGCCTGCCTGGCGGCTACTGTTCGAGGGAGCCTCCATGGTGGTGGAAGAACCCCCTTCCGGCAGCACCTTCGTGCTGTTGGGGGACCGATTGACAGGCGCAGGAGCGGCGGCCCCATTCGCCGCGGGGAGAAGAGGCACGTCCCCAAAGTAGGGATCACAGGCGACCACCGCCACGCGAATGGACAGCGACGACAGCTGCGCCACGGGGGCGTCGCGCATAACCGCCCATGCGAAGTCATGTTGACCTGCTTCGTCGCTCTCTTCCTCTACCGCCGATGATTCCACGTGGGGGTACGGAGGTGCCGCCGTCGCGGCTTGTTGATGCGTTGCCTCAGCTGCGGTGTGCGGACCGTCGCACGTAATGAACGCCGCCATCGAAGCGCAGCGGCGAACCGCCTCCTGCGCCGTAATCACCACGACACTGCCAGCCTTTCGCCCAGGAGAGAGAGACTGGCTGGCGGTCCCGAGGGGAGAAGCAGTGACATTGGCACCGACCGCGGCGTTGTGCAATGGCGCTGGTGTGATGCACTCAATCAAAATCAGGATCGTAGAAGGGTTGCCATGCGCCGGAAGGCACAAATGTGCCCTCAGGCCGGGCAGCTCGACCCTGCCGTCCTCCTCCAACAGGTCCTCCGCAAAGGTCGCGTCCCACACTCGGCGGAAAAAATCGAGCGCCCGTCGTACGGCCATACCTCGGCGGAAGGCCAAAAGCACGGCGGCGCGGTCGGCTTCGTCGCGAGGAGCCACCCACGTCGTCGTCGACGACAAGTAGCCGTCGAACCAGGATGACCATTCGGGAGACGGGGAAGGGACGGGGCTCCACAAGGCCATGAAAGACGTGACGGGCACTGGGGTCAGATACTCCCCTTTGAAAGCTTCGGGTCGGAAAACAGACACGTTGCTGTAAGGTAACACCCCCGCCGACGGCGGAGAGCTGCGAGGCGCGCGAACGGCGTCGATCTCGGGAGTAACGTCGATCGGCGAGGCCACCGGACGCAAAGATGAGGAAGCACCACTACACCCCCTCCCAATAACCCACAGTTTCTGCAAAAGATCCAATTGTAACAGATGCTCCCAAGCCAGCGCGTCGACTTCGGTTTTGCCTTCCTCCTCCAGGGGTCGTCGCGCGCTGCGACGCGGCGCCACCATTTGGGTCCAACTTGACGATCCGGAGGAGTCGCCGCGTCGATGGATTGCCGAGGCGTCTCCCCACAATTGCGCGACGTTCAAACCGCGTAACGAGAGCATTTTGAATAAAAATCCTCCCCTCCCACACGCGCGTTGATTACCCTTGAAATATCTGTTGACCCCTTCCACCACGGAATGAAAACCTTCCCCTTCCTTCCCCCAGAACAGAAAACGTTGCGTTCAATAGTTCGTCTCTTTCAACTCCTCTCCCCCTATCTCTCATCAATGAGACTAATCCATTCATACATCGGCACGTGTGGGGCAGCTGGTGGTTGCGGCCAGATAGCCGTCACGCGCCAGGCCCGCCTGTCAAGCTTTTCCGTCGGTGCATCACCGAGCTGGATTGCTGCGCGACGGATTCGGATTCTTCCACTTGCCGTCTCAGTTCATTGAGCGTTCCTTGCAGCCGAGCCGCCTCTTTTTTCCCCAGTTTCAGGGCCTCGTGCAACCTAGAGACTTCTTTTTGAAGTTCCATGTTCAGCACGACCGCGTTCCGCCACGCGTCGTTGACTTTTGAGATGTACGACACCGCCTCGGTGACCGTCGGTATGACAGGCAGGTCGGTCGCGTCGCGAATCACGTCGGCTCGCTTCAGATGTCCTCCACGGGCCGTTCGGAAAATTAACGTGCCTTGGACTTGCCGCGTGGGCGGAGGCCGTACGCACGTGGGATTCACGCCTGCGCTGGCGAGTGTGGAAACGGAGGGAAGCAAAGGTGGCAGTCGTTCGTGGTCCTTTGCGGCGTACGGGGCCAACAGTCCCGTGTCAAAAATTCCCGGACTCGTGAGATCGGCGGTGAACTTGGCTAAGATAGCCGACAGGATGCTCGCGCACTCCGCGACTTTCGTCTCGTCGGAAGGCTCGAAGTAGTGCGTGCCGCCGCCTCCATCGCCCGAGGAGAATCCGGACGGATCGGCCTGCTTGTTGCAGACGTGGATCACCCCCATCGCGTGGGCTCCGCCGCCACCCGGCTTGACAAGAGGAAAGACAACCTCCGACTTCGTACGAAGGGAATCCGCGAGCCGCTTGGCGTCTTGAGCGCCGGTGAACTCATTCTCAGCATGGGTGTGGGCAATGTTGATCGCAATGCCGGTGTGCAACACGTGGCTCTCGACACCGGAGGTCGCCGAAAGCCGTAGGGAGCCGGGCTTATCGTTGCTTCGTTTCCCCACGCTGCAGGCGAGTACGAGCTCTTCGTGCCGAGAGTTGTACAGAAAGCAAGTGCACCATTCGGACTGGACGGCGGCGTTCAATGCGTCTAGCATGAGGTGCATGGCCCCGGACACGTACGGCGCTAGCGTGGTAGGGGGTGGAGCGACGCCGCGCCCCAGGCGACCCGATGAAGGGGCTGCGTTCATGAGGTCCTCGATCATCCCGGCTGATCGGCCTTCATACGCAATCGATCCCCGCGGCGCGTGGACGATCGGAAAGCCGACCGCGGATGCCAATCCCCCATCTGGGCGATGCGTCTGCAACATGGTTTCCCTCATGACCCCAAAGCTGCGACGGAGCGACCGCAGCATGGCTCGAATTTTGAACACCCACGACTTCAAGTGGTCGGCGCGAATCGAGTAGACGTTTAACGATTCAATGTCGTTGGACAGCTCCTCCATTTCCCCGAAGCAGCTGTCCACCACGGAGAGGCTCGTGTTCTCGAACAGCGCGGCCGTCATACTGTACGTTGTGTATGCGGGTGGGACGGCACGACGACTCAAACCGGAAGCACCGAGGAGGACTTCTAAGAAAAAACGCACATCAAAGTCTTTTGGTTGGATATGCATTTGAGAAAGGGTACGTTTGAGAGAGTGATGGGGCTTCTTGTATGTATGTACGCTTCGCTTTTGTGCATTGAAATAAATGTTGATGCGGGCGTGGATAAAAAAATTGCTGTCGTCGATTTAGATCATCCCTGCAAAGAAATCGTTGCCCTTGTCGTCGACCACCATAAACGCCGGAAAGTCCACGACGTCGATGCGCCAGACCGCTTCCATGCCCAGCTCGGGAAAAGCCACTACTTCGACGTGGCGGATATTATCCTGTGCCAGGATGGCAGCGGGCCCACCGATGCTGCCTAGATAGAAACCGCCGAACTCTTTGCATGCTTTGGTCACCTCCGGCGAGCGGTTGCCTTTGGCGAGCATGACAAAGCTCCCACCGGCAGCCATGAATTCGCCCACATAGGAGTCCATGCGGCCAGCGGTCGTCGGGCCAAACGAACCCGACGCGTAACCTTGCGGCGTTTTGGCGGGTCCCGCGTAGTAGATGATGTGGTCCTTGAAATACTGCGGCAGTCCTTTGCCCTGATCGAGTGCCTGCTTAATCTTCGCATGCGCGATGTCCCTAGCCACAATCAACGGCCCGGTTAGCGAGAGTCGGGCCTTCACTGGGCACTCCGTCAAGGCCCTACGAATGGCGTCCATGGGCTGACACAAGTCGATGCGCACGACAGCGGCCGCGGCCGTCTCTCCCGCTGGCGGTTCTAGAACCTCCGCGGGAATGAAGCGAGCGGGATCCGTTTCGAGCTGCTCGATGAAGAGCCCTTCTTCCGTGATCTTGGCCAAAATCTGCCGATCCGCGGAGCATGACACGCCGATGCCAACTGGGCACGATGCCCCATGGCGGGGAAGCCGGATGACGCGGGCTTGATGGGCAAAGTATTTCCCTCCAAACTGAGCGCCGATGCCGCATTGCCTCGCCTCCTCCATGACCACGTCCTCCCACTCCAGGTCGCGGAAGGCCCTGCCGGAATCGTCACCGGTCGTGGGCAAATCGTCGTAGTAGCGGCAACTGGCGAGCTTGACGGTCTTTAAGGTCGCCTCGGCGCTCGTGCCGCCGATTACGAGGGCGATGTGGTATGGAGGACACGCGGCAGTGCCCAGAGACTTGAGCTTTTCCTTGATGAAGAGTCGCAGGCTCTTGGGGTTTAACAGCGCCTTCGTCATTTGATACAGCATCGACTTGTTCGCCGAACCGCCGCCTTTGGCGATGACGAGCGTTTCGTACTCATTACCGGAAATGGCCATCATGTCGATTTGGACGGGGAGGTTCGTGTTGGTGTTAACCTCGTCGAACATGTTCAATGGGGCGACTTGGCTGTACCGAAGGTTCCGCTTCGTGTACGCGGCATGAACGCCCTGTGCCAACTCCGACTCGTCGACGCCCCCTGTCCAGACGAGCTCGCCCCGTTTCGCCAGGATCAAGGCCGTCCCGGTGTCTTGACAAGCCGGCAGAACTTTTCCGGCTGCTACGCAAGCATTTTTCAGAAGCTGCGTGGCCACAAATCGGTCGTTTGAACTGCTCTCTGGATCTAATAGAATGCGCCGCCACCCTTCCAAGTGGTCGTGCCGGAAGAAGTGTTGGACGTCCGAAATGCACTCCTCGGCGAGGCGCGCCAGCGTCCCCGGCCGGACGTTCAGAATTCTTCGACCGCGGAACTCCTCCACGGACACCCAGTTGCCGGGGACGTGCCGGAACGTCGGGACATATCGACGGTCGCTTGCTTCGTGGTAATGAACGTGCTGGAACATGGGTGAATATCGGAACGGCACGTCCGTCGCGGGAACGTCGCTCGCGGCGGTCGTTGGAAGGATGGTTGACTTTGAAGTGGCAACCGCCTCAATGTCACCACTTTGAGCGCCGCCGCATGGCGACGCAGTGATCGGTGCACAAGAGGCACACGCAGACATACCGTATACTTGTACGTGTGCCTCTTTCTCTCGAGTGTCTGTTCAACCTGACCAAAACAACAACTGTCAGTGTTTCCTGATGCGCAAAATCGGTAAACCGGTGGGCACCTTTCACGATCGAACAAAAAAATACCACACGACGGTATGGACTGCCGCCGATAGAATTGCAGGCTACCGTAGAATGGTCGATTCTGTGCCCCACATACGCTACGTGGTGCGTTTTGTCTGATCTCCAATTGGCTGATGCCAATGTAGTATTCATGATTGTTGCAGCCGTCGGCGCGACCGTCACAAATCCCCATGGGACTCGCTGCCAAGTGAACCCGACGTGCTCGTTGGTTGCTGCTGCTTCCTCTTCGCCGCGACCACAATGGCGGCATCGATCACTTTGATCGCTTCCTTCGACTTTGTCATATCGCGGCAGCGATAGCCGTTCGCTGCCTTGAGCATAGGGTCGACGGCCTCGTGCTTCAAGAACACCGCGAGCGTCGCCAGGTGGTGCTTCGTCGTGCCCCAGCAAGAGCGATGCCACGCCGTGTAGCCGTCGGTGTGCAGGACGTTCGGGTCGAACCCCCGCCGGAGCAACTCGCTGACGACGTCCGCTCGCCCTTGAAAGCCGGCCCCGTGCAACGGCGTGTAGCCGTCCTCCTCCCCGATCGTGGAGTCGGCACCCGCGTCCAGGAGGAGCCCGACGATGGCGGCATGCCCGGATAAGGAGGCGGACATGAGTGCAGTCCGTTTCCCCGGGTTGCCTTTGTGCTCGTTGATATCCGCACCGTCAGCGAGCGCCTTTCTGACCCCTTCCACGTTGCCGGTGGTCGCCGCCATGTACAGGTCCCTCGTGGCGTTGACAGCAGTTGACTCGGCGCCTACGACCAGCGCGGTGATCAGAACGACAGCAATGACGAGAGACACGTGGCCCCTATTCGGCCGCCGCCAGCAACGGACTGCCATTTTGCCAGGGAGGGCGGCTTCGGTAGCGCAATTATCACTGACACTCGGCATGATTAACAAACCTCCACAAACCTCCTCGTACTGAAAACATACCATCATCATCATCGATACGAAAGAGGCCGTAGTCAAGGAGCCGATCAACAATAATCACTTCTGAGAGCACACGGCTCCTCAACTGGGTGACGCCGGTCCCTACGTACCGAGATCGAAACAAATGCTCCGGCAGTTTTGGGAAAAAACCCTTGCCAAAGTGACCCTTCCCGGTGTTCACACAGCAACGCAACGGACGCATATCATAGACTTGGGCACGTGCGCGACACCCTCATCGGTGATCTGCAAGCAACCGGTAAGGTCCAGCTTCCTGAGCGACGTCATCGCGGAGAGTGCGCGACTTGCCCCGACTCGGGGTGCGCTACCACTGCGCCGCGCATGGTCTCCCCTGTACCGTAGCGAGCCAAAGGGTGGGGACTGTTGAACGTTATGAGGGCAAGAAGACATCGACCTCATAACTTTCAACAGTCCCCCACCCTGTGGCTCGCTACGCCCAGGACTGGACGCCCGGGGGAGTTCCACAGTGCGGCGTCCCGAGCGCTCGTGTCATACCGCTGGGCATCGCCCGCGGTCCCGGCATTACTGCGAAAAGAGCG
>ERZ1292633.6416-Hain-H41-02um-R1-6416-length-10263-cov-6_pt1 | contig 10263 bp, 7 predicted proteins | sample MGYA00564406_ERZ1292633 | MGnify/ENA primary metagenome ERZ1292633 (study PRJEB36523, sample SAMEA6512639) | groundwater metagenome | collected 2019-01-08 | study: AquaDiva: Metagenomics assemblies of 32 groundwater samples
CAACGGTGAAGGCGAGTACATCCCAACCCCTCCTCCTCCTGCCCCCGCCGCTGGACCCCCTCCACCCCCGAGCATGGAGCCGTGCGGTGGCGGACCATAAAACGGAGGAGGAGCGGTCGCTTGGGCGCCGCAGCCAGCTGACATGGATGACACGATGTTGTTGTTGCTGGAGGCACGCGTTGGGGTTGATAACCCACTAAACGTCCCAGGCCCTGGACCATACATGGGCGAAGGGGGGCGCGCCGCCGCCGCGGTGCTGCCGCCCCCGTAGGCCCCGCCGCCCACCGGGTGGTGTCGATGCTCCATCGTGGCGGCCATTGACGGCAGCGAAGGGTCGGGTGGCGGCATCGGGGGACCATAGGAGCCCTGATACAGCCCACCTCCACCACCACCACGCGGGGGGCCACCCCCACCACTGGCGGCTGACATTTGCGTCGGGCTGTAGCCGTAAGGGTCGTGCGTCGTCGTCGTTCGCTGTGGCGGCGTCGAGGAGGAAAGGTGATTGGTGTTCATTTGCATTTTGAACCCGCGAGGGGGCGACAATTGGGAGGGGTACGTTGCTCCCTCTTTTGTCGGCTTCATTCACAACAGACCCCCCGGTTCAAGGCGAAGTGGCTGCTCAGATAGGAACGAAGAGTGGCGCCATTGTAAGCCCACCCGATTTAAAATGTACAGCCCTCGCGCTGTGGCCTCGACGAGTGGGAATCGCGGGGCGACCAAAATAGCCATGATATCACCACCCTTCTCGGGGGGGGGGGTGATTGATTGCGTCTACGCTGGATCAAGACCTCAGTGTTTCCCCTCCCTTGTCCCCCCCTTCCCTATCTACTCGTCGTCGCCACGCAGTCGCGACCGCAATGCGTCGCGAATGACCGCATGCCGTGAGGACGGGCACCACCACGACGACGACGACGACGCTCCCACCTCAAAATCTCCACCAAGACGATCACTGTTGCGGCTGTCGGAACTTTGTCTTCGCCGCTCCGGCGGTGGCCGTAGCATCAGCAAATCGACGGCCCACAGTAGTTGGGGAAATAGGACAGGCCGACGCAGCAGTTCGTCGTCGAAGCCATTGCCACCTGGTACGGAGGCGTGCGCGGGCGATGTGGCGTCGCCGCCGCTGAAAGGTAGTGCCCAAAGCCACGAACGCGGAAGATGACTCGGGAGGATGGGTCCCTCCTCATCGGTAATTCGTCGTTTGCTGTGCTGTGGTTGGTTTGTTGGTTCCGTCTCAGGGCTGTCTTGAACCTTCCTCCTTGTCGACGATGCGTTTTGGTCCGAAGAAAAACGCGGAGGAGACGACGACGAGGGTGACTCCAATCCCTCCGCGGCCGCCTCTTGGGGGTCCACAGGTTTTGGCAAGGACCACTCAAGAACGGCACGCCCGTCCCGCGTCGCGATGCACGTGGCGCAGGTGATCGCGTCGACCAACGCGGCGGTGCACTCCGCTTCGCCCACACCCAGCCAGCGCGACGCGGCGAAACCCAGTTGGCCCACGGCGACGGAAGGCACGCACTGGTTCAATCCAACAACCGACCGGGAGGAATCACACCGGTCTCTGGACAAGCAGCTCGCTTCTAGAATGCCTGTCGTGTTGCGCTCGCCGAAGTCCCTGATGAAAGCGTCAAAAGCCGATGAAACATTGGAAGCAGCAGCCACGGGGGGAAGCGTCATGGTCTGCGACTCTATCCACAAGGAGGCCATGACGTCTGGAGAAAAGAGGGCCACTCCACCTTCTCGTCGTAGAGGATGATTTCCACCGAGATCGCCGAAAAAAGGTGCTGACCACGTCGGTGATGTCCTCCTAGCCGCATTCAGTTGGCTCGACATCGACAAGTAGGTCGCGGCGGCGTACTTCATGCGGCCGCCATCACCACCACGAACAGCCCCTTCCGTCTCCCTCCCCTCTTCAGCTGACTGCGACGGCGGCGGCTGGAACAACTCAAACAATAGATTGACGGCCCGGACGCGCGTGGGGCTGATCGTCGTCGGCAGCGGAATGTTCATGAGTAGCGAGTCGGCGTGGGTCACCGAGCCACGAAACGACGCACGAGAAGTACTCGTCGTCGGATGCTCCTCGTCAGCGTTGATGGATGGCCAGCGGTTGAACAAGGTCTCGGCTCGCGTCCATTGCTCTCGGAGCAGCATCATGGTGTGGCGTTGAGCGACCGCGGCGCCGTCCGCATCGTTGACGTTCGTTTGGGACGGCAGCGACGTGACGACACCACGAAGGCCTTCGCTGCCCTCTGTTGTTGAACGACTCGCTCGGTAGCCTTCCTCGAGGGAGTACTGCAGCAGGTGCGGCTTGACGTAGAGGACGACGAACTGCCATATCAAAAACAAAGGTGTGACATAACGGCCCTGGGGTCCGAAGGCAACTTTGGCGCAATCGGAGAGTAGCGTCAGGACGGCATCAAAACGAATCGCGTTCGCACCGCCACCGCCTTCCTTCCGCGATCCACCTCCTCGCCCGGTGATGCCGGAGCAGCCGACGCCGACGACGACCTGCGGTTCCGTCGCTAACGCCGCCGTCGAAGTCGCCACCAATTCCTGGAACACGATGTCCACCGGACCCATGATGTCGACGTGGGTGAGGCTCACAAATCGGTGAAGTGAGGAGCGGTCCCATGTGCCCGCCATTCGCAGGAGCGTGTCCACGGAAGGCCTACCGGCGTGCTGGCCGTTGTTGTTCATCACGACAGCGTCAAGGATGAGCTGCGCGAAGGGGTCGACAGAGTCACTTCGACGACTGATGTCATCGACAGCGAAGTTCGGCGTCGGCTGCGCAAAGTACAAAAACACCGCCGCCGTGTCGTGCCATGCGCGAGCCTCTGTCCGTTGCATCAACCCGCAAGACGCAGAGCAACAATTCGCCGCGTCCACGAGCGCGCCACGAGCGAGAAGCAACGACGCGCTCTGGATGCTGCCAGGTCGGTCCCTCGGGGTGTAGACTTCGTCACCGTCGCCGCGCCGTTGTTGTTCGCCGCTGCCCCCGACAACTAGAGAGTTCCACTCCGGGTCGTCATCGGCTCGGTCGGCGCCCTGAGGTGGGATCCATACCAAGTCGCTGGACTCCAGCGCTCGTCGGTGCCTCTCCGGGTCGACGGCTAAACTGCACGCCAAGAGGCGATTCCCGACCGCGGAAATGCGGTGGTCCAAGGCATCGAAAGCTTCCTCGCAGTGCTGCAGGCGGCCATGCCAGCTGGACATCAGTCCCTGCAACTGCTGCTCAACGTCGCCGCGCAGCAGTCTAAGTGAATCCTGAAACCAACGCCGCGTGATGCCCGCCATTTCGACATTGGCGTCGTGCACCTTCATCGTCGCGCTTAGCGTCTCTTCCGTGGCCAATGCCGAGTCGGCCACGACTGAAAGGGCCTGCTTTGACGCTTCGACTTCGTCACGCGTTGCCTGCAGTCGCTTCATCATCGCCTCCCCTTCCGCTTCGTACGTTTGTGCGACAAGTTTCGTTGTGGCCACGCGGGTTTCAAACTTCACGCGCTCTCGCAGCTCGAAGATGTGCGTGGCTCGGCGGTACTGCGATACTAGGTCGCTCCGCTCCCGGACTTCGTTGTCCTCCACTGACCGCCTGAGGTCGCCCTTCGTGGCCTGGGCCTCGCAATCTCGCATCGCGTGGCCGATGGTGCCGAGTAGGTTCATTTGCGCGAGAATCGCGTCCAGTGCATTGGCGGGGATATCACGACTGTCGAAAATCGCGATAAAATCTCCCATCGTGAGGCACGGCACGTCCGCAAGGGTGGTAAACGCGTGCATGGCGTCGAATACAGAAGCCGATCCACTTGTCCCTGCGCGCTGCTGTTGCCGCTGGAAGTTGGCAGCGCTGTCGTCATCGTTCTCCAGTTTCGTCACGAGCCAGCGCCCGATGTAGGCATGCAGCTCGTCGCGGGAAAACATCCGTGACGAACGGTGAAGCCAACAGAGGGCGAATTCCGCTTCCAACGGCGTGACGAAGGCCTCCCCCTCATCAGTCACGGGGTGTGCGCATGATGTCGGCCGCTGCGGTGAAGGCGGCAAAGCGGATAGCGGTCGACGCCTCGCAATTTCGGAAAATATGCCCTCGAGCAGTACGACGCGATGACTGCGGGTGCCGAATAGGGTACCTCCTCCACCTCCTGCTTGGGAGGGATAGGCCGTCGTGACACCGCCGGTCCCCGCGACCAAGCCGCCACCAACATCCGCAGATGCACGCCGCAGTCGACGACTGTCCACCGTGAGTCGGCTCATGTCGTCAAAAATGACTAGCGGGGGTGGTGGAATTGTGGGGAGATGAGAAAAAGGAATCGGTCGATGCTTTGGGCAATTTTTTTTAAAAGCAGCTCTTGAGTTCAGTTGCCTGTCACTCGTACCTTTCACATAATTCGGTGTACTGTCACGCTCCACGCTGTTCTCAGGGAGCGGCGCGAGTCACGGTCGTTCTCGTGGGCCGGTCAAAGCTATATTCGACCGGGCTGTTCACGACTGGGGCCTTCCCCTTCATGTGCAGCACGGTCATCACGGTAGACGCCCGCTCCATCAGGAGCCGCTGCTTCTGCGGGTCGGTTTCGCCACGATGTTCTCGCCACTGCGAGATCACTCGTTTTCGCAGGAACTCGCGGGCATGGCGTGACTTGACCTTCAGCTCGATGGAGTGGAGGACGAGGCGAAGGAGCTGAAACGCACTTCGAATTTCGTGAGGGGCGTTGACCGCCGGCGTAGGAGGGGTCGCGCTCAGGGATCGCCAAAACTGAGAGCGGCAAAACATTTACCGTTTTACTTTGTGCGGCGGGTGAGGCCGTCGTCGTGACGCTCTACCTCGTTTTCCGATTCGTGTTTTTGCGACACTACACCCTTTGCGCTTTGAGGAGTGAGGACAGAGTTCAAGCGGGTATCCATCTTTGTCGAACGGTCACAGTTGAAACTGAGATATCAGCAGCCTGGCTGCGTCTCAACGCCATTTGCCACCGACAATACAAGTCGAGAACAAAATTCGATTCGGAGTTTGGAAACAGGGGAGGGGCGAAACACGCTCACTCTAGCGCGTGAACTCCTAGGAATCCCCGCGCGGTGTACGACGCAATGCCAATTAAAATTCCCATTCCCCCCCCCCCTTCATGATCGTTGGATCGCCGTCGAAGGTTGATTGGCGTCGGAGGAAGAGGATTTGACAACCTCTCGAGAGATGTCGACGACCAGGCGCTCGTAGGCATCAAATTCCTCGTCACGAAAACACGCAAACACCAACGCGGGCAGGGTCGCGGCGGGCTCCACCATCCGACGTTCCCATAAATATTTGAGGCAGACTTGCAGCGCGACTCGTGTTGCGTCGAGAAGGGGATAACCAAAGATGCCGGTGCTAATGCAGCAAAAACCAATGGACTTCAACTGATGCACCTCGGCGAGCCGCAAGCAGCCACGATAGCACGACGCGAGCTCCGCGGGCCGTTTTCCCATCGGCCCCACCGCGTGGAGAACGAACCGTGCGGGTAAATTGTAGCCTTTCGTGAGGCGCACGTGCCCTGTGGCGCATCCATCGAACGTGCAGCACTCGCGGAGTAACAACGGTCCGGCGGCATCGTGGATCGCCCCGTCGACGCCGCCGCCGCCCATGCAGCTCTCATTCGCCGCATTCACAATGGCATCGGTGACCAACTGGGTAACGCCGCCTCGGAACAAAAACACATGTTCGCGGAAGAACACGTCCGCAAGCTGCTGCAGATGCCGATTGGGGGCGTTCGAGGCGCGAATCGCATTGACATCGTACGTTCGGCCAGGGCAACGCCACGCCGGAAACGTCCGCGCCCGATCAGCGTGGTGCCACGTGTCGAAAGACGCTTCCCACATGCTAAGTAGAGGAGCAGGTAGGGGCTTGGACAACCACGAGGCTTGGTACCGCGACGGTCGGTGAGGGTGAAGGTGACTCGCCGCGGTAGACGACGACGCGTCAATGAGGTCGGCGCTGTACGTCGGTAACTCGGTGAAGTTGGGAAACAACCGGGCAGCCTGGTGCGGAGCAGGAACGTCGCTGCGAGGAGGCTCGGTGTGTGCCCGCTGCATCATCATCCCGTCGTCCCCTGCTGCGTCCTCGGCGGAGGAGGATGACGCAAGTGGTGGTGGTGGGGGGCATCCGCCCTCCGACGGTGCACCTGCTGCTGGGTCCACCTCCCCGGTGTTCATTCGCGGATTGGACGTTGTCACGAACGCCGCCTCTGTGTTGGAGCGGGGACCGAGGGACCCGGCGGCGTCGTCGTCGGCATCTACGTCAATGATGGTATCGGTGTTGCTACGCTGCATTTTACTGTCCTTTTCTATGTTCCCGATTGGAAACTTTTCTGGTGGGACCCTTACAATGAGCGCCGTTGAGTCTTCAACCAAGCCTTGATTCCAGCCAACACCCCCTCCCCCACCCTCTCTTGCCCCCCCTCGTTTTTCACAAGAAAATACTCACACAAATCATCACGTCGTACACTACACACACTTTTTTTTGTCTTTTGTGGGGACAAAAAAAAATGTCGTGGTCGCCCTCCCCGTCGCGAACATGCCTCGGGACGAGCGCGGGGAAGTGGCGAAGTGGCGCTGCCAGTCCGGAAGCACGTGCATGCCGCAGGCCGTTGGGCCGCAGCGGTGAAGTGGGTGGCCTCGGCCGGACCGGACCGGTTATTTTTCGGAAAAAATGTCAAGAGCTGCCCGCAATGAACGCCTCCTCCCGGATGTCCTCCAGCTGACGGTCGCGCTGTCCGCGTAGCGGTACAATCACGGCGCGTTGTACCCAGCGCAAGAGAGCGACCTTCGACGTCGCAGCGGTCGGCGCGGATAGCCTCATCCAGGTGGGTGGCGGCGGCATCACGGGCGTCACCGACTGGCCGTGGGTTCCCTGCCTAGGCCAGTTCGCAACGATGAGGTTGCGGGATGATGATGACGGCGCCGCCTCTCCGGTGGAATGCTTCTCTCCCGCTGCGGTTGTGTGAGCAGCACCTTCACCACGACCACGACCACCATCATCGGCTTCTGCTGCTTGGGGCACCGCCTCCGTCGCGGCGTCATCATCCTCGTGGTGACAGTGATAGGGCGCCGCGGCCCCCTGGATCACCGCCGTCATGCCCGCAGGGGCCGCATCCGCAGGCACCACATCTCCGGCGGTGAGCGCCACCCCTCCTGCCGCACGCCAGATGTCAGCCATGTCATCGGGTGCGATGCCGCCGTGGAGGTCAAGTGTGAGCTCCCAGCTGACCGACGCCGCGAGGGATGCCGTCGACCCATCCGCACCACTGCTGCTGATGTACCCCGCGCCAAGGGCGTCGACAGGCGGCATGCGCCGCAGCGTCTCCTCGACGCCGCCGCCTCCCGTCCCACTTGTGCACAAATACACTGCGTCGCGGAGGGCTTGTTCTGTTTGCTGATATCGGCGTACGAGTTGACAGAAGGCATCGTGGTGTACGGTGGCCCCGGGGGCGGACGACGTGGCGATGACCCAAAGGGGAGGGTTCCGGAGAAGATGGACGCAGCTCATCGCTGCCCCTCCCCCTCCTCCCCCTCCTCCTCCTCGGGTGCCTGGATGGTTCGAAGGGATGATATCGTCGTCGTCGTCTTCGTCACCCCTTCCGTCGCCACCGCCGTCGTGCGCGTTGTGGTGGGCGTTGGGCTCGCGAGGTATACGTTGGGGCGGCGTCAGTGGATGCGGCAACCAGGAAGAATCATCCGTGGACGACGGATGCGGCTCATGCGGATCGCTGTCGGCGGTTGGGTCCGCCGCGCTTTGTTTTTTTCCAGCGCCGCGACGACTCGGGTCCGACTCACCGCTCTTTGGGTGGGTTGAGGACGAGGAGGAGGCTGGCACGGCCGGGGCTCTTGGCGAGTGAACGGCCTGAAGAATCTTCCGCATCCCCACCGCTTTGTCTGCAAGGGCGATCAATATGTCGGTTTCAGCCGCGAAGCGTTGCAACTCGGGCATGCGACGACGGTGGACAGGAACGGCCCGACCGGTCGAAGGGTTGACGGCAGGGAGTTCCAGGTCGCAATCGCGCCTCAGCGAGAGGGCTGGGGGCCGTACACGACGAGCAGGGGACTGCATTTATGGGGGCCCCCCCGAGAGGGTGTTTTGCTGCCACGTAGATGCGTTTCTGGAGCACAAAGGGAAGGAAAGAACACGTTTTTGAACGGAGTCACAAAGAAAATTTCCATTTCAAACCCATCTGGAAAAAAAGGGACGTTTGTGTCCAACGGAAACTGGATTTTGTCGTTGCGCTGTGTACAGTAACTTCGACAATCGGGTTGGTAAATGAACAAAAAATTGTACAGGAACAAAATACCATCCGGTAAAAGGTCAATGTTCGGGGGTCACCAAACGAGCCACCGAGACGTGTCGTACGGCGTTTCTTTCTGAGTGGCGAGGATGCGGCGTTGCACGTCTTGGGGCAAGGCGGCGAGAATGTCGTGGTCCAGGTGACCTTTGTAACTTGGCCGGATAATGCCACGAATCGGCACTGGAAAGGTGATCAGTTGAGTGGTCGTCGGCACCGCCGCGGTCAGACGCTGCACAGCGCCGCTCAAGCCGGACCGAGGAGAAGCAGAAGGAGGAGGAGGAGCTGGATGGCATCCTCCTTGGATTCGTGCGGAAGTGGCTGCGTCGCGCACCACCGCCGCCCTTTCACTGGCAGCGGCGTTTTCTCCGCCACCATTATGATGATCATCATGATGCATCCAACGCTGCTGCTGTGGCTGCCGGCGGACCATATGTCTCATCTCCCGTGCCGACGTCGGGGCGAGTGCGCGGAGCATAAGGGAAGGGGGCACGGCGACCGAAAAGGCACTCGTGGACACCACCACTTCGTCGGACGGACGGTGGAAGACGCCACCGCCGTGACGACCGCTGCCACGAGCAGCAGCAGCAGCAGCAGGAGGTGGAGGAGGAGGTGGAGGAGGAGGTGGAGGAGGAGGTGGAGGCGGAGGAGAGTACCCGCCGCTTGCTGCGGCGTACCTTTCTTCGGCATCGTTACGCTTAGCGCTTAACGTCGACGACGCACCGTTCAACTTTGAAGGCGCGGCCGATGTTGAGGCAGAAGCCGGGCGATTTCGGGAAGGACGACCACCAGGGTGGCGTGTCGGCGGCGGCGCTGGGCCGCGCTGTGCGGTGGTCCCTTTCTCGCTTCCACCCTCCGGCAAATAGCATCCGTTCGCCCCGCCGCCGCTGCCGCCTGCGGCCCCTGTGGGCTCAACAATTCTGGCGATGACACGCCCCGTTGCGGATTCCGAGAAGAACTCCGCAAGCAGCCGTTTGATGACCCCCGCCGCGGCCACGTCGTCAGCGGACTGTCGCTCTCGTCGCCGCCGTTGCTGCTCTCGGGCGGCGGGGCGCGCCGCAGGGGTGACTGAGTAGTAGTAGGCTCCTCCGAGCATTCTCGCCTGCTGCCATGTGCGCCGCGGCGGCGGGCGGGACGTGGAGTTGATAGTAGTGGACGGAGGGGGGGACACAGCGGACGCGTTGTCGTCGTCCCGTGGTGGTGCGAACGCAACGTGTGAATGCACGGACGATCCCAACACCGCCCAGTGGCAAGCGCGGTTCTGATTCGCTGCAGCAGATGCGATGCGATGTCGATCGACGCGGTCGGCCGCCATCCTCGTAGAGGCGACTGCGCCGTCGCTTCCGAGTGCACCAGTCGCCGTCGTCCCAGTCGTGGCTTGTTGCGACGAGTGTTCTCGGTGTTTGCCGGCGTCGACGTGCATGATAGTTTCACGGCCATCACGAACGGCGGTGGCACTTGACAAGGTCTCCTTTTCCACGGCGGTGAGCGGCCGGCGTCTGGCTCCTGGCACTCGGACCAGACCCTCACCATGATGACCCGTTCCCATAAAGGTTTTTTTTCCACAAAAACGGTGAACGCAGACTACTCCCTCAGCACAGAGCCAAGCGAGAGAGAGAGAGTGCCAGAGATAGAAAGTGACATCCAATCGCTCAGAGGCCTGCACCGGATAAAATTGGGTCCGCTAAAAATTCACCGTGCTAGTGGACCAAGACAATACCCACCGCAACAAGAAAAGAGAACTCAAAAGGGAGGGGAAAAAGGGGGAAGTGCGGAAAAAGACCGGAAGAAAACAAAAGGGAGAAATGGAATCCGTTGAATACAATTTCGTGGGCGAGTCGCGGAGAGCCGTGGAGAGGGGGAGGGGACAGGATCGATGACATCCCCCCACTACCACATAGTCAGACGTCCCCCTCCTTTTTCTGTGGCGATCCATGCGAACTCGAACACATCGTAGCAGTTGAAATAG
>ERZ1292633.6417-Hain-H41-02um-R1-6417-length-10263-cov-5_pt1 | contig 10263 bp, 9 predicted proteins | sample MGYA00564406_ERZ1292633 | MGnify/ENA primary metagenome ERZ1292633 (study PRJEB36523, sample SAMEA6512639) | groundwater metagenome | collected 2019-01-08 | study: AquaDiva: Metagenomics assemblies of 32 groundwater samples
AGAGTTCCCGGATCACTGGAAATACCACTGGTTGCAAAAAAAGTAGCGCAGAAAGGTATTTACGACGCAATTATTACTTTTGGCGCAATTATTAAAGGTAAAACTTATCACTTTGAACAAATTGCCAATGAGTGCGCAAGAGGCTGTATGGAGGTTTCTTTACAGTATGAAATTCCCGTTATTTTTGAAGTATTAGCTGTTTATAACATACAGGACGCAATAGAGAGAGCCACCCGAAAAGAAGAAAATAAGGGCGTTGAAGCGGCATTAACCGCGCTGGAAATGATTAAAGTTATTTCAAATATACATGTCCCGTACTAAATTTTTGATTAAAATAAATGACCATTATAAATAAAAATTTAAATTTTAGTACTGGGATGGACAGCTATTTCTCAACAATACCAGAAGCGTTAGATCAGATTAAAAAAGGTAGGCTGCTTATTTTGGTAGATAATCCAAAACGTGAGAATGAGGGAGATTTTTATATTCCTGCCGACAAAGTCAGTCCCCAACATATGATTACTATGATTCAAAAAGGAGGAGGATTGGTTTGTGCCGCAATTACTCAAGCGCAGGCTCATCGTTTATCCCTCCCGTTGATGATTGATCCTTTAAGCAACACAGAAAAAACCAAAGTAAACTTTACCATTTCAGTAAATTCAAAAAAAGGCATTACTACCGGTGTGTCCGCTTTTGACCGAGCAAAAACTATTAAGGTTTTGGCCAATCCGAAATCTAAAGAATCAGACTTGACTCGTCCCGGACACGTTTTTGGTCTAGTTGCAAAACAAGGCGGAGTTTTAGAAAGAGACGGCCATACTGAAGCGGCAGTTGATTTAGCCAGGATCGCTAATCTTACGCCAGCAGGAGTTTTGTGTGAGATTATCGGAACTGATGGAAGGATGGCCAAGCTTAAAGATCTAATAAGCCTTTCCCAAAAACTAAACATCAGAATGGTATCAATAAACGATCTTATAAAATATTTAAAAAGAAATCCCTTACCACCGTTACCAGAGAAATCTGAAGTGATCAAAGTTGCCACATCCACACTTCCAACAATATACGGAACATTTCAAATCTCAGTATATAAATCTATCACGGACAACCGTGAGCACACTGTTTTGCTAATGGGAAATATAAAACAACCTTTATTAACGCGGGTTCATTCGCAATGTTTTACTGGAGATACGCTTCTTTCTTTGAGATGTGATTGCAGACAACAGTTGCATCAAAGTATGAGATTAATAAGCAAAGCTGAGAGCGGTGTTATTTTGTACCTTAACCAAGAAGGCAGGGGTATTGGGCTAGTGAATAAAATCAAAGCATACTCACTCCAAGATCAAGGGCACGATACAGTCGAAGCCAATTACACCCTTGGCTTTCCGGCTGACCCCAGAAATTACAAGGTGGCAGCTGATATTTTAAAAGATCTGGGAATAAAAAAAATTAATCTTTTGACGAATAATCCAGACAAAGAAAAACAACTTACTACTTTTGGAATTCATATTATCAAGCGTATTCCCATAGAAAGTCGGCATAATGGAGTAAACACCAAGTACCTTGCTACAAAAAAACGTAAGTTAGGTCATCAATTAAGTATGATATAACCTTTATGCATCCTCCTTTTATTTTTGATGAATATTTTATAGATGAGGCATTGAGATTGGCAAAAAAGGCGATGGGGTGGACAAATCCCAATCCAATGGTTGGAGCGGTGATCGTAAAAAACGGTAAAATTATTGCTAAAGGGTATCACAAACGAGTGGGACTCCCACATGCTGAAATCGAAGCACTTAACGCAGCTAAAACGAGTGTTAAGGGGGCCACGCTCTATGTCAATCTTGAGCCATGTGCTCATTATGGAAGAACGCCGCCGTGTGTTGATGCAATTATTCAAGCGGGAATTAAGCGCCTCGTTTGCTCAACACTTGATCCGAACCCAAAAGTTCACGGGCGTGGAATAGCAAAATTAAAACAAGCAGGGATTACTGTTTCTGTCGGATTAAGAGAGGAAGAATCAAGAGCACTTAATGAGACGTTTTTTACTTTCCACGAAAAACAGCGGCCTTTTGTTGCTATTAAGTTTGCAGCCAGTCTTGATGGAAAAATTGCAACGTACACAGGAGATTCAAAATGGATTACGAATGAAAAAGCTCGTCTATTTGCCCGAAAGTTAAGAGGTGAATATCAAGCCATTCTTGTAGGAATCAATACCATAATGCGTGATAATCCTCATCTAGGGGTACGTAACTCGGCGAGAAGAGATCCAATACGGATTATTTTAGATTCCAATCTTCAAATTCCTCTGAATTCTCGAGTTCTTCGGGATAATAATGTTTTAATTGCAACAACCGCCCATGCTTCAAAAGACAAAAGGGAATTATTGACGAGGCGGGGTATCCCAATTATTACTTTTGAAAATAAAAACATACCACTGAAAGAACTTCTATTGTCGTTAAGAAGCAGGGAAATTATCAGTGTTCTTGTTGAAGGCGGAGGAAAAATTTTAGGAAGTTTTGTTGATGGGAAAATCATTGATAAAGTATATGCCTTTTATGCTCCGATTCTGATTGGCGGGGGAAAAGCAGTTACAATCCAAGGAAGTGGAATAAATAAAATCAAGAATGCGCTAAATTTAAAAAGAATTGCTATCAAGCGTTTTCAAGACGATTTTCTTGTCATCGGTTCTCCATGTTGATCTTTACAATTTGGGAGCGTGTATCGGCGCACAGGTTGGGCGGGGCGCGGAGGCGTTCGCCAAGTTCAGCAATTTTTGCTAAAATAGGTTCGAGCCTGGCTGTAAAGCCATACCAAAAAACCTCCAATCTTTTGGAGGTTTTTTGGTGGGTCCGGAGGGGATCGAACCCTCGACAAACGGCTTAAAAGGCCGCTGCTCTACCAACTGAGCTACAGACCCATGCTTATATCTTTAATCCTTTATCCTTTATCGGGGGTAACATTTAAACAGCAAATATTATGTGGTTGATAAGGATTCTTTGATATTTTACAATATTTCGCGGATTTTATCAAGGGCTTTGGAATTTTTGGAATTTTACGCTAGTTTATCCACATTGTTTTTTTAACCCATTGGTTGTATAATAAATATACTAAAAGTCATGAGAAATAAAAATAAACAAAATAATTCCGGTTTTACCTTAATAGAGTTGTTAGTAGTAGTGGCAATTATCGCATTGCTGTCTTCTATTGCTCTAATTGCTTTTTTATCTGCCAGGCAAAAAGCCAGAGATGCCAAGCGTTTGGGCGATATGACGCAAATGAATACCGCCTTAGAGCTTTATTATTCATATAATAAGGGTTATCCGTCATCGCCGACTTTAGGGATTCCAAGCGGTGTAAGTCCGACCTATGCCGCGTCTTTGCCTTCTTCTCCTTTGCCGGCCGATGGCACTTGCGCCACTATGACTTACGACTCTTTTGATTCAACAGGGCCAGCTGGTATAAGTGGATCGACTTATTACTATTATCCGAGCGGAACCTCTTATGTTATTAACGGCACCACCCTTTACCCGGATTACTCGTATTATTTTTGTCTCGGCAACCAGACCGGAAATTTTCCCGGCGGTTTGCATAAGGTCACACCAAGAGGCGTGCGCTAGATCTATTAATTTTTCCCCTCCCTTTGTAACAAAGGGAGGGGTTTTTAATTTGCCTGGCGCGGGGTATAATATAATGAGCATGAACGATATTAATCTTTTAAAATCGGCGGTGTTTGGCAGGCGGAATGTCTTAGCGAAAATTCACGCTCAGCAGGGTTTGGTGTCGCTATTTAATTATGTTACCGGTTGGCCTCATCCAGCGGGTTTTGCCGGTGAACCTGCTGTTGCTGTAATTAAAGATTTGGCTAGGAAATACCTTGGTGTTCAGGCGGTGGCAGAACTAGCATCTCAAATTGAAGAGCAGTCTTTAGTTTCTACGGTAGATCATCATGGAATTTTTGGCCACCCATTTTTTCTAAATGCCAATTTGCTTTTTTCTTTGAAAAAAGATTTAAAGTATTTGCCGGTTTTTTCCACCAGTGGGGTATCTTTAAATAATTCTTCTTGGCCGGGGTGTCTGGTTTTAACCAATCCCAATACCGGCCTTTTGGAACGGTTGTCTTTTTTTCACGATGGCCATAAAACCAAAACGGTGTTTGGTGCAATAAAAATCGGCGAGGAGGAAGTTAGGCGAGTGGTTCAGCAGGTAAAACAGTTAACATTTTTAAAACCTGAGCAGAAAGAAAAATTAACCCAATTGATACCTAAAATTTTTTTATCGACCCGGGTATTAGAGCAAAATAATTTTTCCGACCAAGCGTGTATAATTAGTCAAATGCTGTGGCAAGAAACTTTCTCATCTGCTCCAAAATTAGTTTATCTGCCACTGGAAGAAATCGCCTCGCAAATTTTAATTAAAGATATTTCTGTAAGCCCCAACCATATTTTACATAAATTATTGTTTACCCCTGCGGGATGGCAATTAGTAGAAAAATATTTTTTGGGGCTTCGGGGTGCTTTTGGGCCCAACCGGGGTAGTTTTTTGTTTTGGGGAGTGGACAATCAAGACAAAAGATTTGCCCTATATCGTGAAGGATTAAAGATTAAAGATTTAGGATTAAAAGTTGAGTATCAGCTAACATCAGAGATTATTAGTAAAGCCCTTGGCGATAGGTTTATTTATCCTACTAGTTTAGTATGTTTTTTGGTAATGCTGTATTATAATTTTAATTGTTTAGGCGGGTTTAACCAGACCAGCTGGCTAACGGTTATAAAAGAAAAATTTATCGCCCTGTTAGCAGAGATGGGGGAAACTGCTATCCCGTCGCAGATTTCTAAAGTGGTAACAGATAATTTTGCGGAAACCCCTTTGGCTTTTTCCTATACAAATGGTTTGCTAACCAAGTCATCGTTATTAGATTTGTATTTAAATGGTGTGGAATATTCAGTTTTGCAAAGCCAAGCTAAAAAAATTACCTTGGCGCAAAGTTTGGAAACAGAATTGCCGGAAATTTATAAAATCGTCGTGCCCCAAAAAGACCGTCTGCCTAATTTATCCGCCATTACCCCCGCCCAAATCGCGGAAAATAACGGTTTGACAAAGGTTTTAGGTTTGCTATAATATCTTTATGAACTCATAGTGGGTAGAGTGTCATTGCGAGCCCGAATGCATCTGAGGGCGCGGCAATCTTTGGAAAATATAGATTGCTTCGTCGGTTGCACTCCTCGCAATGACAGGAGCTGATGATGACCGTTCAAGCCTTATAAACATAGGCTGATTACGAAATACTCGCTATCACTTATATATATGAAACGCATTGCTCAAAATTTTTGGTTTTATTTTACCCCGATCGTTGAGACCGGAAATTTTGAGTTGAGTTCACAGATGCACAGATAACACAGAGCAAACTGAAAAATCAACTTAAGCTTTCCCGCCTCAACGGCGGGTTTTTGTTTGTCCTGAAAACGGGCAAGCTAGTGTAAACAATCGAAATGGGCGCAATCTGCGCCAGGGGAGGACGAAATGGCCAGGGCCATAAAATGTACAAATGGGCACATCATGCATACACAAGACACATCCGGTGGTGTGATTGCTTCGTGTGAGCCTTGTGGCATAGCATTGACCCATGTCAGTGTTTTGTTGAGAGAAAAACTTGTTGATTGGGTCGATCCTGGCCCTAATGAAGTTCCAGAAAGGCTTAAGGGATTGCTTGATAAACAGCCAGCTCAACTTCCCTTTTAGCATTTTGCTCTTGAGGGGGTGAGGAATTTAATCCCGCAGGGAGTATTTTCCTGGCCCTCTTGGGGGCCAATGCCGACACTCTTGAAAGGGGGTGGTCAATGAGCAAAGTCTGGTTTTAAGTCCCCGAGCCGAATACGGGATAACAAGCTATTTCGGCAGCCGGTTGCAACCCTTTGCAACCGGCTCATTTTTTTCTTGACAGGCTTGTTTTTTCTATGTATGATAAGTATGTATTATCATACATAAAGGGCCTGTTGCCGAATGTCATTTTTGCCCAAAAAGAGCTTGTTTGGTAAAATTCCCAAAAAAATTTATCCGCTTACCTTTCAGGTAAACATCAAAATTTGTTTTGAAAATTTTCCTCAAACCATCTCATTTTGCATCAAAAAGCCCATTCGTCAACAGACCCATAATTTAAAAAGAGGCCAAATGACTAAATATCTAGTGAATTCAGACATACACAAGCATGACAAAATGTACGGTACCACTACCATGGGCGCCCGCGGGCAAGTTGTTATTCCGGCTCAGGCGCGGAAAGATCTCAAATTAAATCCCGGCGACCAGTTAATGGTTATGGGCAAGTTCGGCAAAGTACTGGGCTTGATGAAGGCTGATCAGCTAACAGAAGTAATAGACAAGATTATGGAAAGTGTAGACAGTAAAGAGTGGAAAAAAGAAATAAAAAAACATATGGAAAAAGTTATCGGGGCAAGTTTAAAAAAATAATTTATTACTAATTTTTAAAAAATATGAATATCCGCGGATTTTTTACCAAAAAAAAGATAATCTGGACGGTAATAATTTTACTGGTCGTTTTACCGATTGCTTATCAAATTTTTAAACCCAAAGACAATAGCGCCAATATTTTAACCGACACTGTTAAAAAACAAGATATCAAGTACACGGTTTTAGCTACCGGTCAGGTGGTTTCCGAAACCGATTTGAATTTGAGTTTTAAAACCAGCGGCATAGTGCAAAGTGTGAGAGTTACAGAAGGGGACAAGGTTAAGTCCGGCCAAGTTTTAGCCAGCTTAGAACAAAAAGACCAGTTTGCCAGTTTAACTTCCGCTCGCGGTTCTTTAGCCGCCGCCCAGGCTAATTACAATAAAGTTTTGTCTGGCGCCAGCAGTGAAGAGGTTACTGTTTCTCAGGTGACTTTGGATAATGCTAAAAGTTCATTGGAAAATACTATAAAGCAACAGGAAGTTTTGGTTGAGAGTGCTTATAAGGCATTGCTCAATTCCGGCTTGTCGGCTATTGCCACCAGCGGAAATACCGGTAGCGTTACGGCCACGGTCTCCGGCACTTATACTGGAACCGAGCAGGGTATTTATAAAATTGGTATTTATTCCACCGGCAACGGCTTGCGTTTTCAGGTCAACGGTTTGGAGAATGGAGATGGGATTGTAGATATTTCCCCACAGCCTATTGGCACTAAAGGATTATATATTCAGTTTTCTTCCACTAGCGTACCGGCGAATAATTCTTGGACAATCAGTATACCGAATACGCAATCATCCACTTACGTTACTTATTTTAACGCATATAATTCTGCTTTAGAAACTCAAAGAAGCGCATTAACCGCCGCCCAGAATGCCGTGGCTTCGGCTCAGGCGGCATTGGACTTAAAAAAGGCCCAAGCCCGCCCGGCGGACTTGGAAGCGGCTCAGGCACAAATTTTAAGTGCTCAAGGCCAGGTTCTAACTGCCCAGTCGGCATTTGATAACACCATGATTAAGGCTCCGGCAGACGGTACTATTACATCTGTCGATATTAAGGTTGGGGAGTTGGCCGCCGCGCAAAAAGCGGTAATAATTTTACAAGATGTTGGCAATCTTCACGTTGAGGCCAATATTAGCGAGGCAAATATTGCCGCGTTAAAAATCGGCCAGGATGTAGATATTACTTTAGACGCCCTTGGGGCCGACAGGCATTTTATCGGCAAAGTGCAAACCGTTAATCCGGGAGCGACTGTAGTTTCCGGGGTGGTAAATTATAAAGTTACTGCCAGCGTGGATGATATTCCGGAAGTAAAACCGGGCATGACCGCGAATATGACAATTTTGGTAGAGAAAAAAAACGGGGTCTTGGCCATGCCGCTTCGCGGAATTATTTCCAAAGACGGGGGAAAATATGTTCGCATAATTACCGATACTAAAAAGAAAACGTACAAAGAAGTGGAAGTTAAAATCGGACTGGAAGCCGATGAAGGCTTGGTGGAAATCCTTTCCGGTTTAAACCAGGATCAAGAAATAGTTACGTATATAAAACAATAGTGAGAATGAACAAGATTGACATGACTTAAAAGAATGACAAGAATGTCTGCAATTAAATCATGTTCAATCATTTAATCTTATTTAATCTTGTCAATCATTTATGTCTTTAATAAAAGTTCAAAATTTAAGCAAAGATTACGTTAACGAAGACATAATTACTTCAGTCTTACACAATTTGTCTTTTAGTATTGAGCAAGGCGAATTTGCGGCGATTATGGGTCCGTCCGGAAGCGGTAAATCTACCCTAATGCATATTTTAAGTTTTTTGGACAGGTCTTCAGGCGGTCTGTACGAATTTAAAGGACAAGATATTAAAGGTTTTGACGATGACTATTTGGCGACTTTGCGGAATGAAGAAATTGGATTCGTGTTTCAATCTTTTAATTTACTGGCTCGCACGAGTGTTTTAGATAACGTTAAGCTGCCGTTAATATACAGTACCAAAAAAAATCATGATGAATTGGCTAAAAAGGCTTTAGACAGCGTTGGTTTGTCCCACCGGTTGGAATATTATACCAATCAGATTTCCGGTGGGGAAAAACAACGCGTGGCTATTGCCCGGGCTTTGGTGAATAATCCGGCGGTAATTTTTGCTGATGAGCCAACCGGAAACCTAGACAGCAAGAGTGGAAACACGGTAATGGAAATTTTACAAAGGCTAAACAATGAAGGCCGAACCATTATTTTGGTGACCCACGAAATGGATACAGCCAATCACGCCAAAAGAATTATCCGTTTAAAAGACGGGGAAATTGTCGGCGACGAAAAAGTGGCAAAGAGAAATATTGCCACAGACGGAAAAGAGCTGGTTAAATAACGCGGAAAAGCGCGGAACTTCACGCAGAAAGACGCAGAAATACTGCAATCTTCCGCATTAGTCCGCGTTAAATTCCGAATCATTCAGCGAACATGAATTTTATTAGTACCATCAAACTAGTATTTAGAACCCTGCTGGCCAGGAAAGGCCGGTCGTTTTTGACCATTTTTGGTATTGTCATCGGCGTGGCCGGGGTAATTATTATTATAGCGCTGGGTGCCGGCGCGCAGAGTTTAGTATTGGGGCAGGTTACAAAATTAGGGACGAATTTACTTTCGGTTCAACCGGGTAAAAGCAACGAAAAAGGCCCGCCCGCCCAGGTATTTGGAATTGTAGTTACCAGTTTAGTACAGGAAGATGCCGATGCTTTGCGAAATAGCGCTCAAGTTCCTCATGCTACCGCCGTGATGTCCGGGGTGCGCGGCGGAGGAACAGTAGTGTGGCAAAATAAGGAAGTCGACACCATTTTTACCGGTACTGATTATACGTATCCCGAGGTCGTGACAATTACTATGCAAGAGGGAAGATTTATGAGCCAACAGGAAGATCAGGGGAATGCCAATGTGGCAGTTTTAGGTTCTACCGTAGCCGAGGAATTATTTGGTGACAGCGGCACCGATCCCTTGGGGCAAATTATAAAAGTTAAGGGATCTTCCCAAACCGAAGCCGGCGGTATTCCTTTGCGGATTATTGGGGTGGTTTCGCCCCGTGGCAGCGCTTTTTTTCAAAATCAAGACGACCAAGTATTTATTCCTCTAACTATCGTGCAAAAACAGCTTCTCGGCATTCATTATTTGCAATCCATAAATATTAAAGTAGACTCCGCTGGCAATGTTAACCAGACTATTGCCGATGCCAAAGCGGTGTTAATGCAGCGCCACCGAATAAAAAAAGATGTGGACGCGGATTTTACTATTCGTAATATTGCGGACGCGGTAAAAATTCTTAGCACTATTACCGACGCGCTTAGGCTGTTTTTAACCGCTATGGCGGCCATTGCTTTAGTGGTTGGCGGTATTGGTATATTAAATATTATGATGGTTACTGTAGCGGAACGGACTAGGGAAATAGGTTTAAGGAAAGCTGTCGGAGCCAAAAACGCGGCGGTGCGGAATCAATTTTTGCTGGAAGCCGGAACTCTTACAACTTTGGGCGGCTTAATCGGGATTGTTGTCGGGATTGTTGTGTCCTACTTGGTCTCATTGCTCATGAAAAAATTAGGGTATGATTGGGCTTTTGTTATTTCTCTAACTTCGGTTGTATTGGCCATCGGCGTTTCAATTTTAACCGGAGTAATTTTTGGTTCGTACCCGGCTTATAAAGCCTCAAAATTAAATCCAATCGATGCCCTGCGGTATGAATAATACATAAAGGGGCTGTTGCCAAACGCCATTTTGACTGCAATTTCAGAATTTTGGCGGCTTGTCCCAA
>ERZ1292633.6418-Hain-H41-02um-R1-6418-length-10263-cov-5_pt1 | contig 10263 bp, 11 predicted proteins | sample MGYA00564406_ERZ1292633 | MGnify/ENA primary metagenome ERZ1292633 (study PRJEB36523, sample SAMEA6512639) | groundwater metagenome | collected 2019-01-08 | study: AquaDiva: Metagenomics assemblies of 32 groundwater samples
ACAAGTCGCGGAATGAAAGAAAAAGAAATGAAAATCATCGGCGAATTTATAAGTAAATTACTGCTAAACCCCGAGGATAAAAAAATAAAAAAAGAAGCGCGGTTAATTATCAATAAATTAACCTCCCGCTTCCCTCTTTCTTATTAACAACACTTAACGAAAACTAAAAAGCGGCGCAATTCTTAATGCGCCGCCTATTATTGATTACTGAAATTTAATCAGTTTAAAGTTCCGCCAAAAATTCCGATTAAAATTGAGATACAGAAATAAGGCTACAAATATATACATAGTGACTGTGTCAAAAAGGAAAAGCGCAATCGGAATCGGCAAGAACGCGATGATTAAACTTTCGACTATCCGACCGCCGTCAAGAGGGTAAATCGGCAAAAGATTAAAAATCACCAAAATCAGGCATATCTCAATGGCAAATATTAATTTGTTCCGATAAAGACGCAAAACGTCCGGACAAATAATTAGGCCCGGAAAACTGGGCTTTGACTTAATCGTTGGATTGACATAAATAACGATCATCTTTATAAAACACCAGCAAGTTCTGATTGTGAGCCAAAGAACTGCCGCAGCGCTTGAGAGCCAAAGTTTCTTCGGCGTGTGATAATATTTCGCACCCACCCAGGTCATCAACAGAACAAGAGTCAGTAAATTGACCATAATACCGGCCAGATAGATGATAAACTGTTTCCAGACGATCAGTTTATAAATCTGCCTCGTCCCTTCTTTTGTGGGGGCGGTGCTGCCTCCAAACGGGATTAGCCGTAGCGACCAATCCGTACCGGCAACTGGTATTTTAAAGAGTCTTGGGCCGAAACCGATTGAAACTTCCTGCACCGAGACATTAAATATCTTCATGGCGGTGAAATGCCCAGATTCATGAGCGCCGATAAGCAGCATCAGAATAAGGACGCTAAACAGAAAACCCTTAATTCTCTTACCCACTTTTAGTTTCTCCTTTTGAAATTTTATTTTTTAAAGAGCTTGTTGTTTATATAAATATAGTAACGAAAAATTAAACTTTTGTCAACCCCGTTAGAGGTTTAAGATAAATATATTTAGGAGACTGACAAGAGCCGTAAGGCGGCTTCGCCTTTGGACAATTCACAAAAAATATCTCGGCTGAACCTCTAACGGGGTTAAATTAAAATCCCTCGAATATTTTCGAGGGATTTTTGTTTTTTACTTTTTACTTTTTGAAGAAAGAAAATGCGTCGTATACGTCGCTCAACACCACGTTAAGCAGAAGCATAATCAGAACCACAAAGCCAACGATCTCAATGACTTTGCAGAGTATGCGTGAAACGCGATTCTCTCCCAGTACTCGGCGAATAAGAGTTACAGCGATGTGTCCGCCGTCAAAAGGCATGAGCGGCAACAGATTTAAAGAAGCCAACATAATAGAAACGAAATAGATCAAACCCAGATAAGACCAGAGGCCTAAGTGAATGTTCGCGCCAAGACCGATGGTTCCGGCTATACCGCCGTGCGCTATTGGCGCTGTTTTAACCAGCGGCAAAATCATGTAAAAGATTCCGACGACTGTTCCCAAGAAAAATTGGACGAACCAAACAGTCACAGCCTTCACCGCATAAACAGGCGCCAGATACCATATCGGACACTGACTAAGAGTGAAGGTCATAGACAGAACATGGAACTGTGTGCCTATTGGCGCGAACCAGTAGAGCAGTATGCGAATAAACACTGCAGTTAACAGATTAACGCCACATCCGGCGAAAAAGATAAAAATTTTCTGCAACCAAGTCGCATCTTCCAAGTTTTTGCCTTCGCTTGAAGTTTTGGGTAGTTGCTTGCTCTTCATCTTAACGTAACCGCCTAAAAGGATAAAACGGAGGTAAATCGGAATTTTCTTGATTGTGAAAATCTTTACACCAGGACCAAAACCCACAGAGAATTCTTCCACGCCTACGCCGCAAGCGCGAGCCGCCAATAAATGACCGAGTTCATGCACGATGACCAAAATCATCAGCATTGCTATGCCAGCCAAAAAGGTCAGCATTTTCTTTCCTCCTTCTGATTGAAGATTTTAAAATTTTAAAAGATCAATTTCAGTTATTTAAATAATAACTGAAATTATGATTTTGTCAATGCTATAAAAATTTTGAAATAAAACCTTTTATTTCAAAATTCTAGGCAAAAGCGGATTAACACGATCTGCGATTTCATAATTTATGGTATCTGTCCATTTCGCCAAATCATCAATAGTAATTTTTTGGTCGTGATCATGGCCAACTAAAGTCGCTTTGTCGCCCAGTCTAACCCCGGAAACATCCGTCACGTCTATCATAGTTAAATTCATGCAAACTCGTCCGCGCACCGGACATTTCTTGCCGCGAATCAAAACAAAAGACTTGTTGGATAAGCGACGGTCGTATCCATCCCAATAGCCAATGGGCAAAATCGCCAATTTGGTTTTTCGTTTTGTGATATAAGTGCCACCGTAGCCTATTTTTGTTCCTTTGGGCAAAGTTTTTATTTGAATTATTTTTGTATACCAAGATAAAGCTGGTTTTAATTTAATTTTTGATTTTACCGACGCGGCCGAATACAATCCGTATAAGCTTATGCCCAAACGTACCGCATTAAAATGCGTCTCTTTATACAAGGCCGTAGCCGCGGAACAAGCGAAATGCTTAATTGGAATTTTAATGTCTGCTTTTTCTAAATCTTCCGACACTTTATTAAAAATTTTAATTTGTTTTTCGGTATATACCCGACTCTCTTCGCTTGAGGCGAAGTGACTCCACAAACCCTCTAAATTTAGAAATTTATATTTCTTGATCTTCTTGGCGAAATAAACCGCTTGTTTAGGCAAAACACCCAAGCGCGAAGTGCCGGTATCAATCTTTAAATGCACTTTGACTTTTTTGTTTAAAAGTTTGCCGATTTTATTTAGAGCCTGCGCCTGGTCTAATCGGTATATCGGAAAAATTACGTCCCGACTTGTCGCCCTTAATAATTTCTCTTTATCCAGATCATAAAAGCTCAAAATCATTATAGGCTTTTTGGTTATGCCTGCCTTAATTAATTCTAAAGCTTCGTCTAAATTAACCACGCAAATACTGTCTGTTTCTTTGGCTTGTTGGCAAATTTTAGCTACAAGCAAAAATCCGTGGCCATAAGCATTTGCCTTAACCACCGGCATCAATAAAACTTTCGGTCCGATTAATTTTCGGAATTGTTTAAGATTATATTGGATCGCCCTGGCGTCAACTTCCAGCCACGTAAACATAAATAGCGTTGAGTTAATTTTTTAAAAAATCTAAACCTTTTTCTTCAACCCATTTTTTAAATTCTTGGAAAGCTCTCCCCCGATGGCTTAATTTATTTTTCTCTTCGTCCGTCATTTCGGCGAAGGTTTGACTATGTCCTTTCGGGATAAAAATTTGATCGTAAGGAAGTTTTGAACGAATATTGCCGCCGCGCGGATTCTTGGCGATCTCGCCGTCATCGCGACCAAAAAATATCCAATAGCGACCATCGGGCGCGCAGAGTGCTAAAGCGGTTTCAAAATAAGCATTACGCTTACCATCTAGCACGTTTTTCATTTTATCAAGCGTATAAATCATTAAATCGTCATCTTTTTGAATTTCACCAGCCCAACGCGCCGAATGAATCCCCGGAGCGCCGTTAAGCGCTTCAATAAAAAGACCGGAGTCATCGGCAATCACCCATTCGCCAGTTTTGGCAGCCACAGATTTCGCTTTTTTAAAGGCATTCTCTTCTAATGTAAAACCGTCTTCTTCAACTTCTTCAACCATACCAGCTTCTTCCGAACTTAAAACATCAATTTTAAGATCGCTCAAAAGCGCCCTCATCTCTTTTACTTTTCCTTCGTTATGGGTGGCGAAAATAATTTTCATAAAGTTATTTACCCCATTAGAATTTTACCGAACCGATATAAAACTATAAAGCATTATTTAATTAAAATAAAATTGTTTAGTCAAAAAGTCTTTTTGGTCGAACTTCTAACGGGGTTTGATTTCTATAATTTTTTCTCTGTTGGTATAACCAACTACAATCTCCAATTGATTTTTATTAATTCCAAGATATTCAGCCAAAGCTTTAATAATCGCCGCGTTGGCCATGCCTTGTACGGGCGGCTCTTTAACCGAAATGATAAAGTTATTATCATTTATTTTTTCAATTTTTTCTTCTTTGGCGTTGGGCTTGGCTTTAACAAAAATTTTCATATTTAAAATAATTTACATAATATTTATTATACAGTAAAACCATTTTCGGTCTATCGGGTAATTTTTGGCCTTATTAGTCTTGATTGTAAAATAATTATTCGGTATACTGTAAATTAATAAAATTATTAATATTAATATGGCCAGCTTGAGCGAAGTTAAACTTAAAAAAACAAATATTGATACGGGAAGATACAAAGAATTATCTCCTAAAATTTGGAAAGAAATCTCTCAAATTTCTCCGTTATTAAAAGATGCTAACATAATTCATATTAATGCTACGCCGCAGGGTGGTGGCGTCGCCGAACTTTTAAAAAGCGAAATTATTTTTGAACGTTTTTTTGGTTTAAAAAGTCGTTGGTTTGTAATTGACGGAGCGCCATCTAATTTTTTTGATGTTACTAAAAAAATTCACAATCTATTACAGGGGAAAGGCGGCATGCTTACCAGAAAAGAACAGGATGTATATTTAAAAGTTAATGAAGAATTGGACAAATCCTTTCAAAAAATTATACAAAAATATAAATCTGCTACCGTCGTTATTCATGACCCTCAACCTTTGCCGCTTATAAATTTTATAGACGGAAAATGTTTTCCCGTACTCCGTCTTCATATTGATCTTTCCACGCCCAATCCCCATGTTATTGATTTTTTAAAGCCTTTAATTAAAAAATATCCTTTGGTGGTTATTAGCCATCCGGCCTATTATCCAACTCTATCTTGGATAAATAATAAAAAAATAAACATTATCCCGCCGGCCATTGATCCCTTAACCGAAAAAAATGTTCCGCTAAATATTAAATTGGCCGAGAATATTATTACAAAATTTAATATTGATTGTTCTCGGCCAATTCTTACGCAAATTTCTCGATTTGATCCATGGAAAGATCCGCTCGGCGTTATAGAATCTTATCGTTTGGCCAAAAATAAAATACCAGAGCTACAACTTATTTTAGCCGGTTTTTTTCAAGCCAAAGACGACCCAGAGGCCATTGCGGTTTTTAAAAAAGTAAAAAAAGCGAAAAATAATGACAAGGATATTCATCTTTTTGAAAATTTGCGAGTTTTGGGGAAAATAAATAATGACACGTTTATTAAGGCTTTATTAACCGCGAGCTCATTAATTATGCAAAAAAGTTTACGCGAAGGATTTGGTTTGACTGTCACCGAAGCCATGTGGAAGAAAAAAACAGTTATTGCCGGTATTACCAACGGAACATTATTGCAAATTAAAAACAAAAAAAACGGCATCTTGATTTCTTCTGCCCAAGAAGCCTCAAGGGCAATTATACGATTATTGAAAAATAAAAAAATGAGCGCTCACATAGGACGAGCCGCTCATCTTTCGGTAAAAAATAATTTTCTTTTGCCTCGCTTTATCCGGGATAATCTAATGATTTATATTAAATCTCGCCAATCGCTTTCAGTAAAATAAAGTTATATTATATTATTTACTACATAATCTCTTCAGAACCGCACGGCCAGTTAATTCTCGAATAGCGTCTTTGGCGATCCATTGAGCGGATTTAGAATTCTTTATTTTTAAAATTTCTTTAGCTATTTCAAGCGCCTCTCTGTTTAATTTCAAATTTCGTTTACCGATTTGCCGCAAAGACCAATTTACCGCCTTGCGCACGAAATTTCTTTCATCCTTCGCCTCTCTTTTAATAATGGGCAAAAACTTTATAAAATCACGGTCGGCTAAATTTTTGTTTTTAAAAGCCAGGCTGGCCATTAAGGCGAAACCGGCTCGCCGCTCAAACTCCTTGTTTTTTTTACTCCATATAAAACATTTTTTATAGGCCTGATCGGCAAAAACAAAAAGATTCATACAGGTTTGATCGCAAACATCCCAACTGTCAAAATCTTTAATCCATTTATCCATCTGCCGACCATTAACCAATTTATAATCGTCGATCATGCTGGCTAAAATTTTGGCTTCGTGTATCTTTGAATCCCATAATTTTTGAGCTAGTTGATGATCTTTGCCAAGCTGCTTGGCCAGACTTCTTAATTTTGGGATGGGGATGCCCAGCGTATTATTCGGATTTATCCCGAATCGCGCCAGGCCGGCTATATTTTGGGGATTAGACCAAGATTTTAATTTTTTAACAATTTGCCCATAGTACATAATTCTTGAAAATTTTAACGAAGCGGCGTGTTGGGACGCGGCGGTTCGTTCTTTTCCGTGTTGTTAATGTTAATTTTATTCTCGATTTTGTTGCCACCCTTAAAAATCGCCTTGAGCGCGGTTTTAATTACATTGCGCAATAAATAGACGGCGAACAACAAAACCACGCCGTTGCCAAATATAATTTGGACGGTTCTGTTCGTCTCGGTTTGGCCGCTAAATTTTTGCCAGAGAGCTTGGATAAATGATTCAAACATAAATTATGTCGATATTTATTATATTCACTACCAATTAAATCATAACATTAAATTTACGAATAGAGTAGGAGAAGTTCCCCCTGCTATTATAAACAAAAGGTAGCTCCGATTAAAATGGTCAACGAGGACCGATAAGACGGAGCTACATTTTTAAAATTAACAAAACTAAAAAAATTTGTCTATAAAAAACTGTGGATAATTTTTACCCCCACACCAATCTCGGAAACAATTGAGATAATATATCGATAAAGAGGCGAAACCGACTTCGTCTTTAATTGTTGTATTGACACCCGCGCGCCAAAGATTGGTGTGGGGGTTTATGAAAAACAAAATGGAGCTCTGCTCAACTTAATCCCGAAAGATTACGAAGAAACAGGGCTCCACTTTGTAGTTCTACACTACATAATCCCGAAAGATTTTGAAGAAGTAGAACTACATTATTAAACTAACACATTGATTTATAATGTCCACCCATTTGCTGTGGATAACTTTAGCTAACCTTAAAACGTTTATTATCTGATATGCAGGACCAAATAACTGGCAATGATAGCGGCAGTTTCGGCGCGCAAATTAGTTTTACCTAAACTAATAATTTGTAAATCATTTTCTTCGGCCGACCCAAGCTCTTGATTAGTCCAGCCCCCTTCCGGGCCGATAAAAATGCCGATCCTTGGATTATCCGTCGAACTCGCAATTTTTTTAACATCCGCAAAACATGAACCGCCGCGATCAAAAAATAAATTTAAAGAATTCGCTTTAGCGTCAGCGACGGCCTCGGGAAAATTGACAATTTCTTTTATCGTCGGCGCTTCTCCTCTTTCTGATTGTTCGCTCGCTTCTTGAATAATCTTTTTTAAGCGAGAAAAATTAAGATCGGTTTTAACCGTATGTTCGCAAACAATCGGAACAATTTCTTTTACCCCGATTTCCGTTGCCTTTTGCGCGACCCATTCAAAATTGTCCTTTTTTAACACTGAGCAATATAAAATAATCCGGGCGGATGATTCGTTTAAATTTTTTTTAATTTCTGTAATTTCCAATCCTAATTCATTTTTGCCGATATTTATAATTTTGGCTTTGGCTTCTTTGAGTTTGCCGTCCGACAAAATAATATAATCGCCTCTTTTTAATCTTAGAACATTCTTGATCTGATTCAAAATATCAAAATCGCCAATTATTAAAAATCGGCCGCTAAAATCAAAATCTCCGATAAATCGATGTATGCGCATAGTAGAGGTCAAAATTCAAAACTCAAAAGTCCCGCCCGCCTTGACTTCGCCGCCTCACTCAAGAACACGCGTTATTTATAAACCTGCCCCTGATTTTAAAAAACTCTTTTAATTAACATTAATCGTCAAGGCGAAGTCGGGCAGGCAAAATTACAAGTTAAAAGTCAAAAGTTAAAATGTTATAATGCTATAATGTTTCGGGTTTCAAGTTCCGGGCAGGACTATATGGCATATCCCGTATTGGAAATAAAAAAGCTATTCCTCAACAATCAGGCAATTAGATCCGAAGAACTAATTCGGGCGATCTTTATGATATAGGCTTTTCCGGAGTTTTACGCCATTAAAGGGATTCAACCCCAGAATAGTTTTACATAAAAATTTTTCGCCGCAGGGTAAACTCGCAACGTCAGACCACAGTCCAACAATATTTAGAGTTCCCAAATTAAGAACAATTACAGAACTTTTGCCGTGATTATTTTGGATAGAGCTAAATATATTATACCAGATTTTGGCAAGTGTTAAATGACATATCCACAGGCCTATTTATGTTTCATTTAAGCAATTCTTCGGGGTTATAGATAAAAACAAGATCCATCTTCTGATAATTGTAAATTTCGTCTTCGTTAAAGAAGCGCCAAACCTCTTTTTCCGCATTCTCAACCGAATCCGAGGCATGGACAATATTATATGATTGGCTCATAGAGAAATCGCCCCGAATACTGCCGGCATCGGCCTTACGGCCAAGAGTTGGACCGACAATCAAACGAACCACCTCGACAACCTCCACTCCCTCTAAAACCATAGCCACGACTGGCGAGCTTTTCATAAAATCACAAAGCGATTTGAAAAAGGGTTTATCTTTATGATGCGCGTAATGATCCATTAATTGTTCGTCGGTTAGCTGTATCATCTTAAGACCAACGATTTTTAATCCTTTTTTCTCAAAACGCGAAATGATTTCACCTAAAAGATTACGTTGCAAGGCATCGGGCTTAATTAAAATTAAAGTTCTTTGCATTTTATTTACTTATTTTATAATTTAATTCTTTTCCGTCGGTTGTAAATATAATATCACCATTTTTATCTGTCCGCAAGATTTGACTGTGGACTTTATTCAAATTAAATATAACGCGCAAATTAGGATGTCCAAATTTATTATTCTTCCCCACCGAGATTACCGCGTAACTGGGCTTAACTTTTTCTAAAAATTTGACGGTTGAAGAATGTTTTGATCCATGATGGGCAATTTTCAAAACATCCGCCCTTAAATCCGCTTCTTTATTTAATAATTTTTCTTCAACTTCTTTATTAATATCGCCGGTAAATAAAAATGAAATATTTTCAAAATTCAACTTAAACACTAATGACCCAATATTATCGTCTTTCAAAGACTTGCCGCTTAAGCTTTCGCGCGGCCAAAGAAAAACTAAAAATATTTTTTCATCTAATTTTATTTCTTCCGCGCGATCAATTACTAAAAGCGGGATATTCTTATTTTTAATAATCTCCTGCCATTCATAATAAACCGGGTCTGGGTCGCTAACGCCAGTATAAAATATTTTTGAAACCGAAAACCTTTTTAAAGCTTCAACCAAGCCGTTAAGATGGTCGGGGTCGGGATGGGTCAAAATCATTAAATCAATGGTCCGATTTTGACGCGGCAAATATTTATCAAGCTTATAAATTACATTTTTATCCGGACCGCCATCAACTAAAATATTTCTTTTGTCTGGAAGCGTGATCAAGACCGCATCGCCCTGGCCAATATCTAAAAAGCTTACTTTCAATTGTTCTAATTGCGGCGCTATTTCGTTGTCTGAAAAACCGAACAACGAAAAATAAACAATCGCAAGGATATTTAAAGCCAAACAAATGATTAAAACCCTAATTACTGGGCGATAATTTAATTTTCCTTTTAAATTGAACATAAAATAAAATGATTGCCAAAATTATATAATAACAAAGCATGAAAATTAAACCGAAGTTTTTTACCGAAAGCGCGGCCAAAGGAAGTTTTGATCCAAAATCTATAATAAATAAAACATAATTCAAGACGATCTTTAGCGGCCAAATGATGACGGTTATCAAAACCGAGGGAAGCCAAAGCAAGAAAGAAAAAATAAATCCGGCTGTCATAATATATGGCAAAACAGGCAAAACCAATAAATTAGCGATAGGCGCGATAAACGACAGGTTGCCGAAATAATAAACGATCAACGGTAAAATAAAAATTTGAGCGGCAAGGGTGGTAGCTACTAAATCGCGGATGTGAAATTTCGCGGGCAATATCTTTAATTTTCTTGCTAAATATGATTGGCCAAAAATAATGCCCGAAACCGCGCCAAAAGATAATTGGAAACCAACATCGCCCGAAAGAAGCTTGGGATTAAAAAACAACATTAAACACGCGGCTAAAATTAAGGCGT
>ERZ1292633.6419-Hain-H41-02um-R1-6419-length-10263-cov-4_pt1 | contig 10263 bp, 16 predicted proteins | sample MGYA00564406_ERZ1292633 | MGnify/ENA primary metagenome ERZ1292633 (study PRJEB36523, sample SAMEA6512639) | groundwater metagenome | collected 2019-01-08 | study: AquaDiva: Metagenomics assemblies of 32 groundwater samples
AAATTTTGGCATACTTCATATCCCTGCTGGTTTCCACTTTGGAAATGGTGATCAGGCCTTTTTGCCAGTCTAAAAATTCATGCAAAATCGGTCCCAATTCTTTTTCTATTAAAGAATTGACTTTGGCAATGCGATTGGTGTCCTTAACTTTTTTTATGGGTTTCAACATAGATTTATAATATCTTTCTCCCCCAAAAGAACCATTCATTATTTCCTTCCCCCTCTGGGGGAAGGTGCCCGAAGGGTGGATGAGGGTGTCTTGGAAGATGCCCGCAGGGCAGAGAGGGTTGAGGGGTTAGAAATTAAAGTTGACTCATTAGTTTACTTGAAATTTGAATTCTTGGCAAGGCTAACTAGACTGTATTCCAAAAATGATTAAGTATTATATTCATAGTTGCATAAATATCGGCGCTCTCAATTACCAGTCCCAGCGAGGCGTCGCCTTCTTGAGTAATAAATGCCACTTTGCCGTTATAAGCGAAGACCTCATTTTTAAAAGGAAAATTTTCAGCTGGAAATAATTTGGTTTCTCTTAGGGCGAATTTGTCTCGGCTTTTTAATTCTCTATACACAGGGATGTCAGGCGCAATAACTTTCACATGGTTGCCTTTTTTTACCCTTCGCTCTACATATTCTCCTCCCCAGTAATCTTTTATGTTTTCATCGGGGAGTTTTGTTGAGAGTACCTCAATGTAGTCTGCTCTTTTAGAAAGAATGTCTTCATAAATTTCTTTAATGCCCTCAATCCCCTGGTATATCTTAACTGATGGTTTTTTCCCGGCATGATTTTGGATGGATAGAAGTTGCCCCATTATATTGTGAAGGATGTTTTCTTTTTGTTTTATAAGTGGAAAGATGTTCTGTGGGTCTTCGGCAATATAAATTTTGCGCTTGCCTTTTAAAACAGTTTTTATTAAACCTTTTTCTTTCAAGCTGTCCACAAGCTCATAAACTGTGGCTCTTTTTAAATGAGCGCTGTTAACTAACTCCTGCATTGTAGCGGGTCCGGTCTGAAGCCCGGCTAAGTATAGCGATGATTCTTTTTCGCTTAAGCCTATTTTTTGCAGGTTTTGTTCTAAATTCATATAGTATCGGTAAAACCGACGATATTATATAACAAATATAACCTTATTTTATAGGCAAAATTTACGATTGTCAATAAATTTTATCAAAGATATTGATATTATCAGTAGCTTTGTTATTATAATTGGTCAACCTTAAGGAGGGTTGGATAATATGGGTAAGCCAAGATTACGGATCAAAATTTTCACTATGGATCCGCGTAGTGTAAAGCATATTTATGGAGCAGAGCAAGAGATGGAGGAATTTTTGGCTGTTCCAAGCAGGAGGCTCAAATATATTTTGCAAAGTATCGGCGGAACGTCAATGTTCCCCGCACTCTGCATTACATTTGCTTACGAAGATGTGGGTTACAAGCCCAGTAAGTCTGATTGAGCCCATTTAAGGAGGTTTGAGCATGGGAAAAATCAATAAGGCCGAATCTGTGGTCAAGGATCTCGTGGTCAAGGTTAGACGAGAAGATGACTACGATAGATCACGAAGTGTATATCCATACAGGTATCGCTATCGTGGCGTCGCTTACATCAAGGGGCTACTGCGAGTTAGGCTTGCCGAGGTGGTGTCTGATTCCTATAGTCGTGATTCTGCAAACCGATGTTTGGTTGTGTTTGGCCCAAACGGAAAAACCTCCAGACATACTAGCCGGAAAGACTGTAGAGACCAAATCAGAAGACTTCGCCAAGGAACGAGAGAGAAAGTGATTTACCAGGCTGAGCTCACGCTCCAGCGGTTGATGTTGGTCTCTGTCAAATAAAGGAAGGTGGTTTATGGCTCAAGAACTTAAGTACCCTGAACTACAAGAGATAACCAGGGAGCGTCCCGAATTAATTGGAGAGCTGTTGGAACTTCAACAGCTAGCCGAAGATCTGGGTGGTGACCCGGAAGCCTGGATTGCCTTAGCACTCACTGCGAGCGCCATGGGGCAAGCACATCTACCTGCCCCAAAAGGGTTGGAGGATAGACCATGGGTGGCGGAATTTTAGCCCAAGATTTGTCACCGGGCGCGATTGTACAAGTCGCGCCTGGTTTTTTTGATTTGACAATGTAGCGGGTTGTATATACAATATAAATATGAGCATTTTAGAGTTGCCTAAACCTATTGTGTTTGAGTGGGATGACGGCAATAAAACTAAAAGTTTTTTAAAGCATAATATTCTTCAGGCAGAAGCTGAACAGGCATTTTTTAAGCGGCATTTCTTAAAAAAAGATGAAGCCCATAGCGGTTTTGAAGATCGGTTTCATATTATGGGGGCGACGAATAATGGCAAAATATTATTTATTAGCTTTACTATTAGGGGTAATAAAATAAGAATTATTTCCGCAAGGTCTGCGGACAAATATGAAAGGAAATTTTATGAAAAAGAAGTTAAAGAAAATCCCTAAATTTAAGACCGAAGATGAAGAGCGGGAGTTTTGGGACACTCATAGTTCAATGGACTATATAGATTGGTCAAAAGCCAAGCAAGGTATATTTCCCAACCTTAAGCTTACCACCCAGCCCATATCTATACGCTTAACCACTTCAATGATCGGCCAATTGAAGCAAAGAGCTCACAGTATTAATGTGCCCTACCAGTCTCTGATTAAGCAGTATATAGCTAACGCTTTGGAAAAGTAATAAACTCATAGCGGGTAGGCTGTCATTGCGAGCTTCGAATCAGATGAGAAGCGCGGCAATCTTAACAAATTTAGAGATTGCTTCGCCCTTAAAGCCTCCTCGCAATGACGACAGGAGCGGATACCATTCACCCTTTTAAATAAAGGTAAATACAGAATTACCCGCTATCACCTCAATATTAAAAATAGATTTTGTGCATATTTCAAAACCCCCGTTTTCGGGGGTTTTACGTAACATTCGGATGTAATTCGGAGCTATTCGCAGACTCGATGTATTACAAAGTTTTCTGTTTTATTTTTTCCTCAAAGCTTTCAAGTACGTCCCCTTCCAAAAGTTTAATGGTGGTTTTTAGTTTAATGCCGAATTCTTCGTTGCGGTTAACGGTTTTGGAAGAAACTTTGGTTTGTTGGAGTTCCATAATTTCCGCGCGGCCAAGTTCCACGCCGTCGCGCAGGATCATTATTTGGCTGTTCTTTTTAAGTTCCCCTTCTTCCACTTTACCGCCAACAATCATAATTCCTTTTTCGGTACGGAAAATAGCTAAGACTTTGGCTTTGCCGTTGGAAATTTTTTCCAGTTCCGGAGTAAACATTTTTATAACCGCGGAAGTAATATCTTCCAGCAGTTCGTAAATAACATCATAGCTGTCCACCACGACTTTTTTTTGTTTGGCCAAGTTAATGGCTTTGGGGTTTATTTTGGTGCGGAAGCCGATTACCGTGGCGCGCGAGCTGGAGGCTAGTAAAATATCCGACTCATTAATTTCACCCACTCCTTCGCTTAAGATGCCGATTTTTACTTCGTTGTTTTTTAGTTTGGCAATGGATTGTTTAATGGCTTCCAAGCTACCGCCGACATCGGTTTTAATAATTAAATTTAAAGTTTTATTTTCCAAGTCTCCGACAATGCCTTGCTTGCTGGCAATTTTATGGCTCTGGTTTTTGCGCTGTACGGAAACCGCGATTTGTTTAGCCGCATCCAAATTGTCAGTGGTTTGTAAAATGTCCCCGGCTTGCGGCACTTCGCTAAAGCCGGATATTTGTACCGGGGTGGAAGGCAAGGCTTCTTTTAACTTTTTGCCGGTCTCGTCTTCCAAAGAACGGATACGGCCAAAAGCGGCGCCTGCCGCGATAATATCGCCAACTTTTAACGTGCCATTTTGAATAATAACCGTGGCAGTAGCTCCTTTTCCTTGGGAAATTTTGCTTTCAATAATTGTGCCAATAGTTTTGCCGGCTGGGTTAGCGCGGAAGTTTTCCATTTCCGCGGTTAATAGAATCATTTCCAGCAAGTTATCAATTCCCATATTTTGCTTAGCGGAAATTTCCACGGCAATAGTTTTGCCGCCCCACTCTTCAGTTAATACCCCTTGGCCGGCCAGTTCCTGTTTGGCTTTTATAACGTTGGCTTCGGGCTTATCTATTTTGTTAATCGCCACAATCATCGGGGTGCCGGTAAATTTGGCGCGGTTAATTACTTCCAAAGTTTGCGGACGCACACCGTCATCGGCGGCAATCACAAGCACAATAATATCTGTAACATTGGCTCCTCTGGCGCGCATTTCCGAAAAAGCTTCGTGGCCCGGGGTGTCTAAGAAAGTGATTTTGCGAACTTTATATTTAGTAGTAAAATCATCCCGAACGGAGTGGGGGATCTTTCCTTCGCTATCGCTCGGTCGGGACTTCGGTTCGCTCTTCGAGCGAACCTCAATTTGGTACGCGCCAATGTGCTGGGTAATGCCGCCGCTCTCTCCTTCGGCGACTTTGGCTTTGCGAATGGTATCCAAAAGTGTAGTTTTACCGTGGTCCACGTGACCCATAATCGCCACAATCGGCGGACGGCTTTTTAAGTTTTCTTCTTTTTCCGCTTTTAAAATTTCCTGTAAAAAACCAACTCCGTATTCCTGCACGCTTTGGTCCGCTTCGCTTTCCACTTCAAAATTTAAATCTTGGGCAATAATGCTGGCGGTATCAAAATCCACTTCTTGGTTAATAGTGGCCATAACCCCGTTTAAAATAAGAGCCTTAATAACAGTGGTAACGGGTAAATTTAACAACACGGCAAAATCGCGCACTTTAACAAAACTCGGTAAGCTAACTTTCTTTTTTTCCACCGGCCCGGTGGGTTTGGTAACCACAGGTTTTACTGCCAACGCCTCGGTAATTTTTCTGGCTAAAAAGTTGTCGATTTTGTTGGCCCGAGGCGAAATGAAAAAACCCTTATCTCGAGCGCGAGCGCGAAGGTCCTGTACCGACATATTCAGTTCCGAGGAGAGGGATGATAAATTCATAGATAGATAGATTTATTCATTCTAGTTTCCCTCCCCAAAGCGTGGGGAGGGTTAGGGAGAGGTTTGAAATTTATAATTAACTGATTAACTATACCAGAAAATCTCAATAAAATCAACCCCATTTTAGGCCTTCTCCCAGATGAAATTAAATAACGAATTCAAGGTGGTGGCAATTTCTTTGGAGCGGATAATTATGCCGATTGGCTCTGTATCTTTGCGGTAAAGCGCAAAGGAAATATTGTCGCCGTAGATGTAACAATCTAAAGGAATGGGATACAAAGTTTCATTTAATAGTTTTACTTCGCGCAAGGCGTAAGCGTCAGTAGAAAGTTTTATCCGGTTAGATTTTGCTAGTCCGGAAACTAAAATTTTAATGGGGATTTTTCGTTTTATTCTTTGGGGGATGTAGTAGTTAGACGAGTGAAATTCTATTTCCGGATGAATTTGCTTTAAGCTGACAAATTCCAAAATTGGTTGTTTTTCTTTTAAGTTGTCAAAATAAAGTTTTTTAATACCCTCCAGGCCTTCGTAAAAAATAATTTTAGGTTTGTAAGAAGCAGTAGCCAATAACAGGCGCAGTTCCGGAATTATAGTTTCCAGTTGGTCAATTTCTGCTTGCTTTTTATTTAAAAGATTTTGCGGGTCTTCAGCAATTAAGTATCTTCTTTTTCCAAGGATTGTTTCGGAAACCAAACCTTGCTTAAGTAAGTTTGGCAAAAGCTTATAAAGCATGGACCTGTTTATTTTAGCTTTTTGTGCCAAGTGTTTGGGCAAAGCTTTGCCCAATTCCAAGCCTGCTAAATAAATTGCAGATTCCGCTTGAGAAAGACCTAAATTTTCTAATAACTCTTGAATCATTATAAAGTGTTGTTATTTATGACACTTTTATTATAACATTATTTACCTTTTTTTGTGAATAGATTACGCTTATTAGTCATCGAAAGATGATAATTTACCACACTTGGGAGGAAAGATGCTTTGGATGATGGTGAAATATTGCAGGGAAGGCCTGGTTTTGGTTATGGTAGAGGCCGGCTTTTCCATGTTTGCCAGTAGTAGATGGTTTGAACTTTTGGTCTTTACTCATGGGTTGGCTTGGGTTGTTGCGGCAATGGTCGGCAAAAGTAGAGGCTGGAAGGCGCCGGCTGAAAGCCCGCTGACAAGATTGTCCACCAAGTTTCAGGGTGAAGACGGTTTCCCGTTTTTGCTACTGATGATCGGCTTACCTGTCTTGCTATCTTCAATGTTTGCAGGATGGGCCATGAGAAGACTGTGTGGTTGGTAGAAAGGAGGTTCGTATGGGTTTTTTGCAGAAGTGGATTATTGGCGAGCCGGAGACTGTAGCCATAACAAAGCAACGGGTTGAACCAGTTATGGTGGAGGAACAAAAGATTTTGGAGGTTGCAGTTGTTCAGCAAGTAGTTTTGCCACCGCCTCCGCCACCAATCAAGTTGTCATCGGGTAATTTGGTGCAACCTTTTTGCATTCGTTCAATTGACCATTCGGTTACTGTGGACGGAAATCTGTATCATGTCCATGTTTATAACCTCCGTTGGTTAAGCAGTGGATTGGCTTCTTGGGCGGAAGTGATTATTAGCTTCTCCGGCAGATGGAGTGTGGCAAGTCGAGGAAGGTTAATGCTCACGCATGGGGGTAACATAAACGATGTTGTCGATGAGATGATTGGGGCGTTTGCCCAAAGCGGGCTTGCTGTTAAGAGGGGGTTGATTGACGCTTGCCTTTACCCAATCCAAAACCAGGTGCTCGAGATTGAGCAGAAGCTCAAAGGCTTTTGAACAATCAAAACCCGGTAACTGTTAGGCGAGAAGGAGGCGCGCGAACGGTTACCGGTTAAATTTTTTGTCAGTGCAATCTGGAATCATCTGCGTACTTGTGATCTAAAAGCCCTATTTTTTCCACGCTCCTTCGGCAATATATTGCTTCATTAGACTTTGGTAGGGAATGTTTAGCTTATTGGCCTTGAGCCTGACCTGATCCAGTATGTAGAGCGGTATGCGTATAGAAATGGCCTGTGTAGTTGGCTTGAGGTTCGGGAATGGCACATGCTTAAAATCCTTAGCTTCGTAGTAGTCAGCCAAGTTAATTTTGGACCAAAAGTCCCGCTCCTCGTCTTCGTTTTTAAATTTAGGCAATTTTAGATGTTTTTTCATATATATTCCTTTCCCGCTTGCCGGCAGGCCGAGTGGAGATAACTCTGACTAAATAATGACGGATTGTGAAAGCGACGGATAATAGTTTTCCATTTTCGGTAAGGCCAATAATGTTGTAGCGGAGCTCTTTCCCCGAATGAAGCTTGTCGTTTAATATCATGTAATGTTTATCAAAAAAAATTTCTTCGGCTTCCCTGTTTGTTATTCTGTGTTTCGCCCAATTTTTATTGATATTGCCCGTGTCCCATAAAAATCCCTGAAGTTTTTTGAATAAAGTACCCATATGTTTATTGTATATACTGGCTACCACAATGTCAAATGACGCGCGAACATTTACCTGTTAAATTTTGCCTAAGACCAAATATGACGGCCGTCATATTTGGTCTTAGGGCGCTAAAACTTTAAAATCATTTACTGCGGGCTAAGGTGGCAAACTGCAGAAAATATTTATTTAAACTTTCCGGGTTGCCGGATAGTTCTTTATGGTCAAGTAATTCAGCGCAGGCCACTTCTCGCAGACGGCAGAGTTCTTTAATGCCGGTTTTGCGCCAGCGCGGATCGTTGATGGTTAAATCCAAAAGTTCCAACATTCGGTCAAAAGCTTTTTGAAAATAGACAGGCTGGTTTTTTTTCTTCCAATTCAACGCCCGGCCAAATTCGCTTCCCACATTTCCTAATTGTTCCGGTAAAGATAATTGGAGCCATGTCCCAGCGCTTAAATTTTGGTGCTGACTATTCATTGAACTAATTTTTTTATTACTTCCAAAACTTGTTTTTGTAAGGCTTCATTTTCCACTCCGCGCGATCGGTTGTTTTGTCTGGGGCGGATGTTAATCATAGAATCAAACTCAACCATATCGGGGAATTTCATATCCGGATAAAGGTTAACACCCCATAAATTTTCCTGATTTGAGCCTTTTTGTAAAAGTACTGCTTCTTCGTCGGCATGCAAATCGCCGCCGAGAGCTATAATATTTTTTTCAATGTCCACCACGCCTTTAACCATATCGCCAAAACGTTGTCCGGCAATTTCTTTTAATTTATTTAAGGTGATTGGGCCAGTAATTAAAATAATTTCATTCATAATAAAATTATAGCATTGTTTAAGAATTTAGACTGGGTGTGAGCTGTTGGCCCGTATTAAAAAGTGCGGTTTTTGCCCACTATCATTTTTAGGCGCTGGGGAATAATTTCCACCACGCTGGGAAATTTAGCCACAGCTCGGCCAAGCATAGTCAGGTTAAAGCCACGCGGTTCTAAAAATTCAATTTTTTTACATTTAATTACCGTGGTGTTGGGCACTTTTTCTAAAGCTCCGTCAACAATGGCATCGCGGTATTTTAAAATTTGCATTTTGTTAAGCCGTTCCAGAATAAGCAAATCTAAATTGCCGTCGGTGGGGTTGGCAATTTTTTCGTTACTGCTGGAGCCGGAGCGAATGTTGGCCACCAAACCGCCCAGGCCATTTATGGTTACGGTGTACGAGTCGTCCACTCGAATGGTGAAGGCTTTAGTTTCCGAGGAAAGTAGTTTTAGGCTTTGCCACAGCCCGGCATTTTTTAACTGGTGGGACATAACCCCAAACTCCAAGTAGCTAATAAAGTAATTATCGGAAATTTTTGCCAGGTCAATTTTTTCTATGCGGCGGCCGGCAATGGTTTTTACCCCCTGGAAAATATCGCTCATGCCTAAAATTTTGGCTAAGTTGGAGTTTTCATCAAACGGAATAAACCCTAAAGTAAAATCCCGTCCCTTTAATGAGGCCAGCATTTGGTTAAAGGTGTCATCCGAGCCGCAGGCAATTAAAGTTTTGGCTCCCCGCTGGCTGGCGGTGTCGACTAAATCCTGAACAGTCCGAAGCGGCGTAACGCGCGCTGTCTCTCCGGAAATTTTAAATTCCGCCAACAAACCTTGGAGTTCGGTTTGCAGCTTTTCAAATTTTTCTATATTTAAACCATTTTGATCCAGGATGTAGTAGTACAATCGTAAAATCCAAATATCAAATTCCAAATTTCAAAAAACCGAAATGCCAAAGGAAAAATGCAGTCTGTACCCATTTGATATTTGAAATTGGTAATTTGAAATTAAATAATTATTCCGGTTCAATTTCCAAGTCTTTTTCCGCGATGATTTTTTTGCCATTGTTTTTATCGGCGCCATTTTGACCCATTGAGCATTTGCCGGTAAATTGGGCGCCGTCTTCCACGCGCAGTATGGCGCAATTAATATCGCCGGATATTTTTGCTGTGCTTTGTAAAATTAAGTGACCGGAAATCTTTAAGTTCCCCAAAATTTCCCCACCTACAATTGCGTTTTCGGCTAAGATATCGGCCGCAATTTTAGCACCCGGGATAATAAACACGCTTTGGCTGGTTTTAACTTTTCCGCTGACCTGACCTTCAATTTTAATATTGCCTTCGCTGTTTAAATCCCCCTGAATTTTTACCGAAGGGCCGACAACAGTTTCTGCCGGTCCATTTAAGTTTTCGTCCATTATTTTTTCCATATAGCGTTCCCTTATTTAATTATTATATTAGGAGTAAAAAATAAAACCCATTTAAGATCTTGGTTGGCCTGCCATGCTGACGGCCTGTTGTTCTTCTTCAGTTAACGCAATTTCGCACCGGCCATTCCGAATAGTTTTGGTATAAATGCGGTTTTGCTGGCGGCCATGCATGGAGGTAATCACTACCCCGGTATCGTGTAGGTCCAGTAAGGCCAAGGCAAAGCTAAAATTACCTCCCCCATCTTCAAATGGGTTAAAGCGCACCAAGCCTAATTTTTGCATGGCAAACGAACTTTTATGGCTTAAGGTTTTCAGAGCCGCTTCCAGTTGGGATTGTTGTTGCCGGCCAAGGCTTAACTCGGTTTGCAAGTTTTTAATGATTTCTTCCAGATCCCCCGCGTTTTTTCCGGCAAAAAAAGACTTCCTTAAGGCATTAAAAGTCCTAATTTGCCAGACGCAATAGCCGGAAACCAATAAGGCGATTACGCTTAAAATTAAGATATAAATGGGAGGAAAGTTATTCATGGGTCTGTTGGCGAATGTGCTTTTAAGACGAAATTTCAAAATTTTGAGCGGATTGGCACAAATAAATTTTGAT
>ERZ1292633.4549-Hain-H41-02um-R1-4549-length-12821-cov-6_pt1 | contig 10261 bp, 9 predicted proteins | sample MGYA00564406_ERZ1292633 | MGnify/ENA primary metagenome ERZ1292633 (study PRJEB36523, sample SAMEA6512639) | groundwater metagenome | collected 2019-01-08 | study: AquaDiva: Metagenomics assemblies of 32 groundwater samples
GGGGGTCAAGCGGAGGCGGCGCGGGCGCTGAGGTCGTCGAAGACGACCCGCGCCCTGGCCTCGAGTTCCGCCAGCGTCCCGGTGTTGTCGACGATCCAGTCGGCACGCGCTCTCTTGCGCTCACTCGGCCACTGCGCGTCGATCATGGCCTCGGCGGCGGCGGCGTCGAGGCCGCGGTCGCGCATGAGGCGCTCGCGCCGCAGCTCTCGCGGGGCATCCACCAACACGATCCCGTCGACGGATTTCTCGAGTCCGGCTTCGAAGAGCAGGGGTATGTCGCAGACCACCAGCCGGGCACCACGATTCGCGGCCGCCGCCACCGCCGCGTCCTGTCGACGGGCCACTTCGGGGTGGACAATCGCGTCGAGTGCCGCGCGCTCCACCGGGTCGGCGAACACGACGCGACGGAGCGCCGCGCGGTCGAGCGCCCCGTCGGGGGAGAGCATCGCGGCACCCCAGCGCGCGGCAATGGCGCGCAGCGCCGGCGTGCTCGGTGCCACGGCCTCGCGCGAGAGCGCGTCGGCGTCGATGAGGGTTGCCCCCCACGCCGCAAAATGCCGGGACACGGCCGTCTTGCCGGCTGCGATGTTGCCGGTCAGTCCGATCAGGAGCATCGGGAACGATGGCGCCGCGGATGCCCCCCGTGCAACTTGTTCGGTTGTGCCGCGCCGACCCGGATATACCCTCATCGAAGTCCTGATGGTGCTGGTGCTCATCGCCATCATGGCGGCGATGGCGCTGCCCAGGATGTCGTTCCTGCGCTACCGGCAGGACGCCAACGGACGGCTGGTGCAGCGCACGCTGATTTCCGCCCTGCAGACGTCCGTGCAGAAGAACACCAACGTGCTCTTCGTGGTCGACTACGCGGCAAGTCGCATGCGCGTGGTGCAGGACACCAATGCCAATGGCGCGGCCGATGCGTCCGAGCGCTGGGTGTCCTGGACGCTGGCCGAGGGCGCGACGTTCGCGATCCCGACGACGACGGTGGACGGGGCCACGGCGTACTACGCCACGGGGCCGGGCATATCGACCACATCGGCCGGGCCGACGATCACCTTTCGTCCCGACGGGTCGGCGAGCGGGGATGCGATCGTGTATATCGGCGTCCGCAGCGGCAATCCCGAAGCGTTGCGCGGCATCGAAATGGCGGGCTCTACCGGGCGGACCCGCCTGTGGCGGTACATCGGCGGCGTCTGGCGCCGCGATGCGATCTGACGGCGGTCCGCCAGGCGTCGCCTGCCGGCGCTAGACGACGACGCCGGGAACGAGCGGCGCGAACTTTGCCGTGAAGTGCCGCAGTGCCGGCGGCTGTTCCACGATCTTCACGCCGCGGATGCGCGGCGCCAGCGTATTCACGTGCAGCAGCACCTCGCACACGTAGTCCATGTGGCTCTGCGTGTACACGCGGCGCGGGAAGGCCAGCCGCAGGAGTTCCAGGTCCGAGCTCTTCTCCGTGCCGTCGGGTTGCCGGCCGAACATCACCGAGCCGATCTCGCAGGCGCGAATGCCGCCCTCGAGGTAGAGCACCAGTGACAGCGCCCACCCCGGATACTCCGACTGCGGGATGTGGCTCAGCCACTGCCTGGCGTCGAGGTAGAGTGCGTGGCCTCCGGCCGGGCGTACCGTCGGAATGCCGGCGGCGTTCATCTTCTCCGCCATGTACTCCACCATGCGAATGCGGTAGCGCAGGTAGTCCGGGTCGAGCGCCTCGTACAAGCCAACGGCAATGGCTTCGAGGTCGTAGCCGGCGAGACCGCCGTAGGTGGGGAAGCCCTCGGTGAGGATGAGCGTGTTGCGGCAGCGCGCGGCGAGCGCGTCGTCGTTCATCGCCAGGAACCCGCCGATGTTCGCCATCCCGTCCTTCTTGGCGCTCATCGTGCAGCCGTCGGCCAGCGCGAACATCTCCTGCGCGATCTGGATCGGCGAGCGGTCGGCGTACCCCGCCTCGCGGGTCTTGATGAACCACGAGTTCTCGGCAAAGCGGCAGGCGTCGATGAAGAACGGCACGCCGTACTTGCGGGCCAGGGCAGAGGTGCCCCGGATGTTCTCCATGCTCACCGGCTGGCCGCCCTCGGAGTTGTTGGTGACGGTGGTCATCACCAGCGGGACGCGGCCCGGATTGTCGCGGAGCACGTGCTCCAGCGCGGCCAGGTCCATGTTTCCCTTGAACGGGTGCAGGACCTGCGGCTGGCGTCCCTCGGGAATGGGGACGTTGAGGGCCACGGCGCCACGGTGCTCGATGTTGCCGCGCGTCGTGTCGAAGTGCGTGTTGTTCGGCACGATATCGCCCGGCTTGAGCATCGCGCCGCTCAGGATGTGCTCGGCGGCGCGTCCCTGGTGCGTAGGGATCACGTGGGCGAAGCCGGTGATGTCGTGCACCGCGCGCTCGAAGGTGAAGAACGACCGGGCGCCGGCGTACGTCTCGTCCCCCTTCATCATCCCCGCCCACTGGTACACCGACATGGCGCCGGTACCCGAGTCGGTCAACAGGTCGATCAGTACGTCATCGCCCTTCAGCCGGAAGACGTTGTAGTGCGCGGCCTCCAGGGCCGCGACGCGCTCCGCCTCAGTCGTCTGCCGGATCGGCTCGACAGTCTTGATGCGGAACGGCTCGATGATGGTCTTGAATTTCACTGGGCGGCCGGCTGGTCGAGACCCTGGACGAGTTCGGTCCGGCCGATGGCGCGCAGGAACTGCGCCGTGACGTACCGCGCGCCGCCGCGTTCGCGAATTTCCAGCGGGGTGGCGCCGACATAACGCTGGCACATGTTGCGGAACGCCGAGCCCGAGGGAAAGTCGAGGGCACGGGCGATGCCGTCGGCGCTGCGCTTCGGGTCGTCGAGCATCTGGCCGGCGACGATCAGGCGTCCCCAGCCGATGAGCTTCTGCGGGGCGGGAAGCCGCTCGCTGCGGAGTCGTTCCAGCAGCTTGCTTTTCGTGACGGAAAGCGTCTCGGCCAGGCGATGCGACGTGAGCCGCAGGTGCGCGCGCGTGACCACGATCAGGATCGTGTCGCGCGCGATGGGATCCATGGCGGCGAGGCGGTGACGCAGCAGGGCGGCCACACCGCGGGCCTCGGCCTGCTCCACGACCGTGCGGACGGCCTGGGGCGAGTCGTCGAGGTCCACCAGCAGCAGTCCGTCGAGTCCGGCGCGCCCGGCGTCGAACAGGTCGCGGGCACGCTGCGGGGTGGCCGTGACGTAGGCGATGAGCGTCAGGCGCGGGAACCGCGTGCGCAACTGGCGAACGCGCTCGAAGCTCGCGGCGCCATCGGCAAAGAGGTCGATGACCGCCAGGTGCACCGGTTCGCTGGCACAGGCGGCAAAGAGCTCGTCCCAGCCGCTGCACGGCGTGACGGTATGCTGTCCCCGGACCGCAGCGTGCACGCGTTGGAGGCAACGGTCGAGCGGAAGCAGGGTGGCGATGATGCCCATGGGCAGGATGGAGTGTGAGCCGCCGTCGTCGGCGGACTCCTGAACTTACCACGCGTTGGGCCAGCCGGCCAAAAGGACTGGCGTTGTGGCCTGCGGAGAGGCCAAATTCAGCCAGATGGAGACCGGGACCATGACGCGAAGGTCCAGGAGCCGGGTGGGCATGACGCTGATCGAGGTCATCATCTCGGTGATGATCCTCAGCGGCGTGCTCATCGGGCTCTCCAACTTCACGCGCCGGTTCCAGGAGTTGACCGGCAACCACGCCGCGCTAGCGTCGGCGAGCGAGCTGGCTGCGGCTCGGCTCGAGGCGATCAAGCAGCACCGGACGTACTCGACGCTGGTCGCGACCTTCAACTCGACGTCGGAGACCAGTGCCACGTCTGGTGCGAACCCGCCGATGACCGAGTATCCCGGGTACACACGGACGACGTCGGTGGTGCGCACCGGGCCGACGACCACGGCGGACTACGTGACCGTCACGGTGACGGTGACCGAGACCGGGACCAGCACGACGGTCACGAAGTCGCTGGTCATCGCCGCGTTCTGATGAGCGTCCCGGCTGCACGACGCCGCGCGCGCGCGGGCTTCAGCATGGTGGAGATGATCTTCGCCGTGTCGATCACCGTGCTGGTCTTCTCGATTGCCATCCCGTTCTTCAGGGCGCAGACCCGCGCCATGGACGCCGGGGCTGGCCGGCTCGATGCCTTCCAGAGCGCGCGCTACGCCGTGGCGCGCATCGAGGCCGACCTGCGCGTGGCGGCCAGCGAGGCGGGACAGCCCCTTCTGGTTCAAGCCGCGCCGTTCGCCATCGCGTTCAACGCCAACCGGCAGGGGCGCACGACGACCACCGACCCGAATGCGTCGTACTGGGACTCGTCGCTCGATACGCTGACCACGGAGAGCTGGCTGGTGTCGCGCGCCGCCACGTTGCGGAAGTCGAGCAAGACGTACCCGACCACGGCGTACACGACGCCCAACGGCACGACGAGCAAGGCGGAGACCATCCAGTACTTCCTCCACGCCGATACCGCCGGCGGGCAGACCAACCTGTACGTGCTGTACCGCCGCATCAACGACCGCGACAGCACGCTGGTGACGCGCAATCTGTTCGTGTCAGGCGACTCGAGTTTCTTCTTCCGGTACTACAGGACCAGCGCATCGGGCTCGTCGTCGGCCATTTCAAACGACTCGCTGCCCATCTACTGGGATGATTCGCGTGCCCGCGCCGATTCCATCACCGCCGTGCAGATTCGGGCCACCGGGGCGTTCTGGGATACGCAGGCGCGGACCAACGTCTACCGGCAACTGTACTCTACGGTAAAGCTGCGCAATGCGTTCTGGCTCCTGCCGCTAAATTGCGGCGCCGCGCCGGCGACACCGGATACGCTGGCGTTGCTCGTGAACGTGGAGACCGCGCCGGCCGGGGCCAAGCTCGACGTGCGGCTCGACTGGACGGCGGTGGCTGGCGATTCGACCGCGCCGCGCGACGTGCGCCAGTACATCCTGTACCGGCGCCTCAGCGGTGCGGCCACCTGGACACCGATTGGAAGCAAGCCAGCGCGCGGCGCCCGCGACTACCGGTACCTCGACTTCGCGCTGCCAACGGTGGCCGGGACGTACGACTACGGGCTGGCCGTGCGCGACTGCTCCAGCCAATCGGGCGTGCGATCCGGCACCGCGTCGGTCGCATTCCCATGATGATTTCGTTGCGGCGCGGATCGGCCCTGATCCTCGTGCTCATCATGACGCTGTCCCTTGCCGGGCTGGCGATGTCGGCCATCTACATGGCCGGCAGTTCGGGATTGCTCAGCCGATACCACGACAAGGAGCGCGACCTCACCTTTGCGCTGGAGACCGCCCTCGAACTCGGCAAGTCACGGCTGCAGCGTGACACCACGCTGGTGCTGTACGACACGGGATACCGGCAACTGCTGACCAGCCAGGCGGTGTACACCTCGAGCGGCGCGGCGCTCACCGGCGTCACGGTTGACCTCTATGCCGGCTATACCGGAGACACCTCCGGCGTCTACGTGCCCTACGTGACGCTCCTCGGGACTGTCAGCGACCCCAGCGGCGTCCGGCTCGCGCGGCGCATGGACTTCTACTCGCAGTCGTTCTCCCGGTATTCGTTCTTTGCCAACGACTTTCCGTCGTCGTCAAACATTGGCGCCGGCGAGAACATTCCAGGTCGCGTGCACGCCAACAACCGCTTCATCGGCGCGAGTTCGGGTACGCCGTACCCGGTGTTCATGGACACGGTCAGCGCCGCGGGCACGATCACCGGGTACGGGCAGTGGGCCGACACCGTGAGCGCCACCGGTGGCGCGCGGGTGATTCCGTACCCGGCGGCGGCCACCATCCGGGCGTACTACCAGGCGCTCGCCAGCGGCGCCAGCCTCTCGCTGACCTCGACGACGGGCAGCGGTACCAGGGCCACCTCGGGCTGCGCCTCCTCCTGCGTCGACATATCGGGCATGTCCCCCGGTGTCACCTCCGCGATCGTCGGCACGCGCCTGGAGTTCCTGACCGTCGACGTCAACAACAACGGGGCGGCCGACTCGACGGAGGGTTTCTTCCGGATCTTTCACCTCTACCCATCCTCGTACTTCATGGGGGGCGGGTACGAGTGGGTCGGAGGAGCCGACACCACCCGCCTGGCGGTGAACTTCAGCGGAACGCCGGTGCCGCTCACCACGCAGATCATGCTGAACCAGTGCGGCGCCTTCTACACCATCAGCGGCCGACGCGAGTTCTTTCCAGTCGTCATGCACAAGGTGACTTGGGTGAAGACGCGCATCCAGTCGAGCACCTATCCCACGGTGAGTTCGGGCCAGGCCGACGACATGGCCAAACTCGACCGGGACGCCATTCGCAAAATCGCGCAGCAGCCCACGGCGCGCTGTTTTCCGCAGGGAAGCCCATACCTGGTGAACACGGAGCGTTTCACCATCAACACGAACTGTGCGCAGGACTGGTCGACATCTCCGTACACGACGTACCTGAGGTACACCTTCGGCTCGTCGGCGAACTGCGCCGCGTTGAGCCGGCAGTACGGCGGACAGGATACCACCTTTACCCAGTACTCGTTCACCTGCCCGGTGGACCAGAGCGATGGAGCCGGACGATGTACGGGAGGCACGGCCTACATCGGGTACTGGGACACCTACTCCGGCACCAACAACCTCCCGGGCACGCTGCCGGCCGCGGTGCGCCAGAACGTGGAGCGGCAGCACCTGTACCCATTTCACCGCACGTACAATCCCAACTCCCGGGGCGTCGTCTACCTCAGCGGCCGCATCTTCCTGTCGGGGACGGTGCGCGGGCGCGCCACCCTGTACGTCAACGGTTACGTGACATTGCAGGACGACCTCACCTATGACGCGGATCCCGCGGACATCACCAACTTCTGCCGCAACAACTTCGGCCTCCTGGCGCGCGACTCCATCCTGGTGAGCGACAACGCGCTGAACCGGCCGCGCGTGTACGACGCCGGGGTGGGCCGCACGCTCACGCTGGGCGGCAACCGCGACTTCATCTTCCACGGCAGCGCCATGGCGCTGAGCGGCTCGTTCCGCGCCTTCAATGCTGGCGATGCAACGGCAACGGACCCGGTCTACACCTGTCCGACCGGCAGCAGCTTCACGGCCGCCGGCGGGTGCATGCAGGTGGTCGGGGGGTCGATCATGCGGACGTACGCCGCGCCGTACACCGCCACCACGGCGAACTCCGGCCTGCGTCCGCTGCGCGAGCTGGATCCCTGCCAACTGACCAACCGGCGGCCGCCGTACTTCCCCATTGCCAGGACGGTGGTGCGCCCCTTCAAGACGTTCGACGTCGACGTGCGGCAGGTGAAGACCACGGCGTTGCTCACCGCGTACTTCACGCGGCTTCGTGGCAATCGCGCCGCGCCGTAGAGACTGACTCGGACGGCCTGAGGAAGCCGAAGCGACGAAGGGAAGTAGCGGCCTGCCGCGACGACTACGTCATTTGACGGATGGGCCGGCGCGAGCGACTGTCCCAGCTTGGCAGTGCGGACCCGGATCTCCCCGGGACGCACTCACGGAGGTTTGAATGGCTCGCCTCTTCCTGCCCGGCCTGGCTCTCGTTGTGATCAATGCGGTGGCGTCGGCGCAAGTGGCCGTGCTCCCGGTCGTCGGTTCTGCCCCGGAAACCGGGCTTCAGTATGGAGTGACCGTGCTGCACGTGCGGCGAAGCGCCGACGTGGACACCCGCCCCACGACCATTCAGTTGTACGCGATTGCCACGGCGAAACAGCAGCGGCAGCTCTTTCTCGAGCGCGACTGGTGGGCCCCCTCGAACGCGCGGCGATTCTACGCGCGCCTCGAGTGGATCGATTTTCCCCAGTCGTACCATGGAATTGGGTGGACAGAGGCACAGGCACAGGCACAGGCGTATGAGGAGTTCTACCGAGCGGGCGGCGCCTCGCTGCATGCGATCCTGATGCAGCGCGTGCGCGGCCCGCTATTCGCGTCGACCTCGCTGCGCTGGATCGACCGCACGCTCAAGGACCGCGAACCCTTGGGCGCACTCGCCGCGGGTGATGTGGTGGGATCGGCGGGAGGGCGAGTGGTGCTGCCCTTCGTGGGCCTGACCTGGGACACGCGTGACGACATCTTCGCGCCGACCCGTGGGCGCTTCGTGGAGGCCAACACCGGTGCGAGCAGGACAGGCCTGGGTTCCGATTTCAATTTCTCACGGACCACCTTCGACGCACGCGCGTACCGGCGCCTGGGTACTGCCACGCTCGCCCTGCAGCTCTACGCCGAACGCCACACCGGCAGCGTCCCGTTCGATCAACTCTCGCTCGTAGGCGGCAACAGCGTGCTGCGCGGCTATGTGCGCGGCCGGTTTCGCGACAAGGCGCTGATGGCGACCCAGGCGGAGTTGCGACTGCCCGCCACGCGGCGGCTGACCCTGGCGGTGTTCGGCGGCTGGGGGCAGACCGGCCCCGACTTCGGCGACGCCGTCTCGGCGTTCCTGCTCAGCGGCCCCGAGGGCTCGGACCCGTACATTACCGCGGGCGGCGGCGTTCGCTGGCGGCTGTTCCGCGACGCCCGCACGAGCGTGCGCGTGGATGTGGCCGCAGGCAGCTACGGCGCGCGCGGCCTCTACATTGCCCTCAACGAGGCATTCTGACCATGGCAATATCCCAGGAGCCGGATCGCCGCTTCGCGCTCGCGAGTGATCGTGGAGAGGTCGAGCCCTCGTTGCTTTTCGAACTCGCGACCGAACGTGACCTCGACGAGATCCGTCGCTTGAACCACCGGACCTTTGCGGAGGAGATTCCGCAGCATGCGCGCCGCGCCGACGGGCGCCTGGTCGACCCGTTCGAGCGTGACACGGTCTTCATCCTGGCGCGCATCGCGACCGGCCTGGTGGGAATGCTGGCCCTGCGAACCACGCGCCCCTTCTCGCTCGACCACAAGGTCGACGCGCTCGACCAGTACCTCCCCCCGGGACGGCGTGTCTGCGAGGTGCGCCTGCTCGCAGTCGACCCTTCGAAGCGGCAAGGCATCGTCTTGCGCGGCCTGCTGGCGCGGCTCGTGAAGGAATGCGACGCGCGCGGGTTCGACCTCGCGGTACTGTCGGCCACCGTGCGCCAGACTCGGCTCTACCGGCACCTCGGCTGCGTGCCCTTCGGTCCGCTGGTCGGCCCACCCGAGGCATCGTACCAGCCGATGTACGTCACGCGTGAAGCCCTCCTGGCACACGCGGGTCGCGCGCTGGGCCACGCGTCGGCGACGGTGTGCTTCCTCACGGGGCCTGTTTCCATGCCGTTGGCGGCCCGGCGCGCGCTGCGCGCGCCTCCGAGCTCACATCGGGGCGAGGCGTTCGCCGCCGACCTGGCGCGTGTGCGGCACGGCCTGGCGTCGTTGATCGGCGCGCGGCACGTGGCGGTCTTCGCGGGCTCAGGCACGCTGGCGAACGATGTGGTGGCCGCGCAGATGGCGCGCGATGGCGCGCCGGTGCTGGTGCTCACCAACGGGGAGTTCGGTGAACGACTCGCCGATCACGCGCGGCGGCACCGCCTGTCGCACGCGGTGCTCCAAGTGCCCTGGGGCACGCCGTTCGACCTCCACACGGTGGATAGCGAGCTTCAACGCACGCAGGCGAGATGGCTGTGGGTCGTGCATTGCGAAACGAGCACCGGAATGCTCAACGACCTCGATGGCCTGCGCGACACCGCGGCGCGGCGCGGAGCGCAAATGGCCCTCGACGCGGCGTCCAGCGTCGGCACCGTTCCGTTTCACCTGGACGGCGTTGCGCTGGCGTCAACGGTGAGCGGAAAGGCGCTGGGTGCCGTGGCCGGGCTTTCCATCGTCTGCAGTGCCGAGGTGCCGCCCCCGTCGCCATGCGCAATTCCACGATACCTCGACCTGGCGGCGTACCTCACAGGTGACGGTGTGCCGTTCACGCAGTCGTCGCTGCTCGTCGGTGCACTCGCCGAGGCGATCGCCGGCACCGACTGGCCGGCGCGCCTCACGGCCATTCGACGCCTCGACCACGTGCTGCGCGACCGCCTCGCCGCGGACCGGCATCACGCCGTGGTGTCAGGCGCCTTCGCGTCGCCCGCCGTGGCTTCGTGGCAGCTTCCACCCGGCCTCGAGCTGGACGAACTGGCCGAGCGCATGGAGTCGCAGGGCTTCGCGCTCAGTTGGCACAGCAGCTACCTGCGCCGGCGGCGCTGGATACAGACAGCGCTGATGGGAGAGTTCGACCGGGACGCGGTGGCGCCGATGGCGGACGCCCTCGCGCGCGAGCTCACGCGCGCCGGGCGCGTCAGCGGGGAGTGAGGCCCTCAGGGG
>ERZ1292633.6421-Hain-H41-02um-R1-6421-length-10260-cov-6_pt1 | contig 10260 bp, 8 predicted proteins | sample MGYA00564406_ERZ1292633 | MGnify/ENA primary metagenome ERZ1292633 (study PRJEB36523, sample SAMEA6512639) | groundwater metagenome | collected 2019-01-08 | study: AquaDiva: Metagenomics assemblies of 32 groundwater samples
ATCAGGAAAAAACTGTGCGGATTGCTCCTGCCAACTGACAGCAACCGCATCGCCTACCTCAAAAGGCTTGGTATGACCGGGCACTGAATTGGGGAGCAATGCTTCAATTTGTGTGCGGTTAGAAAGCTCAATAATATAAGTGGTGACATCGCCGATATAAAGGAAATCCTTTATTTTTCCATGCAATTGGGATTCAGGATTGATCTCTGCTGACAGTGGAACGATACGAACTTGCTCGGGACGTACAGCAAATACGCCGTGATCGTTCACTTTGATAGGATCTTTTGCCGGTACGGCGACTTCTCCCAATCCTTCAACTTTTAATTTTAAATGCAAAGGCGAGACCTCAATAACGCATGCCGCCAGCATATTTATCTTTCCAATGAAATCCGCAACAAAACGATTTACTGGAAAATTATAAATTCTCGACGGTTCGTCGATCTGCTCGATCTTACCTTGATTCATCACAGCAATGCGGTGCGACAAGGCCAATGCTTCGTTCTGAGCGTGTGTCACATAAATAAATGTGACACCGGCTTCCGCTTGCAAAGTGATCAGCTCCCTTTGCATAGTCTCGCGCAATTTCTCGTCCAGCGCACCCAATGGCTCATCCAGTAATAATAACCGCGGCTGGTTGATGAGTCCGCGGGCAAAAGCCACGCGCTGCTTTTGTCCGCCCGACAATTCATGGGGGTATCGATCGGCAAATTGGGTAAGTTCAACTTCTTTCAAAGCTTCGGCGACCCGGGTTTTAATTTCTTCGGGTGTTTTACCAGTCATTTTCAGCGGGAATCCGATATTGCCAGCCACCGTCATATGCGGAAATAGCGCATAGCTTTGGAAAACGGTATGAAACGGACGTTTTTCCGGCGGTAAGCCGACAATATCTTCGCCATCAAGCAAAATTTGTCCGCCGTCGGGTGCGTCAAAACCGGCGATCATACGTAACAACGTCGTCTTGCCGCAACCGGATGGACCCAGCAGTGTAAAGAATTCCCCGACTTTGATTTCGATGCTGACGTCATCAATAGCAGTGAAATTCCCAAACCGTTTTGTTACATTGCGGATTTCAAGCAGTGTCATCACTTTTCTCGAAGAGAAAACGTACACTTTATCAAAGTTTACTAACGTACTAAATGTATAAATTCAATGCGGACAAAAGTAGGCAATCTATTTTCTGCTAACAGGCCCCAGATCATTAAAAATAACAGGATTAGGCCATGAATACCGGCAGCCGATAATTGGCCGGCGGCTGGCTTATGTTGCTTATCGCACAGACAACTTGCGTATGAAAGGTTAAACATATAATTATTTAAGGTATATTTAAGAAGTAAAGGGTTGAAATCTTAGGTTGCCGTTGTGCTAGCACAGGATATTGCCGATCGTTTAACACTCTTCATTAAATAAGCTATGTGCAATACAAAAAATACCTTGCGAACTTCTCCTTCGGTGTCAGCGCAGACGCCTACCTCCAAATCGATGAGCGATCTTGCTCTGAAAGCGTTAAGGGTATCGGAAAGCCGCTACCGCCGGCTGTTTGAATCCGCTCGCGATGGGATTCTGCTTCTCAATGCGGATACTGGGCAGATTGAAGATGTTAACCCTTATTTGATCGAGATGTTGGGTTATACGCATGCGGAGTTCCTAGGAAAAAAGTTGTGGGAAGTTGGTACGTTTACCGACATTGCTGAAAGCCAGAAAATGTTTTCTAAGATACAAGCAGAGGGTTATGTCCGTTACGATGATCTTCCGCTACGAACTAAGGCAGGCATAATAATCGCGGTTGAATTCGTCAGTAATAGTTACGATTGTGAAGGTACGACTGTTATTCAGTGCAACATCCGCAACATCACTGAGAGAAAGAAGACAGACGAAAGGATCAAAGAGCTGGCATTCTTTGACCAACTCACTGGCCTGCCCAACCGGCTACTTTTGCAGGATCGGCTGAAGCAGGCGATGGTCACCAGCTCGCGCAGCGGTATATTTTGCGCGCTGTTGTTCATGGATATGGATAATTTCAAGAATCTTAACGACACCCTGGGTCATGACAAGGGCGACGCGCTGCTCAAACAAATCGGGCAGCGTCTGACTTTGTGTGTGCGTGAGGGCGACACCGTTGCCCGATTGGGCGGTGATGAATTCGTGGTCGTGCTTGCCGGATTGAATACGGATAAAGCGGAGGCAGCCAAGGGCATCAGAACCGTTGTCAGAAAGATGAGCGTTGCACTTAATCAGCCATACCAAATTGGCGGTGTGTTGCATAACAGCACGGCAAGCATGGGCGTAACGCTTTTTAAAGGCGACCTGATTAATACTGATGATCTGATGAAGCAGGCCGATCTTGCTATGTACAAATCCAAGGAAGCCGGGCGCAATACACTGCGTTTTTTTGATCCGGACATGGAGTTGGCCGTCATGAAGCGTGCGGGGATGGAGAACGATTTTCGGCGAGCTATCGACGAGAAGCAGTTTGTACTTCACTACCAGGCCCAGATAGCAGGCGACAACCGCATTACGGGGGCTGAAGTTCTATTGCGCTGGCAGCATCCGCAGCGCGGCAAGATATCCCCCGCCGAATTCATTCCATTGGCCGAAGAAGCCGGGTTGATCCTGCTTCTGGGAGAATGGGTTCTGGAAACTGCCTGCACTCGTTTGGTTGTCTGGGCTGACCAGCTTGAGATGGCGGATCTTACGATTGCAGTGAATGTCAGCGCCAACCAATTTCGCCAACCTGACTTCGTCGATCTGGTGTTAAAAATACTCAAGAAAACGGGTGCCAATCCCCGTCGATTGAAGCTTGAATTGACAGAGAGCCTGCTGATAGCTGATGTTGAGGACACAATCGAAAAAATGTTTGCATTGAAGGCAAAGGGGATATGCTTTTCACTGGATGATTTCGGGACAGGATACTCATCCTTGTCGTACCTGAAGCGCTTGCCGTTGGATCAGTTGAAGATTGATCAGTCGTTTGTACGTGACATACTCACCGATCCCAACGATGCCGCGATTGCCAGGACTATCGTGGCTCTGGGCCAAAGCCTTGGATTGGGGGTGATCGCAGAAGGCGTTGAAACAGAAGCGCAACGGAATTTTTTGGCTGTTTCGGGTTGCCATGCTTATCAAGGTTACTTTTTCAGCCAACCTTTACCTGTTGAGGGTTTCGAAAAAATTGCGCAAGGCGTCTGAACATCGGCCTGAAAATTCCTGATCAGATCTTAATAAGTTATGTGCGGTAACAGACAGACATAATTCCGGCAATAAATTATGCTGTTTTGTAGATTATAGATCTATATTGAAAAGGAGAATCGAATGAAAACCTTAAAATTGTTTGCAGTAGTAGTGATGATCGCGGGAACAAGCGGCTGTTTATCGTTTGGTTCTGGAACGCCTGGTCCACAAGGACCGCAAGGTAACCAAGGGCCATCTGGAACCAATGAAAAGATTATCGTAGTTCCAGAGAAAACCGACGCAAAGGTTATCGTGGTACCAGCGAAATCATACTAAGCAAGGGATTCTCGGGTGGTTAGCCGGTGCGAAAAGCTAATGTTTGGTTTTGGGGGCGTGTAACCTAAATGCTGCAGCACCAGCTTCCGCCTGTAGATTGATAAACTTCCTTTGCATATTCTCGCGCAACTTTTCGTCCAGAGCGCCCAATTGGTTCATCCAGTAATAATGAGTGCCGCTGATTGATTAGTTTCCCGGAAAATCTCCTCAATTGCTTTTGTCTGTTGGGTAATTCATGGGAGTATCGATCGGCGAATCGGGAAAGCTCAACTTCTTTCGATGTCTCGGCGGCATTGGCTTTAATTTCTTCCGGTGTTTTACCCGGCATTTTTGCGAGAACTCGCTATTTTCGGTCATTTTCATATGCAGAAATAATGCATAGCTCAGGAAAACGGTATGAAACAGACATTTCTCCGGAGGAAAACCGGCGATGTCTTTACCATCGAGCAAATTTTTTCGTCTTCGAGTGCGTAGGCGACCCTCCAAAGATCGATTAATTATTTAGGGGCGTGCTATTTGAAGTAGATGACGAATCAGGGTCTTCTATTTTAGCATTCCGTTTTTCGTTTCGCGCTATATTCCGTTTTAGACTTTCTGGTCCATTGATCATGGCATCAAAGAAAACAGCACAATAGCTTTTATCGACAATTGCATTCTGACGATTAATTTCCGGCAGCATTAACACATGGAGTTGCTGAAGATTATACCAAGGCACTGCAGGGTATACGTGATGCCCGATGTGATAGTTAATATTGTTCCAGAACCATGAATGCATTGGATTGCTAATAATGGTACGAGTACCGGCAAGCTGACCAACATTCCAAGGTGTCCCATAGTGTTCTGCCACAAAACGAACGCTATTGAAAAACCCGAAAAAAATGAGCGGCCAGAACCAAAGTGCAAAAACCTCGGATGCAATCCCCTTATTATTAGCCCATTCATAAATAATGACGGTAATCACCGCATGCAGCGCTATTTCACTCCAATGAGTAAGTGCCTTTCTGCCGCGTAATTTTTGTAAGGGAAAAATAATAACAAACTGGATGGCGGTCAGAACTACGCCAATCAAGGCATATGCATAGAAAAGAATATAATCACCGATTCCCCGCTTACCCATTGTAAAGGCATCCGGATCTTTATCTGACCGGTTAAAGCGATGATGCAGGAGGTGATCTTCTTTGAAAGCGGTGAATGAAATTAGCAACGGTATCATGGCAAAAGCACCAAATACCCAATTCTTCCACTTGGTCTTAAATAGAACGCTGTGTGTGCAATCATGCATAAAAGTCACAATGCCCATCTGCATGTAACCCATCGCAAGATAGCAGAGCCAAACAATAGCCCAATGCGGGGCATGCCAGGCCATTATTCCAAGTCCTATCCATATTCCATAGAACAAAGGAATTTTTAGGTTGGGTTGCCAACGATGCTGATAGAGTGCTTTCAGCTCGGCTTTATCAATAGAATTTATCATAGGGATAAGTAGCGACTGTAACATAGTAATGTGCTCGGATACCTTGCATCTGGAAAATAAACTAACAAAGCCAGAATCCGGCGTGCAATTTGTGTAATTACTCTGTGCTACTTCGGAGTAATCGGGAAGAGAGCTAGATACTGGGGCAATTTAGAATTTCCGTATCTGCTTTAATACGAACATGGCAAGGAGATCGTCGCGAAAATATTTTTGATAAGATCAAATCTACCGGGATAAATTTTTTGGCGCGGTAAAGTTTTGTATCTGAAATGCGGAAAAAGATTAGGAGGCAAAAATACGGTTTAAATATACTAGCACAGCAGAAGTGAGCGATTGTAAAGCTTTTTTCTGTGTTAAAGACCTTACCACATTCCTGCGCTGATTTCTAATAGAGAACAAATTTAGCGTATGAAGCCCTCCACCGGTTTTCATCCGGTGGAGTGTTAACTGAGACACTTAGATTCAAAAAACTCCAAGTGCTTGTGCCGATCGCTTGCTTACGAGAAGTATATTGATATAACAATCAAAGCCACCGCCACGAGGGTTATAACTCCGAAATTTAAACTCAATTTTTTAAAAATTTCAGCGTCTTCTTTCTCTAGCATATCCATAATCGCCTCCACATTTAGTAACAGTTGAAACAATATTATGAATCCATGCAAGATTACATTTATTGATTTAGATCAAAAAATGTTAATAGGAGCAAGTAGATGCAGATTCAGAACTAAGAATTAGAAACTACTGTCAGTTTCTCAAATTTACACTCAAATAGCTGTGCAAGCTGTAAAACTGAAGGTGTTTACTCGATGAGTGATATAAAACGCTAGTCCGATTTGAAATTATTGAAATATCTGCCAAGCCAGCAGTCCGGTCAATAAAATTGCGATAAGTGCCAGCAGGCGGTTTTGGCGCTTTTCTTCGATGACCAGATCGGTCATCCTTTTTTACAGTTCATGATTACGATTTTCAGCGAGGGCCTGATGAATCAGGCGGGGGAATTCCGGCAGGATGATTGCCCAATTGGGTGCTTCTTTTTGTATCCGGCTGGCTAAACCGCGGAAACCGAGTTGTTCGGCCATCCAATTCTCTAAAAAGGGTTTGGCTGTTTTCCACAGATCCAGATCGGGATCCAGATCACGGCCAAGGCCTTCGATATTCAGCAGTGTTTTTTGCAGTAGAACCAATTGCGGCTGGATTTCTACATTAAACTGCCGTGACGCCTGGAATAACTGCAGCAGGACTCGCCCGAACGAGATTTCTTTCAACGGTTTGTCAAAGATCGGTTCACAGACGGCACGTATGGCGGATTCAAAATCATCCACCCGGGTATCTTTGGGTGCCCATCCCGCTTCCACGTGTGCCTGTGCAACACGCCCATAATCACGGCGGAAGAAAGCCAGAAAGTTTTGCGCCAGGTAATTTTTGTCTTCATCGCTGAGTGTTCCCATAATGCCAAAATCAACTGCAATATACTGGCCGGTTGCGCCAACAAAAATATTTCCCGGATGCATGTCCGCATGGAAGTAGCCATCTCTGAACACTTGGGTAAAGAATATTTCCACGCCGACACGCGCCAGTTGCGGGATATCAATACCTTGTTCGCGCAACGTATCGACATGGCTGATCGGCGTGCCCTTGACACGCTCCATAACCATCACACTGCTGCGGCAGTAATCCCAATAGACTTCGGGAACAAACAGCAGAGGAGAATCAAGAAAATTTCGGCGTAACTGGCTGCAATTAGCCGCTTCACGCATCAGATCCAGTTCATCATCCAAGTGCCGGGCAAACTCCGAGACGACTTGGCGTAATTTCAAACGCTTTCCGTCCGTCCAAAGCGCTTCAGCTAACCATGCGCCGGTATCCATCAGCGCAACGTCGTGCATAATGATCGGCGCTAGATTAGGACGTAATATTTTTACCGCCGCTTCGGTCCCATCATGCAGCACGGCAAAATGGACTTGTGCTACCGATGCGCTGGCTTCGGGTATTTCATCAAACTTAAGGAATATTTCACCGATCTTTTTGCCATATACTTTTTCCAGTGATGAGATGACCACTTCTGAAGGAAACGGCGGAACCTGATCTTGCAGTTTGGCCAATTCGTCCGCGATATCCTGGGGTAAAAGATCGCGCCGGGTAGATAACATTTGGCCGAATTTGACAAAAATGGGTCCCAATGCTTCCAAAGCCAGCCGTAATCGTTCTCCGCGCGGCTTGTCCAAATTCCGCCAGAAAGTTAATGTTCTGACAGTCACTCGTAAGAATTGCAAGCGGCTATGGTTCAAAACAAATTCGTCTAATCCGAATTTGAAGGCAATGTGTAGTATTTTTAAAAGTCGAAATAGGCGCATAGATTATAAAAATTTGGTGACGAGCAATAGAACCCAGGGGGCTCAGTTAAAACAGCACAGGTATATTTTTCGACAAGTATTCATTGGTCTTTCCCTTTGAGAGAAAGATACATTGCGTTTAATTACTCGCTCGCTAAGGTGCTTCGCTGGGTTAATCGGTTTAAACGTTGCTCCAGTTGCTCGGTGTTATGCTGCAAATTCTTTACTTCTTCGCTGAACTGATCGACAGTCGCGGGTTTTGTTAACAAACGATTTTCTTCTGTCCAGTATTCGGCTAATGCCTGAGCAATGCGGTGAACATTTTCTACCTGCCAGTGCATCAGATGCGCACCGGCTTGTGTGATGCGATGCGCCGGTATATCGCCAATGGCTGTGCTCAGGTCATGCTCAAAAATTGCGCGCAAATTAAGCTGTTTGCCAATAGCGATTAATTCCTCAGCAAACGATTGATCGCCGGTGATTGTTATCTGCTCGAACGCGCTGGATTCCCGCGCAAGTAAGCGGGGCAGAATCAACGGCGGCAGCGTGAGTGTCGTATCTGCACCGATATCACTATTAATAGCTTGCTGTACTTCACCTTCCGCATCAATCAGCAGACTGAAATTAACCAAAGGCGGTATCCGGATACACACTGTCTTTCCGGTAAAAGATTGCAGTCGTTTGCATGCCCATCTTTCTCCGCGTAAAACATGATTGATGGGTGTAGTTACAACAGATTTCAGCATTATATTTTCGGTTTGAAGATTCTCATAACAGGAATAGAAGAAATAGTTGCGCCTATTTTTGGGTGTCCGGTATTGCCCCCATGCACTGAAGCTCAACCTTAGCTACCGAATTCCCCCGTTTCTTCCAAGCGTACAATAGGCTTGCGAGTATAACACTATAATTTGAGCCGGTTATACGACTCTGCATGTCTTCTTGCCGGTTCAAGCTGCCAATGCGTCGGCGATCATCTCCGCTTGTTTGAGCACCGTTTCGGTAGCGAGCAATTGCATGTCGGGCGGGTAGCCGAATTGCCGTAATGTCCGCTTCACAATCACTTTGAGTTTGGCTCTGACACTTTCCTTGATGGTCCAGTCTATCGAAGCATTTTCGCGTACCCGCTGCGTCAACACGATGGCCAATTGCCGCAATTGATCGTTCTGCATCAATTCTTTCGCACTGTGATTACTGGCTACCGCGGTATAAAACGCATACTCAAACTCAGTCAGACCGAGTGCTTTTGGCGCATGATCGGAAGCGGTGATTTCCTTGCTGATTTTAATCAGTTCATCCATCACTTCGGCGGCCGTCAGGATTTTGTTCTGGTATTTCTTGATGGCATTTTCCAGCATTTCCATCAAGGATTTGCTTTGTATCAGATTCTTTTTAGCGCGAACTGTCAGCTCGTCATTGAGCAGTTTCTTAAGCACTTCCAGCGCCAGATTCTTATGTTCCATGCCTTTGAGTTCCAGCAGAAATTCTTCGGACAGAATGGAAATATCCGGTTTCTTGATCCCCGCCGCATCGAACACATCAATTACCTGTTCGGACATCAGCGCTTTATCGATGACATGCCGGATGGTGGTTTCAATTTCTTCATTGGTTTTGCCGGAGCCGGTACGATCAAACTTCGCCAGTCGCGCTTGGACGGCCTGGAAAAAAGCCACTTCATCTTTGGCGTCCATGGCTTGTGCGTGCGGAATGGCAATCGCAAAAGCTTGGGATAACGCGGTGACTGCATTGATATAGCGTTTCTTGCCGTCGTCCAAACCCAGAACATGTTCTTCGGCGGCCAGAATGAGCGACAGCTTTTCAGCGGTGCCGGCTGCAAAGTAATTCTCGTAAGGAAAGCCGTGATACATCGCCGAGATGTCTATGATTGTCTCCAGCATCAGAGTAACGGCTTGTTCTTGTGCCAGTGCCGGATCGCCCTTGCCACCGGCATCGGAATAGAACGACAAGGCTTCTTTCAGGTCAGCCGCAATGCCCAGGTAATCCACCACCAGCCCGCCGGGCTTGTCTAAGTAAACACGATTGACCCGCGCAATCGCTTGCATCAAATTGTGCCCTTGCATCGGCTTGTCGATGTACAGCGTGTGCATACCCGGCGCATCAAAGCCGGTCAGCCACATATCGCGCACGATCACGAGTTTTAATGCATCCGCGTTATCTTTCATACGCTCGGCCAGAACTTTGCGCTGCTGCTTGGTAGTGTGGTGTTTCGCCATCTTGGCGCCATCCGACGAAGCCGCCGTCATAACGACTTTAATCACCCCTTTGTTCAAATCTTCCGCGTGCCATTCGGGTTTGAGTTTGATGATCTCTTCATACAGATTGGCGGCAATACGGCGGGACATCGCCACGATCATGCCTTTCCCGGAAAAAACTTCTTGCCGGGCTTCGAAATGGCTGACGATATCTAGGGCGATATTGCGGATGCGCTGTTCACTGCCGACCAACGCTTCGATTTGCGTCCATTTCGCCTTGGCCTTCCCGGTTTCGCTGAAGTCTTCCTGATCCAGTTCCTCATCGAGTCCGGCAATAAGTTTTTTGCCTTCATCGCTCAGGGCCACTTTGGCCAGGCGGCTTTCATAGTAGATACGCACCGTGGCGCCATCTTCCACCGCCTGGGCAATGTCGTAAATGTCGACATAATCCCCAAACACCGCTGGCGTGTTCACATCGGTCTTCTCAATCGGGGTGCCGGTAAAGCCTAAATACGTCGCGTTGGGCAACGCATCCCGCAAATATTTGGCAAATCCGTAGACTACTTTCTTGCCGATGACTTCGCCCTGGGCATCTTTTTCGTCGATGGTTTTAGCGCTGAAACCGTATTGAGTGCGGTGTGCTTCATCCACAATCACGACAATGTTGCCGCGGCTGGATAATTCCTCATACACATTGCCTTGTTCCGGCTGAAACTTCTGGATCGTCGAGAAAATGACC
>ERZ1292633.6424-Hain-H41-02um-R1-6424-length-10257-cov-5_pt1 | contig 10257 bp, 11 predicted proteins | sample MGYA00564406_ERZ1292633 | MGnify/ENA primary metagenome ERZ1292633 (study PRJEB36523, sample SAMEA6512639) | groundwater metagenome | collected 2019-01-08 | study: AquaDiva: Metagenomics assemblies of 32 groundwater samples
TTGTTTACATTCTTTAATATATAATCTCTGGAGGTCTTCCTTTTATGAAACAAATGAGTAAGCTTTTTGTGTCTATTTCATCTTTCGTTTTAGCTGTATCTGTTGCAGCTTGTTCTTCAAATGTTGTTCAATCAACTGCTTCTATCACTGGGAAAATTGATACTAGTAATGCCAACTTGATTAAAGCAGGTGATTTCACAGGTGTTAAAAATGCTAATGGAGATGTTAACTTTATAGCTGATGTTGGTCATGGAATAAAAACAGGAGTATCTTTATCTATTAAATTAAATTTTAATGATGGCTTTAACACAAAAGCCTTTGCAAATGGTATTAGAAACAAAATAAAATCTGATGTTCAAGGTATGGAATTTTATTTATTAAATAGAAATGTACCTTTAGGTACAGGTGCTGGTAGTGGAGATGGACCAAGCGGTAATGCATTTCCTGTTACTACAGCTAATAATATAGCTGGACCTCTTTTCCTTGACAATACAGGTGGTAAAATTACATCTCTTGTGGCTGGTACTGCCACAACCATAACATTTTCTAATATAGCCCCTAATGCAACAAATGCTGGTGCTGGTAATACTGATATTTTTGTTGCGGCAGCGGCAGTAGATGTTGCTACTTTTGCAGCTATCGTATCAGGTGCAAATAATATTACTAATAAAACACTTGGAGCTCCAGGAGTTGCAGGAACTTCACAAATATTTTTGAGTGATGCTTCACAAACTCTAGTTTCAAGAGGTTGGTATGCTACATCATCTTCAGGTGGAGATGCTTCAAACACTGGTAAAATAAATGTTACCAATGGTGCAGTAACGGCAACTCCTTATATAATAGCCAATTCAACTAATGGAGCATTAATTGTGCCTTTAAGCTTGAGTGATTCAAAAGGAGCTAGTGCTGATTCAACTATAACAATTTCAGATGGTTCGCCAACTGCAACTGGTCCAACTAAAGTACAATAATTTATATTATTAATTCTAATAACAAGAGCTTAAAATCCTCTTGTTATTAGAAAATAGTAATTTTTTAGCTTATCAATTTATTTTTAAATTAAATTATGTTTGAATTAATAAAAAAGAAATTAATATTTTTTTTACCACTTTTGTTTTTAATCTTTTTTTCTTGTAATTCTCAAGAAAATATGGGTTTTAATCCCAATGTAAAAATTTCAGGAAAAGTAGATTTTAAAAAAGGTTTTTCAATTCAACTTAAAATTAACAAATTAGAAGATAAAATTTTTACAACTAAAGTTTTTTCTAATCCTGTTTCTTCTAAAAATTTTTCTGATATTAAATCTTATAGTGCTTTTTTATCAACTAGTTATGATGATCCTTTTTCTACAGGTACTAATCCTAGTGGCGATGGTATAAAAACAGATGTTGATAATTCGAGTAATAGTCAGATAACAATTACTTTTAGTAATATTCATAGAGGTGGTCCTTATTTTGCTATAATTGCTGCTTTTGATGATATTATTGGCGGTGTTAATAGAAATAATATAACAAGAATAGATTCTTCAATCTTATCTATAGATAAGAGTTGGTCTAGATCTAATAATAGTGTTACTGTTTTACCAGATGGCTCACTTTTATTTTCTGATGGATCTAATGAATTAAAATCAGATTTAACTTTAAAAGAAGGGACACCAAATAAAATGGGTATCCAAATTACTGTATTTGATGGAAATCCTATTCCTGCACCAGCAAGTGTCAAATAGTTTAATGTTTTTTATACTTAAATTTTATAGTGAGTTTTTATGATAAAAGTATTATTTTTTTTAGGAGGTTGTTAGAATGAGCTTATTAAATAAACTGACAGTACCTTTTATAACTTTAATTATACCCTTTTTAACTAGTTGTAATTCAATTAATATGTTTGATGCTTTTATTTCGTCCAATTTTATAAATAAAAATAATTTTACAATTGATGTTGGTAATGGAAAAAAAACATCTGCTACATTTCCAATAAAAATAAATTTTGATAATTCAAATGATAAAACATTTTTTACAAAAAATTCATCATCTGGAATAGCTGGTAAAACAAAAGGACAAATTCAGTTAATTCGTTTTTATTTAGTTGATAGTAATACAACAAGTCTAACAGATTCAAATATTAAAGAAGGTCCATTTGATGTAATTTCGACAAGTCCTGGAAGTCTTGGAACTTTGTTTACAAACTTAACTGTAGCAGGAACAGGGACCATTAATTTCACTAATGTTAAAACAGGAACATATTATGTGGCTGTTGCGGCTTATAGTTCTAATGTTACGGTTGATTCAACAACAAATATTACAAACCTAAGTACTGTACCTGGAGACTATACTGGAATTACTATTTCTGGTCCTGTAAATTTAGGAAGATTTGCATTGTCAAGTACAGGTGGAGATTTTAATACTAGTGGTTCTATTACTGTTGGAACATTACCAAATTATGTTTTAACAAATTCTCCAACAAACCCATTAGTTGTAAATCTTAAGTTAGCTGATTCTATTGGTGCAACACTGGAATCAAGCGTAACAATTACTAATGGTACTACAACATATACAGGTACACCAACATTACAATAATGAATAAAATATTTTATAAACTAAAAGGAGGTTCTCATAAAATGAATAAAAAATCAATAATAAGAGTAACTTCTATTAATTTATTTTTTTCTATAATTACGGCTTGCTCATCTGTTAGTTTTAATCCAATTCAAAAAGAAATTAATAATGATATAAAAAAGTTAAACTTAAATTCTAATGAAAATATTACTGTACTTGATGTTGGTAATGGAAAACTTGGTGCTAGTTTTTCGGTTAAACTAAATTTTAAATCTGGATTCAAACTTAAAAACAATGCTTCTTCTACTTTTGATGGCACTCCTTCTACAGTAAAAAGCTTTAAAGTTTATTTGATAGATGGAGCGGCTTCTTTGGGAGCTTCAGGAAGTGATATCACTTCTTCAATATTAGGGAACTCTTTTTCCGTAATAAAAACAGGTTCAAGCACTACATCATTAATTCTTAGTAATGTTAATACAGGTTCCTATTATGTTGCTGTTGGTGCTTACCAAGATACAGGGGCAACATTAAATGTAACTCAAACAGCAACTAATGTTTATATTATTTCAGGTGGAAATTTTGCATTATCAACAACAGGTGGAGATAGTGCTACTGGAGGAATACTTAGTACAGGCGGCATAATTACTGTTGATTCATCCTTTCAGATTAATGCTACAGCTTTATCTAATCAAATGGGAATTCCATTAAACTTAACTGATGCTATTGGTGCAACTATTGATACAACTGTAAATGTTACCAATGGGGTTTATAGTGGCTCTGTAGGAGGGCCAACTTAAAATGTATAGAAAAAAAATAATTGAGTTAATTTTAAATAAAAATAAAGGAGTTTAGCAAAAGATGAATAAAAAATCTATAATGAAAATATCTCTTATTTCCTTATTTTTTTCTATAATTACAGCATGTTCATTAATTAATGTTTCATCATCAAATAATTTATCAGAAATAAGCCAAAAAGAATTTAATAATGCTATAAAAAGTTTAAATCTTTCATCTGGGGCAAAACCAACTGTTCTTGATGTTGGTAATGGAAAACTCGGTGGTAGTTTTTCATTAAAATTTGATTTAAATAAAGGTTTTAAAATTAAAAATAATACACCAGGAACAATAGGTCTTTTATCTAAAGTTAATAGTTTTAAAGTTGCTCTTATAGATGGTAGTGGAGGACCTCCTACACCTGGTTCTTTAACAGTTGCTTCTGGTTGTGGTGGACCATGTGGACCTTATACAGTTGTAAAAACAAGTGGAAGCCCTGTATCATTAATTCTTAAAAATGTACCTACAGGAGTTTATTATGTTGCTGTTGCAGCTTTTGAAGATGCTGGAGCTACAACAGATATAACAGCAAGTTCTTTTACAATAGGAGGACCACCTAAAAACTTTGAAGTATCAACAACAGGCGGTGACTCAAATGTAGGTAAAATTACAATTGATTCTTCTTTTCAGATAAATGGAACAGCTTCAAGTAATCAAATGGGTGTAAATATGACTTTGATAAATGGTGTAGGAGCAATAATTGAATCACCAATAACAATTACTTCTGGAGTAAACCCAATATCAGCAATTCAGCTAATTCGTTTTTATTTGGTTGATAGCAATGCAGGTTCTTTAAGTGCCACAAATATAAAAGCGGGTCCTTTTGACATTACAACAGGAACTCTTTTTACAAATTTAACAACAGGCACTGGCCCAAATACTGATACAGCTCTTTTTACGAATGTACCAGCAGGAATTTATTATGTTGCAACAGCAACTTACAATACGACAACTCCAATTAATTCAACAACAAATATTACAAGTGCTACAGCTAATTCAGCTAATATTACTATTGGAGGGCCAATAGACTTCGGTACATTTGCTTTGTCAAATAGTGGTGGTGATGGTTCAGGAAGTATAACTGTTAACTCAGATCAAAGTCTTGCTGTATCACCTTTGATTTTACCTCTTACATTAAATTGAGATATATAGTAATGAAAATAATTTTTATGTTTATTTTATTAATTAATAGCTTGAAGCTTTGTCTTGGTATTAATACAAACATGGTTCTCACTACTCTGGGATTTATTTCTGAGTTGAATATTTCTTTTATGAAAATAAAAAAAAGTTTAAATGATTATATTTCTGATTTTATAATAATTAATTTACAGGCCTAAAAAGATGAAAAAAAGCTTATTAATTACATTTCTCCTACTAAATATAATTTTACTTACAAGTTGTATTTTAGGAATTAATAATACTGGAAGTTATGGTTCACTTTTAACATCAGTAAAATTTCCAGATCAAAAATTTTCACTTAAATTTATTCCAGATAATACTAATTCTATAAATATTAAAATAGAAGGAGTAGGTATAAATACCCCAATTCAATTTAATCTAACTAGAAACGAAAGACGAGTATTAAAAGATGTTCCAACAGGAGAAAAAAATATTAAAGCAAGTGCTGTTGATATCAATGGAAATATTGTAGCCCAAGGAAAAAATAACATAAATATAATCGCTGATAAAATAAATACTGTAGAAATAACATTAGAAGCAAATAACGTTAATTTACCAACCAAGCCAATTGAATCTTCAGAAACGCAAAAACCTGTAGAAACAAAATCTGATTGTATTATAAAAAGACTTTCAACAGATCCTCCTTTGTCAAAGACAATTGAACAATCTTTAAAGAATTCAGGGTGTGAGATAATTTTATTACCACCAGAAGAATTACCTTCTATTCCAAAAGTTGTTACTTCTCCTGAAAATCCACCATCTTCATTATCAAATCCAAATTGTTTGATAAAAATTAAACAAAGTGATTTGCCTTTATCAAAAACAATCGAAGAAGCAATTAAAGATGCAGGATGTAAGATTATTTTACCAGAGCCAATCTCAAACCCTCCAATAACAAATAATAGTGGTGGAGGTGGAGCAAGTGGTAGGACCGAAAATAACCCGAATCTTATACCTGTAAATGTTACTATACACACGCCAACACCAATACCAAGCGGTGTAATAATAAATTAAGTTAGTTTCTTACTTAACTGTAAATCTAGTTTCAAAAGTAGCTAATTTACCTGAAGCATTTAGATCTTTTAAAGTAATATTAGCAACTAGCTCTCCTTTTGTTTCTGAAGGAGGTATTATTGTTAGCATCAAGTCGGCTTGTCCAGAACTTCCAATATAAGTTGGAGAAACTCCAGAAATGGTTTCAGAAAAACCGTCTACGCCAAGTATATTTGTTTGTGTTGCTAAAATAGTATCATATTTTTTTAAAAAGAAATCTATATTAGCTTTTATTTTTGCTTCTTTAATTGTTAATCCATTTGCTTTAACTTTAACAATAATACTATCTTGAGATGTAAAAATTTTATCATTATTTAGTATAAACAACCCAGATTTTTCTAATTTTCCTAATTGGACTGTATTAAGATCTACTCCCAATGGTAAAGAAACAGTTGTAGGATTTTGGCAAGAAATCATTCCTATTATTATAGAAATTAAAATTAACTTAGTTAAAATAGATTTTTTGTTCATAATTTATTTTCTTCCTAATTTTTTAGCTAAAATATCAACTATATAAAGAATAATTTTTAGTTGATTTTAAATTTAATAAAATATTTTTCTTTTCAAAAGAGAATATTAGCACATTTCTTAATAATTAAAATTTTTTTGGCTAAAAATAATGGCTAAAAATAGAATTAACTATTTTTTTCTGTTAATATTCTAAATATATTCAAAATTAAATTTATTAGGCATGAATAAAATAAATAATAAAGCCAACGTTTTTCATAAATATCTTTTAAAAAAATATCTTTTAGTAATTTTTATTGTAAATACAATATCTTCAATAGGGATGTCTATTTTTGTTGGATTAGAAAGTGTTACTCAAGATGGAAATACAATGCCTTTACCTTTTTGGCTAAGAAACATGTTGCTTTTAAATTCGTTATCAATACTTGTAGTAGTAATTTTTTTATTTATTTTTATTAAAAGAAAAACTGAGCATATTAGTACACCTGAAGAAAAAATTGTTTTTTTTGAAAAAAACAAAGACTCCTTTGAAAATAGATTTTATATTTCACTATTTATTTTAATGATTCCTTTTTTAATAGTTTCTGGAAATACTATGTTAGATTCAGATGAAACTACAAATATTTCTTGTAACATTAATTCAAAAGAAATAACTGAAACTAAAAAAGGTGGTAAGACTTATATTATAAATGCAAAGTGTAATGATAAAAGTGAATATGATCTAAGAGTTACTGGAGATACTTGGAATAGAAAAAAAGAAGCTAGTAGTATTATTCTTACTACAACTAAAGGTGGATTAGGTTTTCAAAGAATAAAAAAAATAACTTACTAAATTTTTTACTCATATTGGCTTTGTTTTATGTAACAAAATAATTTATTTGTAAAAAGAAAAGCTTAATAGGTTCAAAGTTACTTCTGGGAATGATTTTAAATCATTCCTTACAGAAAAGAAAACGTATTATGTAAGGAACGTTTTAAAACGTTCCTAAACACACACATTGGATAACTTATAATATTAATAATGTTATTTAATTTCTATTTCTTAGTTTCTTTGTAATTTATCCATAGTTCCGAAATTATTACCACAAATAGTTTCTTCATTGTAGTAAGATTTTGGTAATGACTTCATATAGTCCAAAATAGGAACTTTATTATCAGGAGCTTTTTTATCTAAATAATATAAATACATTTTTTCTGATGCTTTTAGTAGTATTTTCTCATTTATATTATTTTTAGGTTTTTCTATATCTTTTTTATCTAAAAGAAGCTCGTTTTTTAAGAAATCTAATTTATAAGAGTTATAGTTAAAAGAATCAGAGCTAATATTTTTTGAATTTTCATCTTTTATAACATAAGATTCAAAATATAATATATTATCAGTTAAGTTTTTTGGAATAAAAGAAACAGAGTTAAAAATTTTATTTTCTGAATCTTTAATTTTATATTCTAGTTTTTTGCTTATAGAATCATTATTTATTTGATATAAAGATAATATCATTGAAGTATTACCATTTTCTTTTTTTTCTTTAATAGCAATAAAAGAAAAAGAATCTATCCATTTATAATCTGTACGAGTATTTTCTGACATATTATCATCAAGACTAAATGAATTTTCTTTTTCAAGATCAAAAACAGTTATATTATTTTTTTCAGTATTAACTGTTTTAGTATTATCTTTATTAAATCTACCAACAATATTATTTTTTTTATAAATTACATTATTTGAATTTAAATCAATTAAATAAAATAATTTTTCAGCATTTTCTTCCAGTGTAGGAACCTTTAATTTAAAAGTAGTAGAAAAAAGTAATTTGTTATTATTAATTATTTTATAGTCTGTATTATAATTTAAGCTGTTATTATAATCTATATTATTATTATTTGTACCTAAATCTAATATTTTTTCATATTTACCTTTTGTATCTATTGAATATAAAGAATAATTCTTAAATCCTTTTTTTTCTAAAAAAGAGTAAACAAAATAACCTTTATTATTTGTCTCATCAAAAAAGGTAGATTCTACTTCCTGTGAATAACCTATTTTGTAGCAATTATATGTAATACAAGAAGTTGTATTTATTAAACCCAAGCATAATGATAATTGTAGTAATTTTTTTAATATTTTTTTCATAATTAAAATTTTGTTTCAACTCCTATAAGTAATCTTGGGAAAAGTGTGTATGCAATTGAATTGTATGAATTATCTATATTTAGTCCTAAATCTAAACCTGTATTAATTCCCCAGTTATTAAAGTAAAAGGGCTTTCCAACTCCTAAACCAAAATAATAATGACTAACATTACCATCTACATTTGGATTGTATGTAATAGGATAAAGAGGAAATGAAGTACCACCAAAATAATTTAAATAAAAATTTTTAGATTTATTTTCTGACATATTATCATTTATGTATTGTTTTAAATTTAATTCAATACTATTTCCAAAAGAAGTAGTTGGTACAAGTTGTATCCCAACAGGTTTAAAAGGGTGAAGGTATAAAAAACCAGATTCAAAATTAAGACCTGTTTCAAAGTTTTTAGTAATATCTCTTGAAATACTTAATTTTAATCTTGCATTTGATAACCCAACACCTAAATGAGTTTCTAAATCATTTTCTTTAGAAAAAGCTTTTTCTAAAAACATACTTTGCAATAAAAGGCAAAGCATAAAAAATTTTAAATTATTCATATATTAGTTCCTAAACTATATTTTTTAAAGTGAATGTTAAAATTAAAAAAACTATTATTTCTTAGTAAATTATTTTATTTTATCAAACTAAACTTTTAATAGGATTATAATAAAATAACTTAAATACGACAATATACTAAAAAAAAATTAAAAATAAATACATAAAAAGTTAGTTTTTCTATTAAAAAATTTATTTTATAAAATTTCTTTTTTTTATTAATATAAAAAGCTCTTAATGTAATATAGGATTTTTTATAATTTTATATTTTTTGAAAAATCATTAACATATTTTTCTTGTAAAATAGTTTCAACAGCTCTACTTGATCTAATAACTCTTACTTGTTTTATTGCTTCTTCTGGTGAAAAACCTTTATAAACAAGATAACATGCTGCTGTAATACCTGCTCTTCCAAGACCTCCAGCACAATGAACCATTATATTTGCCTCTTTTTCAAGATTTTTATCAATCCATAAAACTAGTTCTTTCATTTTTAAAAAAGGAGGCACTTTTTGATCTAAAATAGGTAATCTTTTTACTTTAAAACCATTTTTATGATAAGAATCCATTAAATCATCAACACCATAATAATGAAACTCATTATCTTTTATTAAAGTAACAATATGAGTAACCCCAAGATTTTTTATGGTTTCTATATCTTTACTTAGGTTATGACCTAAATCTTTTCTTCCTGGTAAAATAGTTAATCCTAACTTTCCTTTTTTTATTATATTTTCAGAGAAATAATCAATTCTTATTCTTCCTTTTTCACTTAATCTATTTTTTATTTCATAACTATAAACACCACTTGCATAAAGTGCTAATAATTTTTGAAACTTATTTGGTTCATCAAAGCTTAATGTGTGAATTGAATATCTTAATAAAGCTATAAAAAGTTGTATGGAATTTCTATCTTCTTTTATTAATTCAGGATAAAAACTTCTCAAATGTCTTAATGTATTATATGCTTTTTGTATTTCTGGTAATTTAAAATCCATTTTTTTTATTTCAGGAAGTAATGCTCCTAAATCTTTTATTCTTACCAAAAAATCAATAAGTTTCATTCCTTCTAAAAGCTCTTCTTCTGTATCTATTTTTGTAAAAATATATAATAAATCGTTTTCTAATTTTGCTAAATCTTTTAAAATATGACCTCTATGAGTATGAAAAAAATCAATTAACCAAACATTTTCATGAGAATCAATAATTATATTTGCTCCATTCAGATCCCCATGAATATAAGAAAAATAAGCATTTCCCATAGCAAAAGGTTTTATTTTTTCTAATTCTTTAGCATAAAAAAAATAAGGATTATAAAAAGTGTTTCCTGTTGGTAATTTTAGTATTTCTTCATCAGCTTTTTGTCCTAATAGATTTTCAATATTTTCTTTTATTTTTTCAGCAGAATCGGATTTAAAATAATAATAATCTAATAAATTACAAGATTCAAAAACACCAGCTATATATAATTTACCTAATTGT
>ERZ1292633.3669-Hain-H41-02um-R1-3669-length-14765-cov-7_pt2 | contig 10254 bp, 9 predicted proteins | sample MGYA00564406_ERZ1292633 | MGnify/ENA primary metagenome ERZ1292633 (study PRJEB36523, sample SAMEA6512639) | groundwater metagenome | collected 2019-01-08 | study: AquaDiva: Metagenomics assemblies of 32 groundwater samples
ATTTCAGCAAGAATTGGGAATATTCCGGAAAATTCTACCGGAAATAAGTTTGCATCAACTCGATTAGCCGAAACATCACCTTTCTTTGTCATCGAGGCCGATGAATATGATACGGCTTTCTTTGATAAACGCTCCAAGTTTGTTCATTATCATCCCAGAACAGCTATTTTAAATAATCTTGAATATGATCATGCGGATATTTTTCCTGATCTCGTTTCAATTGAGCGGCAATTTCATCACTTTGTAAGGATTATTCCAAACAATGGCTTAATTGTTGTTAATGGGAGGGATGAAAATCTGAAGCACGTTTTAGTAAAAGGCTGCTGGTCTCCTATCGAAGAATTTGGTGGGAATAATGGCTGGCAAGCTCAAACTAGTGCAGATAATAAAATTGATATTTATTTTTCAGAGCAATTTCAAGGTAGCCTGCAATGGGATTTAATGGGTGAACATAATCGCATGAATGCATTGGCTGCACTCAGTGCTGCCCGACATACAGGAGTCCCTGTCAAAACCGGCATTGAGGCATTAATGCAATTCAAGAATGTCAAACGACGGATGGAAATATGCGGAGTTGTTAATGATATTACAGTCTATGATGACTTTGCCCATCACCCGACTGCAATTCGAACGACACTGGATGGGTTGCGGTGTACTGTCGGGCAAGAAAAAATTATTGCGGTGCTGGAACCTCGTTCAAATACGATGCGAATGGGTGTGTGGAAAAATGATCTTGCTGATAGCCTGCAAACAGCTGATCATATCTTCTGTTATCTTAATGATTCCGAATGGGCGCGTCATGCATTGAGCGCATTAGATAATAAGGCACATTGTTATACTGACTTGTCGCAATTAATCGGCGCAATCACATCGACTGCAAAACCAGGTAATCACATTTTAATCATGAGTAATGGTGAATTTGGCGGCATTCATGCGAAACTGATAACCGCATTGGGCAAATAATAAAATAATCGCATGATTATAAATCAGATTAATCAATGATTCTTTTGTTAGCGTATGCTTTTATTTAGCTGAATGATTTGATGGGCAAATCTAAAACTTATAATAAACCCGATCAATTAAATTGGATAGCAGATTTCCAGAAACTTTCGCCAATTTTTGCACCAATCCATCATTGCGCAAGTTTTATGAAAGATCTGCCTGATTGGCCCACCCATAGTGATTATAAGAATACTCAGCAAGCAATCGCTGAACCTATCATGACACGATCCGGAAAACTGATTCAATTTACTCAGGCAAAAGATTCGCTATCTGGGTTTTTACACCAGTATGAACCCAGAATTTATCTGACCGGTGAAGTACAAACCCGATTAAGGAACTGGCATGACCTGTTTAATGCACTGATATGGATGACATTTCCTCGTATAAAAGCAATTTTGAATCAAATACACTATGAAACTGTTTTACAGGAAACAGAAAATAACATTAAACAGCGCAGTGCAATCCGTGATGCTGCAACATTATTTGATGAATCAGGTGTCATTGTAGTAAGCAGTCAGAAGAAACTGATTCAGCTATTAATAACGCGTGAGTGGAAGCAGTTATTCTGGTATCACCGCGAAGAAGTTCTTTCTGCCATGCGGTTTTTTGTATTTGGTCATGGATTATATGAGAAAGCATTAAATCCTTATTTGGGGATGACTGGAAAAGGCATTATTCTTGTTGTAGACGATAGTTATTTTAATCAACAACTTCTGAATCAATTAAAGTCAGCCGAACAGCTGTTGGAATCATTTCTCTTAAATAAGAAATTGCTCAGCACAGATTTAACACCCATCCCGATTCTAGGCTGCCCTGGCTGGTATCAAGAAAATATGAAGGCTGAATTTTATGAAAATACACAGTATTTTCGACCCCATCCATCACATCGTTGACTATCCGAATCCATCGGAATAGCGATTATCGATGCACAGCAGAACGTAATGAAGGGAATCGTTGAATATAAAATTCAACATACTTTTTTACAACAATCTGTTTAAAGAAATACCAAGAATAGCTAATTTTTAGCATAAAAAATATCGCGCATGTTACTGTACATAATTCCTATTTAGATGCATGTTTTTTTGGTAAAATACGCATTTAATCAATTAATTTATTGGAGTACTTGATGGCTGTTGAAAGAACGTTGTCTATTATTAAACCAGATGCTGTTGTAAAAAATGTAATTGGTCAGATTTATGCACGATTTGAATCAAATGGATTAAAAATTATTGCGGCACGCATGACCCATTTATCTCAATCTGAAGCAGAAAATTTTTATGCTGTACATCGTGAGCGCCCGTTTTTCAAGGACCTGGTAAGCTTCATGACATCAGGCCCCGTCATGATCCAGGTACTGGAAGGTGAGGAAGCGATCAGAAAAAATCGTGATCTGATGGGCGCAACCGATCCACGAAAAGCTGAGAAAGGAACAATTCGCGCTGATTTTGCTGATAATATCGACGCCAATGCTGTACATGGATCAGATGCTCCTGAAACAGCCGCCATTGAAATTGCTTGTTTCTTTCCATCATTAAATATTTATTCTCGATAAATATAAATATGCAGTGATATGGTGACTACCAATCTACTTGATTTTGATAGCAAGGCATTAATCAATTTTTGTACGGAAATTGGCGAGAAACCTTTTCGTGCAAAGCAATTGCTACGATGGATTCACCAGTTTGGTATCGTTGATTTTGTTGATATGAGTGACTTGACAAAAGGGCTGCGAGAAAAACTTTCAACCATTGCCGTCATTGAGTCACCAGAAATTATCAAAGATCATACGTCAATCGATGGAACGCGCAAGTGGCTATTATCGGTAGGAGAGGGAAATGGCATTGAAACTGTTTTCATACCTGAAACCAACCGAGGCACATTGTGTGTATCCAGTCAGGTTGGATGTGCGCTGGCCTGTACTTTCTGTTCGACAGGCATGCAAGGATTTAATCGTAATTTAACGGTCGCTGAAATCATTGGCCAACTGTGGATTGCGAATAGCATGCTAAAAGCTGATGCAATTGAATGCGGTACTCAAATGAATAGGGCGATCACTAATGTTGTGATGATGGGTATGGGAGAGCCGTTAGCTAATTTTGAAAATGTAGTCACTGCTCTGAATTTGATGCTGGATGATAATGCTTATGGGTTGTCGCGTCGAAAAGTGACAGTCAGTACATCGGGACTGGTTCCAGCAATCGACCGGTTACGTGAGCGATGTCCAGTTGCTCTGGCTGTTTCGTTGCACGCACCTAATGATACGTTACGTGATCAATTGGTACCTATCAACAAAAAATATCCAATCAGCGAATTAATGGCGGCATGTCAGCGATATTTACAATCAGCACCCAGAGATTTCATTACCTTTGAATATGTCATGCTGAATGGCGTCAATGACAGCATGGCACATGCCAGGGAGCTTATAAAAGTAGTTCAGGATACGCCTTGCAAATTTAATCTGATACCTTTTAATTCATTCTCAGGTTCTGATTTTAAACGCTCTCCTCCTGAGACTGTGCGTATTTTTCAGGATATATTAATGCAAGCAGGATTTATCACAACAGTACGTAAAACCAGAGGTGATGAAATAGCAGCTGCTTGTGGTCAGTTGGCCGGGCAAGTAAAAGACAAGACACGTCGAGTAACTCCAGCAATGATGGGAGCGACTAAGTGAAAAAGAAACAATTTGTATACTTAATATTGTTGCAGATTCTATTTACAGAAGGATGTGTACAGCAGCCTATTGAAGGGGGACTGTCAGTTCCACAAAATAGTGATCGCGCTCACCAAAGCGCTAAAATACACACAGAATTGGCTGCCGAGTATTTTCATCGGGGGCAACTGGAAGTGGCGATTGAGGAAGTGACTGAAGCGTTGAGAGCCAGTTCGAATTATGCACCTGCATATAATATGTTAGGGCTGATTAATATGACATTAAATGACGATGTTAAAGCACAAAGCAGTTTTGAGCAGGCACTGAAAATTTCTCCAAAAGATTCAGAAATCCATAATAATTACGGATGGTTTTTATGCCAACGCTTTCCAGATCGCATAAATCAGGCCATTCAGCACTTCATGACGGCAACAAAAGATTCTCTTTATTCAACACCGGAGAAATCGTATACCAATGCGGGAATTTGTGAATTAAAGCGAGAAAATTATTCCGCTGCGACAACTTTTTTTCAACAGGCATTAACGGTTCAAACAAATTATCCATCTGCTTTAATTGGATTAATAGAGATTGATTTTAGGAAAGGAAATTTACAGGAAGCCAAATCAAAACTCTCTCGCCATATGCAGCGTGCACCATTGACACCTGAAGGTCTGTGGCTGGCAATACAGATTGAACGCGCATTAGGGGACCGGTTAGCTGAAGATAGCTATATACATCAATTGCAGAAGCATTTTCCAGATTCCAAAGAAGCAACGGCCGTGAGAAGGAGTGCATTCAAATAATGAATAATATAGATAATACAAGTGATGATAATGATCAGACGATAGAAAAGGATGATGTCTTTGAATCTGAGGTTCTTAATACTGGATTTATATCGGATACAAATTCAAATCCTTCATTGGTTAACATATCAGAAAATCTGGGGACTGACCCTGGCGACAGGAATTATTCTGAAGCAGTACTAACTAATCAGGAAATTGAGGAGTATAAACCCAAAGAACTCAATCAAGATTATAGAATACACCATGACAATCGTTCAGAAATAAACTCAAATATATCTTTTGATAACAATGAGACAAATAGAGAATTAATGAACTCAAGATTTGATAATAATATAGTTGCTAATAAAGAACTGGAAAAACAAGGTCTAAACGAAATGAATTCACTGGGTGTAGTGCAGAGTGTCGGTCATATGTTACGAAATGCAAGACTGGCGCGTAAAATGAGCATTGAAGATGTATCAAGACAGTTAAGACTTTCCGTTCAACAGATAGAAGCCATTGAGAAAGAGGATTATGAGAAATTGCCAGGACGAACATTTTTGCGTGGTTTTGTACGAAACTATGCGAATCTTGTGCAGTTAGATCCGATTCCTATTTTGCAATTATTACCGGGATCAACGCCAACTACGTCAACCTATGAGCGGACACCAATCAAGAACAGGCAAATTTCTTTTTCTGAAAATCGGGAAAAATCAAAGAATAGTCAATTTATTATTATTGTAATTTTGATTTCACTGGCAGCTGGTGTTTATTTTATTTATGGGAATAATCTGCAGCAGCTGAAACCTGAAGATAATTCAGAGAGCGTCATATCCGAAATCAAGAAGGATAAGGATAAAACAACCATTGAATTACCGTTGCCACCGGTAGCGGGTATCCAGTCTGAGCCGAAAAGTGGCACAGTATCAACTCAAATAGAAGCTATCAATCTACCTAAAGTAGATACATCAAAAATAACCCAGATTGCTGATAATACAGGAAATTTGCATTTTAAATTTAAGGCTGAAACATGGATAAAGGTTTCGGATAGTTCTGGAGCGACGCTAATTGAACAGGTTAAATCAGCTGGCAGTGAGCAGGTGGTAACTGGCAAACGTCCATTATCCATTGTTATAGGTAATATAGGTGGGGTCAGTCTTACCTATAATGAAAAAGAAGTCGATATTAGATCCTATACAAAAAAACAAGACGGAACAGCTCGCTTTACTCTGGAATAAAAATACTGGCGCAATGAGCAATTTCACTTGTAATCACTAGATTCACTATAAATACAATATGTCTCAAAATAGTTTATTAACACACCGACGTACCAGTGTTGGAGTTAAAGTAGATTCGGTAATGATTGGTGGTGGCGCACCCGTTGTGGTTCAATCCATGACAAATACCGATACGGTCAATGAAATTACCACGACTGAACAGGTTGCTCAGCTGGCACGTGCTGGATCCGAGATAGTTCGCATTACTGTCAACTCACTGGAAGCTGCCAGTGCAGTGCCGGGTATTCGTGCAAGACTGAATGACATGGGATGTCATGTACCACTTGTTGGTGATTTTCATTTTAATGGCCATAAATTGCTGACGACTTATCCAGAGTGTGCAAAAGCGTTATCTAAGTTCCGGATTAACCCTGGCAATGTAGGGCAAGGGAAGAAGCGCGATGAGCAATTTGCAACGCTGATAGAACTGGCATGCAAATATGACAAACCGGTACGGATCGGAGTAAATTGGGGTAGTCTGGATCCGGAAATGCTGGCACGCATTATGGATGAAAATGCACGCTCCAGTAATCCGCAGGATGCGAAGTACGTAATGCGCGAAGCATTGATCTCATCCGCTTTGGAAAGTGCTGCAAAAGCTGAAGAGATCGGCCTTAATCGCAACAGGATTGTTTTATCCTGCAAGGTAAGCGGTGTACAAGATCTGATCATGGTATACCGAGAACTGGCTGCACGCTGTGATTATGCGCTTCATCTAGGGTTAACCGAAGCCGGCATGGGTTCTAAAGGAATCGTTGCTTCAACAGCTGCATTATCTATACTTTTACAGGAAGGAATCGGCGATACTATCCGTATCTCTTTGACACCTGAACCACGCGGGGATAGGACCAAAGAAGTGATTGTTGCGCAAGAAATCCTGCAGACAATGGGATTGCGGGCATTTGTTCCGCTGGTTGCAGCCTGTCCAGGTTGCGGTCGCACAACCAGTACATATTTTCAGGAATTGGCTGAAAGCATTCAGGGTTATGTACGGGATGAAATGATCGTTTGGCGCGAACAATATGATGGTGTGGAAAATATGTCGCTAGCTGTAATGGGTTGTGTCGTCAATGGTCCAGGTGAAAGCAAGCACGCAAACATCGGTATCAGCCTGCCGGGATCAGGAGAAAATCCGGTAGCGCCTGTTTACGTGGATGGACAAAAAACTGTGACATTAAAAGGCGATAATATTGCAGGCGAATTCCGGCAAATTGTTGATAACTATGTCCGTGAAAAATATCCAAGAAAAATCAACTGATGGCTAACGTTGTCAAGGCCATCCGCGGGATGAACGATATCCTGCCAGAAGAATCATATCAATGGGAGTATTTCGAGCAGACTGTTAAGCAATGGCTTGCAACGTATGGTTACCGGAATATCCGTACGCCTATTGTCGAGCAAACTGATTTATTTGTTCGTTCGATTGGAGAAGTAACGGATATTGTCGAGAAAGAGATGTACACGTTTGTAGACCATCTCAATAACGACAGCTTGACGCTTCGCCCTGAAGGTACAGCTTCATGTGTTCGTGCCGTCATGGAACACAATCTCTTATATAACAGCCCACAAAGATTATATTATTCTGGCCCCATGTTTCGGCACGAGCGGCCGCAGAAAGGACGGTACCGCCAGTTTCATCAGGTCGGCGTTGAGGCATTGGGTTTCTCTGGCCCGGATATTGACGCAGAATTGATTGTAATGTGTGCCCGCCTGTGGGATATGTTAGGTATTTCCGGTTTACGGCTTGAGATCAGTACATTAGGTAATGCGGAATGCAGGGCACTGCATCGGTCGCGCTTGATCAAATATTTTGAACACCACCAGAATTATTTGGATGAAGATGCACTCAGACGATTGCATACCAACCCGTTACGCATACTTGACAGTAAGAATCCAGATATGCAAAGAATTATAGAAAATGCCCCAAAATTGATCGAAGATCTCGATGAAGAATCACGGATTCATTTTGAAGCAATGCAGCATATTCTGCGGGAGCAAGGTATCAATTTTGAAATAAATCTGAATCTGGTCAGAGGACTTGATTACTATAACCGCACTGTATTTGAATGGATAACCGATAAATTGGGCGCTCAGGGAACTGTATGTGCCGGTGGACGTTATGATGGGCTCATTGAGCAGATCGGCGGTAAAGCTGCACCAGCGTGTGGTTTTGCCATGGGCATCGAAAGATTGCTGGCATTAATGCAGGAATGTGGCAAGACAATACAACCTCCTGTTCCGGATGTGTATATCGTTCATCAGGGTGAACCGGCATTTGATTTCGCCTGGAGAGCAGCAGAATCTTTGCGCGATAGTGGCATCCAGGTCATTCTGCATTGTGGTGGCGGTAGCTTTAAGTCACAGATGAAAAAAGCAGATGCGAGTGGCGCCCGCTATGCAGTGATTATTGGTGATAATGAAGTTCAGGCGCAAGAAGTAATACTCAAGCCACTGCGTGAAGCTAGCGATCAGGCGAGCATTCAATTAAATGCGGTTATTGATCTGATCAGGAAATAATCCTGTCAAGGCTGTATGGAATATTTAATAAATTTTATCTAGGAACTGATAATGGCAACTTATGATCATGAAGAACATGAAAGGATAGATAACGTAAAAACCTGGTGGGATAAGTTCGGCACCATGGTAACGATTGTCCTAACTGCCTTGCTGGTTAGTGTTGGTGGGATGCAGGCCTGGCAATATTATCAGCAGAAACAGATACAACAGACAGCTGATTTGTTCGCATTGCTACAACAAGTTCAAGCAACCAATGATCTGACAAAAATCAATGATGCGGCACATTTACTCAAAGAAGGGTTTCCAGCCAGTGGCTATGCACCCCGTGCTGCCCTGATTGCCGCACATGCCGGTATTCAGGCAGGGGACAGGAAAATAGCCAAGCAAAATCTGCAATGGATTCTGGATAACGCAAAAGAGCCAGAAATTCTGGATTTGGTCCGATTGCGATTGGCCGGTATTTTGCTGGATGAAGAAAAGTATGAAGACGCATTGCGTCAGTTGAATTCAAAGCATGGCGAAGTTTATGCCGGCTTGTATTCTGACCGCAAGGGAGATATCTACGCCGCCAGTGGGAAAATTACAGAAGCCCAGCTGGCATATCAGGAAGCCATTGAGAAACTTAATAAAAATAATAATTATTTTAATATCGTACAGATGAAACTAGATGCACTTGGTGAGGTTCAATAACTCCTGTTAATAAACTAAATTGAGACTTTCTGTGTTTTGGCGATTTATTTTATTAACAGTATCTGCTGTGTTCATGCTGGCCGGGTGTGCCGGTCTGTCTAACCCGCTTAATTCACCCCTTGTCGAATCGCTTGGTGCTCAACTATCCGATTTATTTGTTGCTGAAGAAAAAATTGTATTTGACAAGGAAGAATTAGATACCCTCAAAGCAGTAGATCGCGTTCCTTTAAAATGGAAAGATAAACTGGGGGAAACTCAGATTGCCGCTTTTTATGTTGCATATCAGAATGATGCACTATACGCTGCTGATGAAGCGGGTAAGTTAGTCCGATACGATCCGGATACTGGAAAGAAGGATTGGGAAGTTAAAACCAAATATAAATTTTCAGGTGGTATCGGTGTTGGTGATGGCATGGTGTTAATTGGTACCTTTAAAGGTGAGGTACTTGCTTATAATGAATCAGGCCACATGTTATGGAAAGCACAGGTAACCAGCGAAATTCTCAGCCCGCCCCAGGCACGAAACAGCATGGTCGTTGTCCGCACCGTCGATGGCCGTATTTTCGGTTTAGATTCGCTGGACGGAAATCGTAAATGGATTTATCAGGGTGCAACTCCCACGTTGACCGTGCGCAGCACGGCAGGCGTAAGTGTCGCACATGGTGCCGTGTTTGCGGGGTTTGCCGGGGGAAAATTAACGGCAATGAGCTTATTTAACGGTAATATCGGTTGGGAAGTTGCTGTGTCGCAGCCACGCGGAGTTACTGAACTGGAAAGAATGACTGATATCACCAGTGCGCCGGTTGTCGATGCGCAACTTGTTTGCGCAGCAGCCTATCAGGGTCGTGTGGCGTGTTTTCAGGTTAATGATGGTGCGCAGATCTGGGCACGGGAATCATCCAGCAGCGCAGGATTGGCGATGGATAATGATTATGTTTATGTCACTGAGGATAAAGGTACTGTCGCTGCGTATGATAAAAGAACCGGTGCCGGTATGTGGAAACAAAGTCGGCTTGCCAGTAAGAAATTATCAGCACCGTTAGTAAAAGGGCATTATATTATCGTGGGTGATGATCAGGGATATGTCAACTTGTTAAGAAATTATGACGGTGTGGTTATCGCCCGTTCTGCCACAGATGGCACAGCCATTCTAACCGCACCAGAGGAAATACCAGGTGGTTTTGCCGTGCAAACTGTGGAAGGAAGTATTTATGCATTTAGCACACAATTCTAAAAAATATCACTGGATCAGACAGTTTGATCTTTGGAACTGATATATGATAGCGAGCATTCTTTGCTGCTATTCCTGATTTTCAGGCCATGCCTTGAAATA
>ERZ1292633.6189-Hain-H41-02um-R1-6189-length-10533-cov-5_pt2 | contig 10252 bp, 6 predicted proteins | sample MGYA00564406_ERZ1292633 | MGnify/ENA primary metagenome ERZ1292633 (study PRJEB36523, sample SAMEA6512639) | groundwater metagenome | collected 2019-01-08 | study: AquaDiva: Metagenomics assemblies of 32 groundwater samples
AGTTCCGCGCTCGCGACGTAGGTGACGTCGAGATCGATCCCTTCCCCATGCAGGCGGACGTGGCGATGGCGCTCCACCCGGTGGAACACGTCACAGTTCTCGGCAACGTCGGCGCGAGGGGACGCTCCAACGGCCTCTCGGAGACCGTCGACGATCCGCGGACCCCCTATCTCCGCGAGGGATTCCTCCTCCTCCACGAGGCGCCGGGGAACGCGTATGTGAAGGTGGGGCGCTTGGTCCCTCAGTTTGGACTTCGCATCGACGATCACACCGCGCAAACGCGAAGAGCGTTCGAGCAGGACGGCTCCGTTCCGGACGCTCGCGTCACCGGCGTGGAAGCGGGTTTCAATCCCAACTATCCCTACGTGAACGTCTCGTGGTTCCAGAGCACGGCCGCGACTCGCGTTCCCTCCGCCTTCGACATCTTCGACACCGATCGCACGCACGGCATGGCAGTGAATCTCGGTTACCGCGAACTCGGCTGGAGCGCCGGCGCTGGCACGCTCCTCCACCGCAGACCGCCCGCCGAGGGAGGAGACGCCACTAGCTTCGCGCTCCACGGCGTGCTGAACCCGTGGTTCTACCGCCGCTCCCTGCCGCTCACCTACCAGGCGGAATACGACTGGGGACGCTGGGAGCGTACGAGCGGTCGGGAGACCTCCCGCCGCGCCTTCTGGCACGAACTCGACTGGCGCGCGGGAAACGGCGTGAACGTCCTCCTCGCCCAGGACTGGGCCGACCCCGACACCGAGGTGAAGGACGATCACGCGTTCCGCGTCAGCGCCGGAGTCCAGGTGACGCCCTACACGGGGATCACGCTCGACTTGCGCGGGCGCGCGCTCTTCCCCGCCACCGGTCAGGCCGGAGCCGATCTTTTCACCCAGATCCACCTCTGGCGCTGAGGTGGACTCCCCCGCGCCGCCCGATCGCGCGCGGGATTGCCTTCTCCCTCGGAGGCACGCCGTACCACCCTCCCTACTACCTCCGGCCACGTTGTTTCCGCCCCGCCACCTCTCGATACTAGGAACCAGCAACTCCTGATTTTTGGATGGCCCGATCGCGCCCACTGCGCGATCCCAGGGAGGTACTGTCATGGCCTTCTCGCTCACCGGCCGCCGCGGCCGTTACCTCGAGGCCGCCGACGTCCTTCGGGACGCCGGCACGCCCCTTTCGCCCTCCGAACTGAACTTCTTCGAAGAGTTCGATCTCGTCTACCGTTCGCTCTGCGCCGTGCTCTACAACTACGTCCCGATGTCGGGGCACCCGGGCGGATCCATCTCTTCGGGGCGCTTCGCCGCGGCGCTCCTCTTCGACGGCATGGACTACGACGTCCGCTCTCCGGGACGCGAGGACGCCGACATTCTCTCGTACGCCGCCGGCCACAAGGCGCTCGGCCTCTACGCGCTCTGGGCGCTTCGCGACGAGATCCTGCGTCTCGGCGCTCCCGACCTTCTTCCCGAGGAAGCGAACCAGCGGCTCCATCTCGAGGATCTCCTTGGCTTCCGTCGGAACCCCGCGACGCGCACCCCGCTCGCCGTTCGCTTCGACGCGAAGTCGCTCGACGGTCATCCCACTCCCGCCACGCCGTTCGTGAAGCTCGCGACCGGCGCGTCCGGAGTCGGCCTCGCCTCCTCCCTCGGCTACGCCTGGGGAGCGCGCGACATCTACGGCTCCGACGCCCCTCGCGTCCACGTGATCGAGGGCGAAGGGGGTCTCACGCCGGGCCGTGTCGCGGAGGCGCTGGCGGCCGCCGGTACCGCCTCGCTCGACAATCTCCTCCTCCACGTCGATTGGAACCAGGCCTCGATCGACTCGAACCAGGTCTGCCGGGACGACGGAACCCCGGGCGAGTACGTTCAGTGGAATCCGATCGAACTGGCCTATCTCCACGACTGGAACGTCGTCTACGTCGCCGCGGGACACGACATCACGCACGTCGTGGCCGCGCAGCACGCGGCGTCCCATTTCGACAACGGCCAGCCGACGGCAATCGTCTACCGCACGGTGAAGGGATGGCAGTACGGCATCGAAGGGCGCGCCTCCCACGGCGCCGGCCACGCGCTCTGCTCGGTCGGCTTTCATGCGGCGCTCGAACCGCTGCTGGAGAAGCGCCCGGTCGAGCTCCCCACCTGCTGCGACACCGAGAGGAAGCGCTGCGGCGGGGACGACGGAAGCGGCGTGATGGAAACCTGCTTCTGGGAGTCGCTCGGCATCATCCGCGGCGAAGTGGAGCGGCGCGACGCGATGACCCGCTTCTTCGCGGCCCGCCTGCGCGACGCGAGGGCGCGTCTCGACCGCCGCGCGCGCGCTCCGCGTCCCGCCGCGCCCCGCATCGCCGCCGTCTACGAAGCGGCGAAAGCGCAGGGAGCGGAGATTCCCGAGCCGCTCCGTCTCACCCCGGGAACCGTGACCACGCTCCGAGGCGAACTCGGGCGCGTCCTCGAGCACTACAACCAGGCGAGCGGCGGGGCGTTTCTCGTCGCGGCGGCCGATCTCCTCGGATCGACCAGCGTCAACAAGGCCGCCGAGGGCTTCCCGCCCGGCTTCTATCACGCGGCGAACAACCCCGGCTCGCGCCTCCTCTCGGTCGGAGGCATCTGCGAGGACGCCACGGCCGGCGTCTGCTCGGGACTCGGCGCCTTCGGACATCACATCGGTGTCGCCTCGTCCTACGCCGCCTTCCTGGCCCCGCTGGGACACATCGCTTCCCGCCTCCACGCCATCGGGCAGCAGGCCCGCGCCTCGGTGGACGGCTCGGCGTACCGGCCGATGCTCCTCGTCTGCGCGCACGCGGGACTGAAGACCGGGGAAGACGGCCCGACCCACGCCGATCCGCAGGCGCTGCAGCTGTTGCAGGAGAATTTCCCGCCGCGAACCGCCGTGACGTTGACTCCCTGGGATCCGGCCGAGGTCTACACCCTCTTCACGGCCGCGCTGTCGCGTCGGCCGGCAATGATCGCCGCCTTCGTGACGCGCCCGAACGAAATCGTTCCCGATCGCGTGAAGGCGGGGCTCGCTCCCGTCACGGCGGCGCGGAGCGGGGTCTATCGCCTGAGGGTTTCCAAGGGAAAGGGCTCGCCGGACGGCGTGATCGTGCTCCAGGAGAGCGCCGTCACGCTGGAGTTCGTGGCGCAGGTGCTGCCGCGCCTGGAACGGGAAGGGATCGACCTCGACGTCTACTACGTCGCGAGCGCGGAGCTCTTCGACGCGCACTCCGCCGAGGAGCGGGAGCTGATCTTCCCCGAGAAGCGGGGACGCGAGGCGATGGGGATCACCGGCTTTACCATGGCGACCATGTACCGGTGGATCCGCTCCGATCGCGGACGGGCGGCGACGCTCCATCCGTATCGGAAGGGGCACTTCCTCGGGAGCGGGCAGGGCGCAGCGGTGCTGGCGGAGGCGGGCCTCGACGCCGAAAGTCAGTATCAGGCGGTGCGGTCGTACCTGGACGCCGTGGTGAGGGCGCGCTAGCGCTTCAGCGCCATCGTATCCAAGGGAACGGAGTCCCGCGAGCGCCCTGGGCCGATTCGAGACATCACGAAGCGCGCTTGCCGGAAAGCGCCGACTCCAATTTCGTCGTGAGCTCTTCCCCCAGCGGATCGGTCCCCGAGCCGAAGCGAGCCACGACCTTGCCGTCGGGTCCCACCAGGAACTTGTTGAAGTTCCACGAGACGTCGCCCTTGAAGCCCGAGTCACGCGTCAGGAAGGCGTAGAGAGGGTGGATCTCCGTCCCTTTCACGCTGATCTTGGCGAAGAGCGGAAAGGTGATCTGACACTTCGTGCTGCAGAACGCCTTGATCTCGGCGTTGCTCCCCGGCTCCTGTCCCATGAAGTTGTTCGCGGGGAATCCGAGCACGACGAGTCCGCGATCGCGATACTTCCGAAAGAGCGCCTCCAGTCCCTCGTACTGCGGCGTGTAGCCGCACTTCGAGGCGGTATTGACGATGAGGATGACTTTCCCCTTGTACGCGGAGAGAGGTTGTTCGACGCCGTCGATCGTGACGGCGCTGAAATCGTGGACCGTGCGCGGCGCGGGCTTCGATACCGGCGCCGGCGCGGCGCCGGAGGAGGCGGCCGCGCCGGCTCGAACCACTTCCCCCAGCGCCGACATCGCCGCGTGGAGCTGTCCGTCGCTCAGGTAAGGCGCCGGTCCAAGCCGCAGGAGATCGCCGCGATGATCGGTCAAAACGCCACGCTGCTGGAGCGCGGCGCTGAGCGCGCCGGCGTTCGGGGAGCGAAGCGCGAGGAAGCCGGCGAGCGCGGCAAGGGGGACGTCCCGATCGCGGGAGATCGCGCCCGGATCGAGATCAAGCGCGTCGAACGCGTGCGCCAAGGCTCCCACTTGGTGCTGGCTGATCTCGCGAAGCAGCGCCGCCGTGAGCCCCTGCTCCCCGAAGAACGCGAAGACGCGCGCAGCCCGGTAGTGGCTCGTGGGATCGTATGTGGCGCCGGCCCAGCGCGCGGGGCCCTCGCCGTACGGAACCTCCCCGGCCGTGCGCTGGGTCAGGCGCGCGAACTCGCTGTACCAGCCGGTCAGCACCGGCCGCAGGTCGTCCCGCCCGGGAGGAACGCGGAGAAACGCGACGCCTTCTCCGAGCTGGCAGTACTTGTAGCCGCCCCCCGCGACGAACGCGCCGGCGATTCCGTCCCGGGCGAGATCGACCGGGACGACGTTTACCTGGTGGTAGGCGTCCACCAGGAGCTCGGCGCCGGAGCGTCGGCAGGCTTCCGCCAGCGCGCCGAGATTCGGGACGATCCGGGCCGTTCCGAACAGGACCGACGAAACGAGCACGGCGGCGGTTCGTGCGTCGACCGCGGCGGCGAGACGCTCCGCCAGCGTCGCAACCGGGTCGGCCGCGACGCGTGCGATCTCGAGACGGCCCACCTCCGCCAATCGGTCCATCTGCCGCCGGATCGTGTGGAATTCCCCGTCGGTCGTGACGAGCCGTGGCCGACGGTCGAGCGGAAGCGCCGAGAGGAAGCGCGTCACCAGTTCGTGCGTGTTCTGGCCGAGCGCGATCTCCTCCGGCCGCGTTCCCAGGAGTCGCGCGTAGCCGCGCCGCACTTCGTCGGCCTTCTCCATCGCCCGTCCCCACTTCTCGTCCACCAGTTCCGCGGCGTCGTTCCAGGCCTCCGACTGCCCCTCGAGGCCGGCGTCGGGCCACGCCTGATGAGAGTGGCCCGTCAGCAGAAGACGTTCCGCCACGCGAAAGCGGGAATACGACGCGGCGAGCGGATTCGGGGAGTGCGCCAGATCGGCAACGGTCAGGGGGCGCGGCCGCATCAGAGTTCCGTGCGGATCGCCCAGAGGTCGGGGAAGAGCGCGTGGTTTAGCGTCGTCATGAGGTACGCGGCGCCGTCCGATCCGCCGGTCCCCTTCTTCGTGCCGATCGTCCGCTGCACCATCTTCACGTGGCGGTAGCGCCACTCTTGAAGTCCTTCGTCGAGGTCGACCATCCGCTCGCAGAGCACGCTTGCCATCGGATCGCTGCGGTAGATCCGGATCAGGACGGGGTGCAGCGCCGGAACCGATTCAATCGGGCGCGTGACATCGCGCGAGAGCGCCTCGTCCGGCACCGCGTGCCCGTGATGCGCCAGAAGACGGAGGAACGAATCCCAGAGCGTCGGCTCCGCCAGGCGCCGCTCCAACCGCGCCCGATGGTCGCTCCCCACCGGGTAGCGATCGAGCGCCGCGGGGCGCTTCATGCCGAGAAGGAACTCGAGTTCGCGGAACTGAAACGACTGAAATCCGCTCCCCGACTCCAGCCGCTCCCGGAAGGAGAGGAACTCGAGCGGCGTCATAGTTTCCAGGATGTCGATCTGCGCCACCGCGACTTTCAAGATCGTGAGGATCCGCTTCATCGTGTGGAGCGCGCGCGGCACGTCCCCTGTCTCCAACAGCCGCTTCAGGAAATCGATTTCGTGGAGGAACTGCTTGAACCAGAGTTCGTAGACCTGGTGTATGACGATGAAGAGCATCTCGTCGTGCTCCGGGCCATCCGAGACTTGCCGCTGCAGCGAGAGAAGCTCGTCGATCTTCAGGTAACTCGAATACGTCAGCGCCATAGTCGGACCCTCACACGAACCGCGGTTTGTAGCTGTCGAGCGACGCGTAGGGATCGGGCCACGGCAAGCGATGACCGAGTTCGAACGCGGCGTGCCGCGTCCAGTAGGGATCCCAGAGATGCGCGCGCGCCAGGAGACAAAGGTCGGCGCGCCCCGCCGCGAGGATGGTGTTCACGTCGGTATAGGAAGAGATGGCGCCGACCGCCATCGTGGCGATCCCCACTTCGTGGCGGATTCGATCGGCGAACGGGGTCTGGTAGAGCCGGCCGTATTGAGGCCGCTGGTCGGACACCGTCTGCCCCGCCGAGACGTCTACGACGTCGCATCCGTGCGCCTTCAGCAATCGCGCCACTTCCACCGCGTCCTCCGGCTGGTGCCCCGCGGGATGCCAGTCGACCGCGGAAATTCGCACCGACATCGGGCGCTCGGCGGGCCACACGGCGCGCACCGCGTCGAAGACCTCGAGCGGGAACCGCATCCGGTTCTCCAGCGATCCACCGTATTCGTCCGTCCGCTTGTTCGTGAGCGGCGAGATGAACGTGGCGAGGAGGTAGCCATGTGCCATGTGGAGTTCCAGGAGATCGAACCCTGCCGTGATGGCGTGCGTTGCGGCGCGGACGAAATCCTCGGTGACCTTTCCCATGTCCGCTCGCGACATTTCCCGCGGCACCTGACTCTGGGGGTCGTACGGGAGCGGCGAGGGCGCCATGATCGGCCACGCGCCCGTGGTGAGCGCACCCCCGTCGCCGTCCCAGGGAACCTTCGTGGCCGCCTTCCGCCCCGCATGTCCCAACTGCATCGCGATCTTGGCGCGGCTCTGTCCGTGGACGAAGTCGACGATCCGCTTCCATGCCGCCGCGTGTTCCGGCGTGTGGAGGCACGTGCAGCCGGGCGAAATGCGCCCCTCCGAACTGACGTCGGTCATCTCCGCGAAGACCAGCCCCGCCCCCCCCACGGCCCGGGATCCCAGGTGGACCAAGTGCCAGTCAGTCGGCATCCCGTCCGTGGCCGAGTACTGGCACATCGGCGAGACGGCGACTCGATTCTCGAGGACAAGGTCGCGAAGGCGAAACGGCGTGAAGAGCGGAGGGGGCGCGGGGCCGGTCGCGACCACGACTCCCGACTGGAGCGCGGCCCTTGCCGCAACCCTCTCGTCCACGCGGGCGACCAGTTGAGGATCCCGCACCTTCAGATTCTCGTGCGTGACGCGGAGACTCCGTGTGAGGAGCGTGAAGGCGAATTCCAGAGGCTCCACGTCCATGTAGCGCTCGGTATCTTCGAACCACTGGAGGCTCGCCTCCGCGGCGCGCTGGAGGCTCTCGACGCCGGGGCGGCGCGCGGCCTCGTAGGCGGCCAGCGCGTCGGGGATGGCGGCATGATCGCGCATCGCCTGTTCCAGGGCGATGGCGTCCTCCATGGCCAGCTTGGTTCCGGATCCAACCGAGAAGTGCGCCGTGTGGGCCGCGTCCCCCACGAGGACCAGATTCCCGTGCGACCAGCGCTCGTTTCGGATCGTCGGAAAGTTCCGCCAGATCGAACGGTTCGAGAGGAGCGGATATCCCGCCAGTTCCTCCGCGAAGAGGTGCTGGCAGAACGCGATCGTCGCCGCTTCGTTCGCGCGGTTCATTCCCGCGGCACGCCAGGTGTCCTCGCGCGCCTCCACGATGAACGTCGACATCCCCGGTTCGTACTGGTAGGCGTGCACGCGCCAGAGTCCGTGGACATCGTGCTTGAAGTAGAACGTAAAGGCCGGGAAAGGTTTCGTCGTCCCAAGCCAGACGAATTTGTTCGGCCGGATATCGATGTGGGGTCGGAAGTGCTTTTCGTACCGCTCGCGGATCGCGGAGTTCACGCCGTCGGCGGCGAGGATGATGTCGGCGTCCTTCAGCGTTTCGGGATTGGCCAGCTCGCGGGTGAAACGGAGATCGACGCAGACTTCGCGGCAGCGGTCGGCCAGGATGGCCAGAAGCGCCTTTCGCGACATGCCCGAGAATCCGTGGCCGGTCGAGGTAAGCGTTTCACCCTTGTAGTGGATCTCGATGTCGTCCCAGCGGTGGCAGCGCGCCGCCATGGCGGCGATGACCTCGGGGTCGGCGTGCTCCAGCGCGGCCTCCGTGGCATCGGAAAAGACGACGCCAAAGCCGAACGTGTCATCGAGCCGGTTCCGCTCATAGACGATGACTTCGTGGCGGGGGTCCTGCTTCTTCATCAGGAGCGCGAAGAAGAGCCCCGCCGGTCCCCCTCCGATCGAGACCGCCTTCACGCCGACGCATCCCCGTGCAGGAGCGCGCCTGCGATGACGAGGTGCTGGATCTCGGTCGTCCCTTCGTAGATCCGTAGCGCGCGGATGGAGCGATAGAGGCGGTCGACCGGGTGCGACGCCAGGACGCCAGCGCCCCCCAGGATCTGCACCGCGTCGTCGATGATCCGCTGTGCCGCCTCGGTGGCGTACGACTTCGCCATGGCCGCCTCCAGCGTCACCCGCTCCGCCCCTTGATCGGCCGTCCAGGCGGCGCGATAGACGAGGAGCCGAGATGCCGTGAGCTCCGTCGCCATGCGCGCCAGCTTTTCCTGGACGAGCTGGAAGTCGGCAAGCGGCTTTCCAAACTGCCGCCGCTCCTTCGCGTGCCGGAGCGCCTCCTCCAACGCCCGCGCCGCCATGCCGCAGGCGGCCGCACCGACCGTCGCGCGAAGTCGATCGAGCGTCTTCAGGCCGAGGCCGAATCCGCGCCCCTCCTCACCGAGGCGATTTCCAACAGGCACGCGGCACTCCTCGAACGCGATTTCCCCCAGCGGATGGGGCGACGACAGGACCTGCGCCTTGACGAAGCGAAGTCCCGGTGAATCGGCGGGAACGACCAAGCAGGTGATCCGCTTCCCCCGCGCGGCAGCGTCGGTGGTGACAAAGACTGTGTAGAAATCGGCGATACCGGCATTGGAGATGAACGTCTTCACGCCGTTCAACACGTAGACGTCGCCGTCCCGTCGCGCGGTCGTGGCGATGGCCGCCACGTCGGAGCCGGCGTTTGGCTCGGTCATGGCGAACGCCGACATCGCGCGGCCGGCGAGGGCCGGTTCGGCGTACGCCTCGCGAAGCCGCGAGTCGCCGGCCAGGAGAATCGGAAGCGTTCCGAGACCCTGGAGGGCGAAGACCGCGTCCGCCAGCGGCGAGGATGCCCCCAGCGACTCACGCGCCAGACAGCAGCCGCGCCAGTCCTGCCGCCGGATCGCCTCGAACCACCCCGCCTCGCCGAGCCGAGCCAGGATCGCCCGCGCTTCCACCCGCGCCGCTTCGTCACCGGCCGGTTCCATTCGCGGCGCCAGGTCGCGCGCCGCGAACGCGCCGAACGTCCCCGCCATCGCCAGATGCTGGAGTTCCAGAAAGGCGCGAATGGGCCGTACGTCGGGTGTCGGAGAGATTCCCACGAAGCCGCTCACTCGGTGAACCTCGCGTCGCGCTTCTCCCGGAAGGCCTCGTAGGCCTCGCGGAAGTTGGGGTGGAGCATCAACTCCGCCTGGGCGTCGGCCTCGTAGCGGAGCGCCTGGTCGAGCGTCATGGTGAATTCCAAATCGAGCGCCTGCTTCGTCAGCGCCAGCGCGGGCGACGGGCCGCGTGCCAGACGCGCCGCCAGTGACGTTGCCTCGGCCAGGAGCTGCTCGCCCGGCACGACGCGGTTGTAGAGGCCGATCTCGTGCGCCCGCTTCGCGTCGATGAAGTCGCCGGTCATCAGGAGTTCGGTCGCGCGTCCGAGTCCGACGATGCGCGGGAGAAGCCACGAAGCGCCCATGTCGGCGCCGGAGAGACCAACCCGCACGAAGAGATAGGCGATCTTCGCTGTCTCCGACGCCACGCGGAAGTCGCACGCCGTCGCGATCACGGCGCCCGCTCCCGCCACGGTCCCGTTCAGCGCCGCGATGACGGGACGCCGGCAGCGGCGAATGTTCGCGATCACCTCGCAGGTCATCCGGGTGAATTCGCGGAGCCCGGCCGCGTCGCGCGCGAAGAGCGCCCCGATGATGTCCTCCACGTCGCCGCCCGAACAGAATCCTTTCCCCGAGCCGGTCAGCACCACGGCGCGCACCCCCGGCTCGGTGTCGAGGTCGCGGAACGTGTCGCGAAGCTCTCCGTACACCTCGAAGGTGAGCGCGTTCAGGCGGTCGGGACGATTCAGCGTGATGGTGGCGA
>ERZ1292633.6429-Hain-H41-02um-R1-6429-length-10250-cov-5_pt1 | contig 10250 bp, 12 predicted proteins | sample MGYA00564406_ERZ1292633 | MGnify/ENA primary metagenome ERZ1292633 (study PRJEB36523, sample SAMEA6512639) | groundwater metagenome | collected 2019-01-08 | study: AquaDiva: Metagenomics assemblies of 32 groundwater samples
CGTACCTGGAAATGATAGCAAAAGAAACTAAAGGTTCTATTTATGAAGTAGAGGTAAATGTATAAAGATGGAAAACAAAACTAAAGGTTATTCAGAAAATCCGCAAGACATAATCAATGAGAGTTTCGATATTATCGACAACCTTGTGGATATTGGTAATATCCCAGAAACTTCAAGGCCGATCGTAAGGAGAGTCATTCATGCAACAGGCGATACCGACTATGCAGACAATCTGATAATTAGTCCTATGGCTGTTGAGGCTGCCGTAAACGCTATAAGCGCGGGTAAATCTATAATTACTGATGTAAATATGGTCAAGGCGGGAATTAACGCTAAGGTAATAGATCGATTTGGAGGAAAGATAATTTGCCGGATTGCAGATGAAGTTGTTGCCCAAAAGGCCAGAGAATCTAATAAGACTCGTGCTATCACGTCCATGCAAGAGTCATTATCCGACATATCAGGGGGTATTGTCGTGATAGGAAATGCCCCAACGGCAGTCTTTTCCATCATTGACATTATCAGGAGAGAAGGGGTAGTGCCTGCGCTCGTAATAGCAGTACCTGTCGGTTTTGTAAAGGCGGCTGAATCAAAAGAGGCATTAATGACATTCCTCGATAATAAGAAAGACATTCAGATTCCTTATATAGTTAACATCGGCAGAAAGGGCGGAAGTGCTGTTGCCGTCGCAATTGTAAATGCTTTAATAAACATTACCAAAGAGAAGAATGTGTAACAGATTTAACACATTAATTTATCATAAAAAGGGGATACCAATATGAATGTTGATAAACGACTTATAAGTAAAGCATTAGAATTAAAACCACAAGATAGATTTTATCTTATTGAATTATTAGTAAGAAGTCTGGACAAGCCTGATCCTGAAATTGATGAAATATGGCTTAAAGAAGCTGAAGCTCGTCTTAAAGCCCATAGGGAAGGTAAAACAAAAGGCATACCAGCAGAAGAAGTTGTCGGAGAGTCTGTTTGAAAATACTCTTTGATGATTTTGCAAGAAATGAATATCAAGACGCAATAGAATTTTATGAGTTAGAAGTTCAAGGTCTTGGCCTGCGATTTAAAGAAGAAGTAAAAAGAGCTTTAAGAAATCTAAAGAAATTTCCTAATGTGGGTAGTATTGAAAAGGCTGACATACGAAGGTATATACTCCATAAATTTCCATATAAGATTTTATATTCAAATGAGGAGAAATATCTATATATAATTGCCATTGCCCATATGCATAGAGAACCTAATTATTGGCTAAATAGAATTAAGCTATAATGAAACATAAATACGGATATACTACCGGAAGCTGCGCGGCTGGTGCGGCGAAAGGAGCTGCCTATGGACTACTCCAGGGAGCAATACCCGATACCATAGACTTGACAACACCGGCAAATGTAACACTAAAATTAAGCCTCATTCATCGCAAAGTTGGTAAGGATTTTGCCGAATGTGCTGTTCGTAAAAATTCCGGAGATGATCCTGATATTACAAATGGCTGTGAAATTTTTGTCAGGGTAGAAAGATCAGACGGAAATGGAATAAGATTTTTGGGTGGGGATGGCGTTGGACTGGTTACAAAGCCGGGACTTCAAATTGCACAGGGCGAACCGGCAATAAACCCTGTGCCGCGGTCTATGATCAAGAATTCTCTAAAAGAGGTTCTAGGTAAACATAGGGGGATAGATGTTATTGTAACAGTCCCCGAAGGCAAGAAGCTGGCCAAGAAAACCTTTAACGGACGACTGGGCATAGTTGACGGCATTTCCATTATAGGGACTACGGGAATTGTCAGGCCAATGTCTCTGGATTCATTCAAGGTTTCTCTTTTGTGTGGATTGGATATTGCAATGGCAGCGGGTCATGAAACAATTGTTCTGGTTCCAGGAAGTATCGGCGAAACAGGATTCCTGCAGCATTTCAGTATCTCCAAATATCAGGTAATCCAGATGAGTAATTTCGTTGGGTTTATGCTTGATGAGGCGCTTAAACGTGGTTTCAAGACCATAATAATTGGCGGTCATCCGGGTAAGCTGGCTAAACTGATTCGTGGTGACTTTGACACACACAGTTCCAGATCCAAACCGGCAAATGATATCTTGATCCAGATATTCAAAAAAGAGAAAATGAGTCCATCGCTCATTAATCAATTTAAAGATTCTTCTACAGTAGAAGGAATGGTAGAGATTATAAAAGAACATGGTATCATGCAGATATTTAACCGTATTGCTGATGATGTTCAGTCATCAGCCGATCGGTATATTTCATCAAAAACAAATATTGGAACAATCTTGTTTGACATGAAGAAAAATATTATTGGGGTTTCTAAGGGTTTTAAAGATTGGCAGAGAAGCTTGTAAACAAAATCATTATCGTAGGCTGTGGCCCCGGTTCAAAGAAGTATATGACCGGGCATGCCATACAATACATAAAGGATGCTGATGCCCTTGTAGGAAGCAGGAGGCTGTTGTCTTTATTTCCCGATGCAGAGGCGGTTAAATATACTCTTAACAAAAACTACAAGCTTCTTATTGCACGAATCATTTCCCTGAGCAAGAATAAAAAAGTAGTTGTCCTTGTGAGTGGAGATCCGGGTTTTTTCAGTTATGCAAAACTCATAGTTGACAGAGTGGGTGTGGAAAACTGTGAAATTATCCCAGGCGTCAGTTCTGTTCAGCTTGCATTTGCCAGGATTGGCCGAACCTGGAATGATGCCTGTTTCATGAGTTTGCATGGACGGACCGGCAGGCTCGCTGCACTCATCAGGAAAGTCAGGGATCATGAAAAAGTTGCAGTATTAACCGATAACTCTAATAATGTAAAGCTGATTGCCAGGAGATTATTAGACGAAGGTTTAAAAGGCAGGAAGGTATACGTCTGTGAAAATCTTTCTCTGGACAAAGAAAGGATTCGTGAATTTGATGTATCTTCCCTGCTGAAGGTTCAGGTAAAAGGCTTAAATGTAATCATAATCCTGGATGAGGACTCAAGTGAATAAGGACAATGAAGCAGGCGAATTCTACGGTGTTGGAGTGGGCCCCGGAGATAAAGAATTAATCACATTAAAGGCAGTTCGTATAATAAAGTCCGTAGATTGTATCTTTGCGCCAAGAGCAGATTCAAAAAAGTCAAGTCTGGCGCTGGACATTGTTAAGGACATTGTTGCAGGAAAAAGAGTTATAGAACAGATATATCCCATGGTCAGGGATAAGGCAAAACTTGAGTCAGCATGGAAAAAGGCTGCAAACGAAATAAAGGACGAAATAGAATCCGGAAATAACGTCGCATATCTTACTATCGGAGACCCATTAACATTCAGTACATATTGTTATCTTTTGCAGCAGCTTTCCAAAATAATCCCTTCGCAAAAAATCCACACAATTCCCGGAATTACGTCTTACAATGCTGCTGCGAGTCTGGCCAATTTTTCATTGATAGAGCAGGATGAAAAATTAGCTATAATACCAGTATCCAACGAAGTCAGCGAATTACGCCCGGTACTTGATAGTTTTGATACTGTAGTTCTGATGAAGGTGGCAAAGAAACTGGACGAGATAATAGAACTCCTTGAAGAAATGAAACTGATTGACAATTCACTTTTTGCCTCGTATATTGGATTCGACAAGGAATTGATTACCCGCGACCTTAACTCACTGAAAGGAAGTGGCAAGGGATATTTATCAGTAATCATTGTCAGGAAATCAACCCAAATATAGCATATCTAACTTATTGTATAGATATTTCAGTGTTACATAGTTACAAGACTATATCATTGTAAGATAATTAGTTAGTACATTTATGGAGATAATATGGAGAAATTAGAGAAGTTTAGAGAACTGGGATTATCAGAAAATGCATTATTAGCATTACAGAGAAGAGGCTTTGAAGAGCCTACTCCGATTCAGCAGAAGACTATTCCGATTCTGTTAAGAGGTGAAAGCGATCTAATTGGCCAGGCGCAAACTGGTACAGGAAAGACAGCGGCATTTGGATTGCCAATTATTGAACGGATAAAGGAAAATACAAAGAATATTCAGGTTCTTATTCTTGCCCCAACCAGAGAACTGGCTATTCAGATTTCAGATGAATTAAACTCCTTAAGAGGAAATAAAAAATTACATATAGTGCCAATTTATGGAGGACAGTCTATAGATCTGCAACTCAGAAGTTTAAAGAAAAATGTTGACATAGTAGTAGGTACACCCGGACGTGTAATAGATCACATCAAAAGGAAAAGCATGAATCTGCGGGATATATCATATTTAGTCCTGGATGAAGCGGACGAAATGCTGAATATGGGTTTTCTCGAGGATGTAGAACTTATTATGAATGCTACCAATCAGCAGAAAAGAACTATGCTGTTTTCTGCCACAATACCTAAGGAAATATTGAGAATAGCTAAAAAGTATATGGGCGAATATGAATTTGTATCAATTAAAAAGGAACCGCTCACTGCAAATCTGACTGATCAGATATATTTCGAAGTATCAAATGCGGACAAGTTCGATGCATTATGCAGGATTATAGATATTGAGCATGAATTCTATGGCCTGGTTTTCTGCAGGACAAAGGTTGACGTAGACAAGATAGGCCGGCGCCTTGTTGACAGGGGGTATGATGCAGATGCACTGCATGGTGATATATCGCAGTATCAGAGAGAAGCGATCCTGAATAAATTTAAAAGAAAGAGAACCAATATCCTCGTAGCCACAGATGTTGCTGCGAGAGGTATTGATATCGTTGACCTGACACACGTAATTAATTATTCCTTACCTCAGGACCCTGAATACTATATACATCGAATAGGAAGGACCGGAAGGGCTGGGAAAGAAGGCACAGCCATAACGTTTGTTACACCGGAAGAATACAGAAGCCTTCTGTTTATCCAGAGAATTACCAAAACTAAGATTAGAAAGGAAAAAATCCCTAAAATAGAAGACATCATAGATTCCAAGAAGAAACGGATAAAGACACAACTTAAGGATATTATTATGTCTGACATAAACAGTGATTACATTATTATGGCTAAGGAGTTGTTGGAGGAACAAGAGCCGGAAAACATCATAGCCGCTCTTCTTAAGCATTCTTACCAGGATGAACTGAGCGGCAAAGGTTACACTGAAATCAAGGACATATCTGTTGATAAAAAGGGAACGGCAAGGCTGTTTGTGGCGCTTGGCAAATCAGATGATATGACGCGTAAGAAACTGGTAACCATGATTAAGCAGAAAACCAATATTGAAGAGAGTAAAATAGATGATGTTAAAATATTTGATAAATTCTCTTTTATTACCGTTCCTTTTGAAGATGCAGAGATAATATTACACGTATTCAAGAAGGAAGGCAAAGGGAAGCGTCCGATTGTTGTACGAGCCAAAAAGAAAAAGAAACCGTAGTATTAGCATAACCACAGCACGTTACTAATATGTGTAAAGACACTTAAGGCCTTAAGGCTCAAGGAGAAAAGCGTTTCAGGATGTTTTTCACCTTTTTATTTGGATATATTGAACGTCTGATAAGAATTCTTATGTTACGTTCAAGGAATATCATGGTTTCATGCCATTTGCCTTCTATCCCGCTTGAATCATGTAGATACTCTGTTTTGCCTGTGTAATACACATTATGAGTAAAAATAACCCCACTTTACGTGTAAATGAGATATTTAAGAGCATTCAGGGCGAATCTACATATGCAGGGATTCCGTGCATCTTTGTCAGGCTGACAGGATGCAATCTGAGGTGTTCGTATTGCGATACAACTTATGCTTATGAAGAGGGATCTGATATGTCGGTTAATGAAATATTAAATAAAATAAAAAGGTATGGATGCAGGAATGTCTGTATAACAGGCGGTGAACCCCTGCAACAGAAAAATGTCACTAAATTGATAAATCTGTTAAAAAGGAACCTTTATAAGATATTTGTGGAGACAGGCGGAAGCATTAATATTGACTTCTTGCCGAAATCCGTAATCAGAATAATGGACATAAAATGTCCTGACAGCGGAATGGATAAGGAAATGGACTGGAAAAATATTGAGAGACTAAAAGCCAAGGATGAGGTTAAATTTATAATATCATCTAAAAAGGATTATGAATGGGCGAAGCGAATTGCCAGAAAGTACAAGTTATTAGATAGGGTGCAGACATTATTCGGCGTTGCGCATGGAAGATTGAGGCCGAAGACTCTTGCCGAATGGATATTAAAGGACAATCTGGGTGTACGTTTCCAACTTCAGTTGCATAAATATATCTGGCCTGATAAGGCGAGAGGTGTTTGAAGATTTGACAGGATAACAGGATAGACAAAAAAATGGTAGAATCAAATTCATCTGATAATAAAGGGCTGGCTATAGTTCTCTTAAGCGGGGGTATTGACAGTTGCGTGACTACGGCGATTGCAAACGAGACACACACTGTCGCCCTGCTTCATGTTGGATATTCTCAGCGTACTCAATCGCAAGAATATAAATCATTCCGGGCCATCGCAAATTATTACGACGTGCCGGAAACAAGGATTCTCACAACGAAGCTGGACTATTTAAGGAAGATTGGCGGTTCCAGCCTTACCGATCCAAACATCCCTGTAGATAAAGATAAAGAGAACAGGAATAAACAAATCCCAATGTCTTACGTACCATTCAGGAATACACATCTATTATCAATTGCCGTATCCTGGGCAGAGGTAATTAAAGCAGAAAAAATATACATCGGAGCAGTCCAGCAGGACAGCCCCGATTATCCCGATTGCAGGGCCGAATACTATGATGCCTTTAACAGGCTTGTTGAAGTGGGGACAAAACCGACAACAAACATAAAAGTGATTACCCCCCTACTCAATATGAATAAATCTGAGATTGTCAAAAAAGGAATTGAACTTGCCGCCCCCCTGCACCTCACCTGGTCATGTTACGAAAACAATGTCATAGCATGCGGCAAATGTCAAAGCTGCACCCTGCGCCTGAAGGCTTTTGCGGACGCGGGAATTGAGGACAAAATACCATATATCTAAAAGGGGGACGCAGAGTAACGCAGACCATAAGGATTAAGGAATTAAGACAATAATTCATACAATCTCATATATTATGTGACACTGCCTGAACACATTCCTTCTAAAAACTTTTGGTGCTTTCTCTCTAGCCACAAAGATTCATCCGCTTTCGCATAGATATAGTCAAAGAATTTTAAACTATCGTTATGCCCATACCTTATATAATAAGATACATTCTTACGATGCGTTTCATATATAGTTCTCTCGCTAAGGCCAGCATGCAAATGAAGCATGTTTTCAAGGGTTGTCATGAATGTTTTTGAGCCACTTATAAATGAAACTCTCAAAGGGGATTTTTTACTTCTTGGCTCAAAGAATACTGAACCATCTCCATCGAATACCCCTCTTATAAAATGTGATAGGAATTCATCTGGTACTTCAGGAAATTCTACAATCAAACTCTTTTTTTTTGTTATTCCTATTTCACGTAATCTATCGCTCATTTTTTCTCTGGCAAATCTGAATTGATAGATATCATTTGCTTCTGTATATTTAATTGGATGATTTGATTCTAGTTTTCTCTTTACCTTCTCTAAAACCTCTACATCTTTCATTGTAATTGAAATCCTGTCATCCTCTGTTCCAATATTTCCATCAGTTAATATCAATCCTAAAATATAAGCCATTTCTTTTGACCAATTATGAAAAAAGTCTTCATTGATTTCATATACATCATCCGTCCCTCTATGTTTCCATGCCTCTGGCCTTGTCCTTGCTTTAAATCCATACTTCTTCATCCTACGATGTATATATTCTCTTGGCTTTCCATATAATTCACCTATTTTCTGTAAGGATAATTTCTGCTCATAATAAAGCTCGTATAGTTTTTCTTTTGGTATGTCTATTATTTTTATCTTGTACCCTGAAGCATAACCTCCAGTTCTTGTTATATCTTTATTAGTAGGTAAATTTAAATGTTTCATATATATGTTTACGCTGCGGTATGTAGAATCATACATTTTTGCAATCTCTGAAAGTGGTAATCCTTTATCATAATGAAGCTCAATCAGTTTCTCTTTGCTTAAAACTTGCCTTAACTTTCCATCTTTTACTTTACGATATTCTATGTCTGGAAATGATTTCTTTAGAATATAATGGATTTTATAATGAGCTGTTGAGTATAAATTAGCAATTTCTGCTATAGACAATTTCCATTCAAAATAGTAATGAGCTAAATTCTCTATATCTAATTTGTTATTGTTTCCCATTCTATGATTTTATTTAAATGGCTCTATAATCTCCACATCGTCAGGTAAATCCAGGATGAACACATTATCGGGTATCTCTGTATTAATCTCAATATGACTTAACTCTATAGTGTTTATAATCTCGCCGTCACTCTCAAATAGTTGATACTGTACCGGCAGCCAGAGTCCCTCCCTTATCCATAAAAGTGTCCTGTCGTATTCTGAAGCGAATGTCTCTTTGGGAATAAGTTCCAGGTGGAAAAGTGTTCCTTCTTTCGTAGAAATGACGTCCAAGAGTGTGATTTCGTAATTCCGATTCACCTTTTCTACCGTATAATCATAGCCTAATTCAAATATGTCCACTCCCTGCGGCGAATCGGCATCGCCATTCATCTCATATTTTTCGACCTGTCTTTCTTTAATATGATATATCCAGATATATGAACCATCAATGACGTTGATTTCGTTCCTTGGAGGAAAGAAGTTTACGTTAACTCGCTTCGGCTTCTTGTATTGTAAAAATCCCACAGAAACCTCTTCTGAATCAAGCATTGAAATAACCCTAGAGTGTCTTATTTCTGCCTCCATCGTTTTAAGTTGTGAATTTGCCTCCTCTACCTTTTTTAGTATTTCTTCCAGATCATAGCTGCCAATATTCTCAGAACCAGAAGAAACAGATAGACACAGCATTAAGGAACAAAGCGCAAATGCAATAATGGTATAAAATGTCTTATTCATGAACATAATTCTAACATTAGCAATGGATATTTCAAGGAATAAGTAAAGAGACATTCAGGCTTAACGCAGAGAAAAAAATAAATCAAATAACACATATCTTCAAAAAGAAATCCCAAATCGCAAATCATACCCCCCTGCCTTTAAATGTTGACAGTAAAATATGCAACTGTTACCATAATGACAAAAATATTATTTTGTATCCGTTTTTATCTGCGAAATCTGTGTCCTATATTTTTTAAGGAGTAGCCTGATCTCAAATACATTTGCTGTTATTGGCGGAAGTGAAGCTTATAATTTATTGTTGTCTGATAAGTTGCAGGGAGAGCGTATTGGCCGGGTCGAGACCCCTTTTGGCGATTCTCAGGCGGTATATAAAATAGGTGGTGGAAATAGCAGTTTTCTATTCCTTTCGCGTCATGGCGAAAAAGGATATTCCAGGACAGCTCCATACGTCAACTACAGGGCTAACATCTATGCGCTAAAGGAACATGGGGTAAGGCAGATTGTTTCATGGTCGGGACCCGGAGCCATTAATACTGAGTATAAGATTGGTCAATATGTGGTTGTTGACGACCTGATAGATGAAACCAAGGACAGAGAATATACCTTTTTTGAAAACAAGGGAATAGGATTCATTCGCCAAAGTCCTGTATTCTGTCCGGGTCTAAGACAATGTATAATCGATTCATTGAAATCGCTTAAGTTTGATTATGCAGAGAGCGGTACTTATGTTTGCACGCAGGGCCCCCGCCTTGAAACGCCTGCTGAAATAAAGAAATATGCCTCTTTTGGTTCTGATCTGGTGGGAATGACTCTGGTCCCTGAGGTGTTTCTTGCAAAGGAACTCGAGATGTGCTATGCGTCTATATGCTATGTCACCAATTATGCGGAGGGCATTGTTGACAGTGAATACCGGCCTGGAGAACTGTTTGAGGGTCTTTCATCAGATAAGGATAGAAAGGCCGTTGCAAATAGTGTCAGCAGATTTCCAGTCATTATTGAAACGTTAGCGGGCGCTATTAACAAACATAATATGAATTGCAAATGCCAATTTTCAATGGAGCGGTATAAAAAGAATGGGATTATTGGTGATGATTGGCATGAGTGGATTACTTCGTGATAGGCATTTGCTCATCAGTTCGTGGACAACTTGAGAAATTATAATGCTATTATTGAAATCAAAATACTTATTAAAAGAACCATATAGCGTAATAGATAATGGCGCAGTCTTAATTGATGATGGAAAGATAAAGTTTGCAGGACGTTCTGA
>ERZ1292633.6430-Hain-H41-02um-R1-6430-length-10247-cov-8_pt1 | contig 10247 bp, 9 predicted proteins | sample MGYA00564406_ERZ1292633 | MGnify/ENA primary metagenome ERZ1292633 (study PRJEB36523, sample SAMEA6512639) | groundwater metagenome | collected 2019-01-08 | study: AquaDiva: Metagenomics assemblies of 32 groundwater samples
AGGCGACCGGCAAGGAGCAGAAGATCCGCATCGAGGCGTCGAGCGGACTCTCCGAGCAGGAGATCCAGAAGATGGTGAAGGACGCCGAATCGCACGCGGACGAGGACAAGGAGCGGCGCCAGCAGATCGAGACGAAGAATCGCGGCGATGCGCTGGCCTGGGAGACCGAGAAGCAGCTGAAGGAGCTCGGCGACAAGGTGGACGCCGAATCGAAGGCGAAGGTCGAGGGCGCGCTGGAGACGCTGAAGAAGGCGCTGGAGCGGAACGACACCGCGGAGATCAAGGCGGGGAGCGAGGAACTCACGACGATCTGGAACGAGGTGTCGGGCAAACTCTACGCCGAGGCGGCGAAGGCGGGCGGAGCGGGTGCTCCCGGAATGGGCGGACCCGGCGGACCGGAAGGCCCCGGGGGCCCGGCGGCCGGGGGCGGCGCGCCCGGTAAGAAGGGTGACGACGGCGCCGTGGACGCGGACTACGAGGTGGTGAAGTAGCGGAGGCCGCCGGTCTCGTTCCCTGATCGACAAGACGACCCGCCCCGGCAGGGAAACCCGCCGGGGCGGTTTCGCATTCCGGTCCCACGGGCCCCCGCGATCCGCAATTTCAGCGAGCGGAACCGGGACCACGAGATTCCCCGAACCCCGGCGCCGCGACGAGGCGTCCAACCAATGTCGGAATCGACCGGGATGTTCCAGCGCCCCGGTCCCGCCGAAAGGAGCAGAACGCCATGAAGGCCGTGATCCTGCGTAAAGCCACCTTCGCCGCCGGATGTTTCTGGGGCGTCGAGGAGACGTTCCGCCAGGTCCGGGGCGTGATCGACACCGCCGCCGGCTACACGGGCGGCGCGTCGAGCCAGCCGACCTACGAGCAGGTTCGCTCGGGACGGACGGGGCACGCCGAGGCGGTGGAGGTGACCTACGATCCGACCCAGGCGACCTACGAGGCGCTGCTCAAGATCTTCTGGGAGAACCACGACCCCACGGCGCTCAACCGCCAGGGACCCGACGTCGGGGAACAATACCGCTCGGCCATCTACGTTCACTCGCCGGAACAGGCAGCCGCGGCGAACGCATCGAAGGCGAGCCTGGAAGTGTCGGGGCGATTTCGGCGGCCGATCGTGACGCAGATCGTGCCGGCCTCGACCTTCTGGCGCGCCGAGGAGCATCACCAGCAGTACCTTGCGAAACGAGGCATCGGCTCCTGTCACATCTAGGAGCGATCCACTAGGAGCAGCGATCCACTCGGAGCTGCGATCCTCGGGTCGGTTCGAAGTCGTATCGGTTCTTAGGGGCGAAAACGCGGCGCCTGCCCAGGCGCTCCCCATCTTTGAAAAGCGCCGCGTCTAGCCCCGTCCAACGGAGACCCTGCCGCGCCGCACGGCGCGCCAGATGGCTCGCACCGCAGCGAATCCCCCCCCGCCCCCGATGGCAGCCGCGACGATATCGGTCGAGGCGGACACCCTATCCGGCAGAAAGACCTGCAGCATCTCGATCCCCCCGGCCACGGTCGCGGCCACCAGGCAGGCAGCAAACGCACCGACGCGGCTCGCCCACGGTCCTCTGACGCTCGTGATGGCCAACGCAGCAAGCATGCCGAACGGAACGAAGAGCGCGAGCTGCGTCAGGAGATCGTGGGAATGCCGCGCCCCGGTCGCCGGCCAGATCGTATGGAACGGAAGCGCCGTGAGCGCGCCGGTTCGAGCCGATATTTCCGATGGCTCGAACGAGAAGTCGAATGGGTAACAGGAGCCGACGATCAGGAGCACTGCCCAGGCGACCGCCGCGAGGAGCGAGGCGAGAAGGAGCGGGGGAATCTCCACTAGGCTCTCATCTTCCACCGCAGTGCCCCGTCGGAGGCGCAGTCCCAGGAAGACGCCCGCGCCCGCGCCTGCCGCGGCGCAGAGGACATGGGTCGAATCGCTCACTCGACTGAGAACCAAGAGTTGAAGCGCCTCGATGCCGACGGCGAAGAGAACCGTCAGGCCCCAGGCCGTGAACCCGCGAGCGCGGCCCCCGAGAAGCAGGAGCGCCGCCAAGGGCAGCCAGAGAAGTGCCTCGGCGGCGAGGCCGAGGGCCGCGGCCACCGGATCGTCGCCCAGTGATGTGAAGGGGATCGGGCGGATCAATCCCCGGTCCCATTTCCTATAGAGCGACGCGGCCTTGAGCGTGAGATCGACGGGGATGACACTGTAGACAATGAGAAAAATGGAATAGGGCGCGACCAGCCAGCCGGCGACGCCCTGCCGGCCGCACGCGGCGCTCCATCGCTCGAGGGCCCGCCCGACCGCGCCCCCGGCGGCGCTCCATGCCGCCACGCCGATCGCCGCGCCGCAGGTCGCGGCGAGAACGTCCCAGAGCGACACGCTCCGTGGCGGCGCGTAGACCTGCGCGAACTCCAGCGCGGCCTGGAAGAGGACGGCCGCCGTCCAGACGAGGACGCTCTTCGAGATCGCCCCTAGTCGGCGCCAGCCGGCCCCGATCGAGCCGGCCCAGAGGAACGCGAGCGGCAGGAAGAGGAGGACGTTCGCGGTGAAGTCGGTCCGCGACGAGGGGCCGGGTCGGAACTCGGGTATGTGCCGGTAGATCGCCCACGCCTCGGTCCAGGGGACCGGCGTGAAGTCGAGTGGAATCAGGCAACCGTAGACGACGAAGAGCGTATAGAGCGCCGCCGCGACGCGGAGGGGCGACGTGGGCGCCGCGCCGCCGTCCGGCGATCCGACTGTAAGTGAGGCCGCCACCGGCGCATGGAAACACGACCGGCCCCCTTCGCGCCAGCCCCGGCGTTCTTTTCCGCTAAGCAACCTCCGGATTCGGGCCGATATCCCTCACGTCACGGCGGGTCGCCATCGGCGGCCCGGCGCCACGGGGGCGTCGCCGCCGCAGGGGGTACTCGAGCGTTGAATCTGACTGTTGCCATCGTCATGCCGGCCGGACCGGAGCGGGATGCTCTGGTCGATCACGTCGCCACGCAGAAGTGCGCGGTGCAGGTCGCGGATCGTGTGGAGGATTTCCTCTCCCGCGGGGGGCAGGAAATGTGCTCGCTGGCGATTCTCGATTTCGGGGATGGATCCCTGGGGTCCGGTCGTTCTTCCACGCACGATCCTCCGTCGTTCGCCGAACGCCGGGACGCGGTCCGCCGATTGAAAGAGCGGTGGCCGCGGATGCAGCTCGCCGCCTTCCTCGACCGTTCGAACGCGGCCGAAGCGGCGGAGATGAACGAGCTGGGGATCCGAAATCTCTTCCTGAAGCCGATCCGCTACGATGCCGTCGAGGGCCTGCTGAAGGCCGTCGGACGGAGCGCCGTGCAGCAGGCGCGCGAGCAGCGTGAATCGTCGCGGGTGCGGGAGGAGTTCCGCTTCGATCGGATCCTCGGCGAGAGTCCCGCGCTCCGCAATAGCATCGAGCTGGCGCAAAGCGTCTCGCTCTCCAGCGCCACGTCGGTGCTGATCCTGGGCGAGAGCGGCGTCGGCAAGGAACTCTTCGCCCGCGCCATCCACGGCGAGAGCCCCCGCGCCCGGGGGCCGTTCCTCGAGATCAACTGCGCCGCGATCCCGCGCGAGCTATTGGAGAGCGAACTCTTCGGACACGAGAAGGGCTCGTTCACCGACGCCTCGCAGCAGCGGATCGGCCTCTTCGAAGCGGGGGAAGGCGGGTCGGTGTTCCTGGACGAAGTCGGCGAGCTGCCGATCACGCTCCAGGCCAAGCTCCTCAAGTTCCTCGACCACAAGGTCGTGCGGCGCGTGGGCGGCACCCGCGACATCGCCGTCGACGTACGCATCCTGGCCGCGACGAACCGCGACCTTTCGGGCGAAGTGCGTCAGGGCCGCTTCCGCGAGGATCTCTACTATCGACTGAACGTGGTGCCGATCGTCGTGCCGCCGCTGCGCGACCGCGGCGACGACATCCCGCTCCTCGGGCGCGCCCTCTGCGAGCGCGTGGCGCGAAAGCTGGGACGCACCGCGAGGCTCAACGGGGCCGCCGAGCGTGATCTGATGCGCTATCCATGGCCCGGCAACGTCCGCGAGCTGGGGAACGTCATCGAGCGCGCCGTGCTCCTCGCCAAGACCGAGGAGATCGGCCCGGCCGAGCTCGCGCTGCCGCGCGCCGGCGGGACGCCGGGCTCCGAATCGCCTAGCCTGAACGACCTCGGACTTCGCTTCCCGGCCGACGGGATCTCGCTCGTGACGCTCGAGAAGGCGGCGATCGAGGGGGCGCTGACGAGGACGGCAGGGAACGTGGTGGAGGCCGCCAAGCTCCTCCACATCGGCCGCGGCAGTCTTCGCTGCAAGATGCGCCGGCACCGTATCGATCGCACCGAGCCGCGCCCCGCGGCCTCGTCCTCCGGGGCTCCGGCGCTGGTCCGGGTCTAGACGTCTAGACCCGCGGCGCCTCGCTTTCCGCGCCGGCAGGCCCCTTTCCGGGGGGTGGCGCTTGACACGATTCGGCCCCGCCCGTAGCCTTCCTCCGTAGCTCCCAAAGTATTGCGAACCCAATCCCACCCCCGAAGCGTCTCTAATCGAGGCAACCGTGGCCCAGGAACTGAAGGCCGTCCCGGACGAATCGTTGGTGCGCCGCGCCCAGGAGGACGACGATCGGGCGTTCGGCGAGCTGATCGAACGGTACGAGACCAAGGTCTACAACCTGGCCCTGAAGATGCTGCGGAACCCCGAGGACGCGGAGGACGTGCTTCAGGACACCTTCCTCCGGGCCTATCGGGGGATCAAGTCGTTCCAGGGAAAATCGACGTTTTCCACGTGGATCTACCGCATCACCGCCAATTCGGCGCTGATGAAGCTCCGCAAGAAGCAGCTTCCCACGGTCTCAATCGACGACGCGGACGAGCGAGAGACGCCGATCAACATCGCCGATTGGGCCCCCGGCCCCGTGGAACAACTCTTGAACAAGGAGACCCGGCAAGCCATGAGCGAAGCCATCGACGCCCTGCCCGCGGAATTCCGCCAGGTGTTCGTGCTGCGCGACGTGGAGGGGCTGTCGAACGCCGACGTGGCCGAGGTCCTCGATCTCTCCGTGGCCGCGGTGAAGTCCCGCCTCCACCGCGCGCGGCTCAAGGTCCGCAATCATCTCGCCCACTTCTTCAACGACACGCGCGGTCGGCGGACGATGGGAGCCCGCACATGATGACGTGCAAGGAAGTCCTCGATTCGATCTCCCTCTTCCTCGATGAGGATCTGAAACAGGACATCGTCGTCGAGATGGAGCGCCACATCGGAAAGTGCTCCGACTGCCGGGCCGAATTCGACACCCTCACGATGACGCTGAAGCTCTACCGCCACGACGAAACGCCGCAGATGCCCACCGGCTGCCACGACCGCCTCATCAAGGTCCTCCGGATCGAGAAGATGCGGGAGAAACAGGGCGGCACGGACCCGGACCCGACGAAGGCCTAACTCCCCCGTGACGGTGGACGCCGCTCCGCGCCGCATCCACCTCTATCGCCCCCACAATCAGCTCGGCGATCTGCTCCTGAACGTCCCGGCCATCCGTGCCGTGCGCGAGCGCTTTCCTCACGCGCGCGTCACGCTCGTGGTGGGGAGGCAGAACGCCGCCGCGGTGCAGGGACAGGCGTGGGCCGACGAGATCCGCGTCGTCGACACGAGGAATTTCGTGGGGGTCGCGCGGGCGGCGCTCCGCCGCGGGCCGCGCCCCGACCTCGCCCTCTACTTCACGACGGTTTCCTACTCCCGGAGCGGCGCGCTCCTGGTCGCACTCTCGGGCGCGAGGGAGAGGCTCGGCTTCGACGCGCGTCATTACGGCGAGCGCGACGCCGCGCGCCTGACGCGCGCGCTGGCGTATCCCGAGGGGGCGCTCCATCAGTCGGAGATCTCCATGGCGCTCGCCCGCGCCGCCGGCGCTGAACGAATGCCGCCGCCCCCCTACTACGTCGCCGACGCGGCCTCCGTGGCGCGGGCGCCGGCGGGCGCCGTCTACCTCCACCCCGGGGCCGGAAAGCTGAAGAACCGCTGGCCGGCCGACCGCTTCGCCACCGTGGCGCGCGAGCTGCTCGGCCGGGGGAGGGACGTCCAGCTACTGGAGGGGCCCCAGGACGGCGGCACGGTGGAGGCGGTCAACGCCGCGCTGGCGCGCGCCCTTCCGGTCGTGCGGGGCGAGACGATTCCGCAGCTGGCCGGCCGCTTCGCGCGGGCCTCGCTCTACATCGGCAACGACACGGGGCCGCTTCATCTCGCCGGCGCCGTCGGCGCACCGACCGTCGGCATCTACGGCTGGACCGACCCGCTCGAATGGGCGCCCGTGGGGCGCCTGGTCCGCGCGGTCCGTGCCGCCGACGCGACGCTCCCCTCGATCGATCCCGTGACGGTTCTCGACGCCGCCTACGCGCTTTTGGACATGGAAGGAACGGAGGAACGATGCGCCACGAAGTGAATCCCGCCTGGGCCGCGCTCGCCCGATCGGCCGCCGCGCTCGCGCTGGCCGGCTGCTGTTTCTCTGCCGCGCCGGCGGACGCCCAGACACGCGCCGCGTCGGCGAGTCCCACGCCCGAGGAGACGATTCTCCGGCGCGAGGGAACGCGCGATACGACCGGCCTCGCCCTTCTCGCCCGCGGCCACGCCCGCCCCGCCCTCCGCGCCCGCGCCGCCCGCGCTCTGGGTCACATCGGGAGCCGCGGAAGCCGCGCCACGCTGGAGTCGGCGCTCCGCGATCCCTCTCCGCTCGTTCGCCGGGAGGCGGCCTTCGCGCTCGCTCTGGTCGGGGATTCGCTGGCCGTCCCCGCGCTTCTCGATCGGCTGGAGCGGGAGAGCGACGCGGCGTCGCGGGTCGCCGCCGTCATCGCGCTCGGAAACTGTGGAACCATGGGAGCCCGATCGGGAGGCGCGGTGGGCCGGGCGCTGGCCGGATCGCTCCGTTCGCCGCGCACGCCGGAGCGCTGGGCCGCCGCGCTCGCGGCCGCCCGCCTTCGCGATTCTTCGCTGGTCGAACCGCTCCAGCGCGCCGCGCGAGATCCGCGGCCCGATCTCCGGTGGCGCGCCGCCTATGCGCTCGGGAAGATCGGCGACCGGCGGGGCGCGCCGGCGCTTCGCACGCTCTCCTTCGACAAGGACGCGATGGTTCGCGCCGTGGCGGCCCGCGCGATCGGCGAGGTCGGCGACTCCAGCGCGACCGCCCGGCTCGGCGGACTCCTCCACGACGAGTCGTGGCGCGTGCGCGTGAACGCCGCCGCTTCGCTCGGCGCGCTCAAGATCGCCAGGGAGGCGCGCACGATCCTTCCGTTCCTGAGCGATCGGCATCCGCACGTCCGCTGGCAGGCGGCGATCTCGCTGGGGCAGATCCGCGATTCGCTCGCGGCGTCGGCGCTCATGAAATCGCTGGGCGATTCCTCGACCGGCGTCGTCCAGGCGGCGGCGATTTCACTCCTGAGAATCCAGGGCGATCGCGCCGTGCCCGCGATCGCGCCGGCACTCGATCTCCTCCCCGCCTTCCTGCGCGGTGGGCTGGCGGAGGCGCTGGGGGACGTGGAGGGACCGGCGGCGCTGGAGCTGATGCTGGCCCGAGCCGGCCAGAGCAAGGACGCGGCACAGGCTGCGGGCGCGGCCTCGGCGCTGGCGAGGCGCCCGGAAGCACGCGACGCCTCTCTCCCGGTTCTCCGGCCGCTGCTCCAAGACCGCGACTTCAGCGTCGTCTGCTCCGCAGCCGAGGCGCTCGGCGTCCTCGGCGACACGGCGTCAGTCCCCGCGCTGGCGGCGCTCTTCGCGCGGCGCTCCACGAACCAGGACGACGACGTCCGCGCCTCGGCCGCCACGGCGCTGGCCGCGCTCCAGTCGCCCGACGCGCTGACGGCGCTCCTCGGGGCGCTCCGCGACTCCGATCGCCGCGTGCGCGAGATCGCCGTCCGTGCGCTCGGGCTCCCCGCCGACTCGATCGCGGAGGGTCCGTCGCCGCCACTCAAGACGCGCGCCACGCCGGCCGGCAAAGGGCGGCGCCTCACGGCCGTCGTCACGACCGAACGCGGCATCGTCACGATCTCGCTCGATCCGTCGGCGGCGCCGGAGAACGTGGAGAACTTCACCTCGCTCGCGCGGGCCGGCTACTTCGACGGGATTCTCTTCCACCGGGTCGTGCCGAATTTCGTCATCCAGGCAGGCTGCCCGCGCGGCGACGGCTGGGGAAGTCCGGGCTACGCCATCCCGTGCGAGTACAACGATCGTTCGTACGAAGTCGGCACCGTCGGCATGGCGCTCTCGGGCAAGGACACGGGGGGGAGCCAGTGGTTCATCACGCTCTCGCCGCAGCCGCGGCTGGAGGGGCGCTACACGGTGCTGGGGAAGGTGACGCAGGGGCTCGACGTGGTGGAGCGGATCATGCCGGGAGACCGGATCGTGAAGGTGGCGATCCGCTAGAAACGCCTAGACGATCGCGACCACCAGCCGCTCGAGCATCGACTTGAGCGGAACGGCCGCGCCGGCCACGGCCTTCGTGACGTCGTCGTGTCGAAGCGGCGACGTGGAGCGTCCCGCCGCCCAGTTCGTGACGCACGAAATCGCGACGCAGGGAAGGCCGAGCGTGGAGGCTTCCGCCGCCTCCGCTCCGGTCGACATGCAGACGACATCGGCGCCGAGCCGCTCCAGCATGTCGATCTCCGCCGGCGTTTCGTAGGAAGGCCCGAGCATCACGCCGAGCACGCCCCGCTCCAGGCGAACCCCCGCCACGCCCGTCGCCCGAGCGGCCTTTCCCGACAGCTCGGCATCGTAGGTCGGGCGGCGCGTCAATCCGCGCCCCAAACCCGCGCTCGCGCCGCCGGCCCCCGCCCCCATGGCAAACTCCCCGGCGCCGCGGAGCGGCGAGCGCCACTGGAAGTTCACCTGATCCTCGATCAGGACGAGCGTGCCCGGCGACATGCAGGGCGCGATCCCTCCGGCGGCGTTGGTGAGCACGAGCGCCTTCGCGCCGAGCGCCGCGAGGAGCCGCGTCATCCGCGTCACCACTTCCGCCTCGTACCCCTCGTAGAGGTGCGAACGTCCCTGCGCGATCGCGACGGGACGCCCCGCCCACCTGCCGAGGAGGAGCCGGCCCGCGTGACCCGCCACCGAGGAGCGGGGAATCCCGGGGATGTCGGCGAAGGGAATCTCCGCCTCCCACGCGGTTCCCTCGGCCAGGACGCCGAGGCCGCTTCCGAGCACCAGGGCCGCGCGCGGGACGAGCGCGGTGCGGCGGCGAACGACCGCGAGCGCCTCGTCGAGCGGGAAGGGATGGCTGGCCGGATCGGCGGCGACTGGTTGGTGGCGGCGCGCGGACATCCAGGCGCTCACAGCGTGTCGGGGTCGAGCCGTGACTGGCGCGTGGCCGAGATGCGAAGCGAGCGGCGCGACAGGAAGACCAGGTAGAGAAGCGCGAGCAGGAACGGCGCGATCTCGAGCGTCACCGCGACGGGTCCGGATGCTCCCGCGTAGGGGCGGGCCGTCCGAAGCAGCGCGACGCCGGCCGCCAGGAGGAGCGAGGGGGCGAAGGCCCAGCGGCCCGCGACGGCGCAGGCGAGCGCCAGGAGGCCGAGCGCGACCGGGGGCGAAGAGCCCGACTGGCGAAGCAGGAGCCCGGCGCCCGGCACGACGAACAGCGAGCCCACCGCGACACCGATCAGACGCGTGCGCGCCGCGCTGGTTCCGGGGACGCGAAGGCTCGGCGTTTCCCCGAAGGCTCGGAGCCGAAGGCCGAAGGGGGTCCGCCAGTAGATCCACGACGCGAGCGCCACCAGAAGCGGCGCCGCCACGAGCCACGGACTTCCGATCAGATCCTCCGCGTAGGTGCCGTCGAAGATGGTGCCGCGAACGAGGCCCGGCGGAGGCTGCTCGGTCAGGAGCGCGTGGGAGCCGGTGCGCGTCAGGAGGCCCAGTCCGCAGGCGGAGACGAGGCTGGCGGCGAACGATCCGATGGCCGGGTCCGTTCGCAGAGACAACAGGATTGACCCGGTCGCCAGGGCGAAGAGTGCGGCGGACGCGGCGGCCACGCCGGACGCGGCGGCATAGGAAGCGGTGGCGTCGTAGCCGGCGATGAAGCCGATCATCGCCGCGGCGACGGTCCCCTCCACGCCGAGTCCCGTGAAGCCGGCGCGCTCCCAGTAGAGGCAACCGACGACGAAGAGCGCGAGCGCTCCCCACTCGATCGGGAAGCGCAGGAGCGGAATCCAGTCCATGTTCGTCGGGGTCAGCGCTTCTCGGCGAGAAGCGCCCGGATCTTGGTCTTCAGGAGGTCGATGGCGACCACGTTGTAGCCGCCCTC
>ERZ1292633.6431-Hain-H41-02um-R1-6431-length-10245-cov-8_pt1 | contig 10245 bp, 8 predicted proteins | sample MGYA00564406_ERZ1292633 | MGnify/ENA primary metagenome ERZ1292633 (study PRJEB36523, sample SAMEA6512639) | groundwater metagenome | collected 2019-01-08 | study: AquaDiva: Metagenomics assemblies of 32 groundwater samples
GGGGTCGATTGTTGAAGCCATTGTCCAACACCATCTCAAGGATCTGGAGAAACGGCAGTATGCGAGGATTGCAAAAGCGTTAGACGTCACAGTGGAAGAGGTTTTTCAGGCGACGAAGGTGATCGAAGTGCTTGAGCCGAAGCCGGGGCGACCCTTTATCAACACCCAAAACTATGTGATTGTCCCTGACGTGTTCGTCGTCAAAAATGAAGGGGAGTGGGTGGTGTTACTGAACGACGATGGACTGCCACGCATGCGGATCAGTCCCTACTATAAGCAATTAATGGGGGCGGGTGAAGGTGGATCGGCGGAGACGAAGGCCTACTTGGATGAGAAGCTGCGAGCGGCACAATGGGTCATTCGCAGTATCGAACAGCGGAATAAGACGATTGTGAAGGTGGTGTCGAGCATTGTGAAGTTTCAGGAGCAATTTTTTGAAAAGGGCGTGCAGCATCTCAAGCCGCTGGTACTCAAGCAGGTGGCTGAGGATATTGGGATGCACGAATCGACGATCAGCCGTGTGACGGCGAACAAGTTTATGTACTGTCCGCAGGGCATGCTGGAGCTGAAATTCTTCTTCAATGCGGGCCTGCAGCGAGCGGATCAGCCGTCCGACATGATGTCGTCCGTCACGGTGAGAGAGATGATTCGGATCATGGTGGCGGAGGAAGATCCAAGCCACCCCCTCAAAGATGAAGAGATTGCGGCACGGTTACTCACGAAGCAAGTTGTGATCGCGCGACGGACGGTGGCCAAGTATCGGGCGGAAGAGCATATTCCCTCCGCCACTCAGCGGAAGCGGTTCTTTTAGGCCTGCCCTGTTCAGCCGCAGCGAGCCCCCGCCTCTTGTCTGTTGTTCCCCTTGATGTGATGGCTGTCAGTGTCAATACACATCGTCGAGCGCTAGCAGCACGTCCGAGGTTAGTGAGCATGAAAGGATGGATCCCTATGAAAATTACAGGACGACATCTCGTGGTGACGCCGGCTCTCAGAGCGCATGTTGAAAACCGTTTTGAGCGGCTTGAGCGGTATGATGTGAAGATTGGCCATCTGGAAGTGACTCTGAGTGTGAGTAAGCTTCAGCATGCGGCGGAGGTTGTCTGTGCGGTGCAGGGGCGACGGATTCAGGCAAAAGCTTCGACGTCTGAAATGTATACGACGATCGATCAGCTGGTGGACCGACTGGGTGTTCAGATACGAAAGCACAAGGAACGCCAGGCCGATCATAAAACACCGATCAAGAGATCTGTGCGCAAGATTCTGCGTCCGTCTGTTCCTAAGGAAGAGCCGGAGATTGAGGTCGTTCGTCCAACTCGGACTGTGCTGACTCTTGAGGAGGCGACACGTCGACTGGGACCCCTCCCTGGTTCGTTGGTGGTGTTCACCTTACGGTCTTCTGGAAAATTACAGATTCTTCAGCGTGTCGACCGTGATCGAGTGGTCTTGATTGATCCGTAAGGGGTAGGTATGGCCGGACTCAAGTTGGTTGTAATCAGCGGCCTTTCTGGCTCAGGGAAGTCGCATGCCCTCAAGTGTTTCGAAGATGTCGGATACTTTTGCATCGACAATTTGCCGCCGGCGCTTCTGCCGACGTTTGTCGAGTTGTGCCATCAGCAGGGGGGCGAGATTAAGAATGTCGCGCTCGGCATCGATGTCAGGGAACGCGTATTTTTCTCTGATCTCGTGGGAATTCTTGAACGGGTCAAGGCTCTTGGTCACTCGGTTGAGTTGATGTTTTTTGAGGCGCGAGAAGAGGTACTGGTTCGGCGTTTCTCGGAGTCTCGGAGGCCTCACCCGCTCCTGCCGCATCTCCCGGTGTTGGAAGGCGTGCGTTTCGAGAAAGAACGTCTTGCCGATCTGCGACGCCAAGCCGATCGTATTATTGATACCTCCGATTTGACGGTGCATGAGTTGCGAGAGTTGCTGGCCCGAAGGTTCGGACAGGAGGGTACGCCACGCCGGCTGACTATCTCTCTGGTGACCTTCGGCTTCAAGTTCGGCGTCCCGTACGATATTGACCTCCAGTTCGATGTCCGGTTCTTACGGAATCCGTTCTTTGTCCCCGATCTTAAACCATTGACTGGGGAAGACCCGCGAGTGCGGAACTATGTGCTAACCGATCCGGACGCAGTCGCCTTCATCGGGCAGCTTGAAGGCCTCTTTAAATTCCTCATTCCCCTCTTCGAGCGAGAACGTCGCAGCTATGTGAATGTTGGGATTGGTTGCACCGGAGGACGTCATCGGTCTGTGGCTATTGCTGGCCGGCTTCAAGAAAGCTTTGCCGCAATTGGATATCAAGTGACTGTCGCCCACCGCGATCTCAATAAGCAGTAACCCTCCTCAGCGCCGTTACGGTTTCTCCGGCGCGCCTCCAGGGGCCTCTTCTCTGTTTTGGCGTGGGCAAAAGTCATTTGCTTGACAGGTAGAGCATATTGACTATACTTAGCATGTGTATGAGGGGAATCATCAGGATACAAGCCCAGTTCGAACATCGGGGAGCGGGTCTACTGCTGTTCATTTTTCCTGATATAGAGGCGTCAGGGGGCTGGCGTCATGTGTTTGGCAGTAAGAGTCGCGACACGGTCACTGCCCGCGATGTCCGATGATGTGTTCATGAATAAATGATTGCCTATACGAAGCTCACGAGATGATGTGTTTTTCAGGGGCGGCCCTGTATATTCCGAGGCGCCAATGTTGAGTTCATTTACTTCACTCAAAGGTCTTGCCGAAACCGATCTGTTTTCGATGTTCACACCGAAGCGCCAGCTTGTGGGGCTGGATATCGGGTCGAGCGGTATCAAGCTCGTTCAGTTGAAGGAAAGCCGAGGGCGGTACATTCTCCAGAAGTTCGGTTTTAAACCGCTCGAGCCGGAAGTCATTGTCGACGGTACGGTGATGGATGAGGGGCGAGTGGTGTCGGCGATTAAGGAATTGTTTGAGGAAACGAACGTCAAGGTGAAGCAAGTTGCTGTGTCGATTTCTGGCCATGCGGTCATCATTAAAAAGATCAGTCTGCCGCCGATGCCTGACGAGGAGTTAGAGGCGCAGGTGAGGCTTGCTGCGGAGCAATACATCCCCTTCGACATTAATGAGGTGAATATCGATTTTAGTGTGCTGCCCTCTTCCGCGCCCGAGGGCGATACCCAGGGAGAGATGTCGATCATTCTCGTAGCGGCCAAGAAGGACAAGATCAATGAGCTGACTGAACTCGTCAAGGGGGCCGGGTTGTTCCCGCTCGTCATGGATGTGGATGCCTTTGCGATCGAAAACATGCATGCGATCAACTATCCCGTCTCGCAGGAGGATACCACTGCGCTCGTCAATATTGGCGCCAGTGTCATGAATATCAATATTGTTCGAGGAGGCACTTCGCTGTTCACTCGTGATATTCCCATCGGAGGGAATCGTTACACGGAAGCCATTCAGCGAGAAATGGGCATGTCCTATGAAGAGGCAGAGGAAACAAAAAAAGGCGAGCGTTCGGCAGGAGGTAATCAGTCCGCGGTGACCACGGTCGTCGATAGTGTCAATGCCGAGGTTGCGTCGGAAATTGCGAGGACTATCGATTATTTCAAGTCCACCATGTCGGATGCAGACGTTCAGCATGTTCTCTTGTGCGGAGGGGGCGCTCAGGTCAAGGGGTTGGTTGCACAACTGACAGATCGAATGCAGGCTGTCGTCGAGGTGGCCAATCCGTTCGGTGAAATCGACACCTCGGGGAGCGATTTTGATCAGGATGCCTTGGCCGCGCTGGCTCCGCTGGCTGCCGTGGGGGTTGGATTGGCCCTTAGATCGGTAGGGGATCGATGATTCGTATTAACTTATTGCCAGGGCCGAAAGGGCGTAAGGCGAAACCCCAGTATGATGTCAGAGCACAGGCGCTGTTGGGTGTGGGGTTGTTGCTTATCACTCTGGCGGGATGTTGGTGGTACTCGGTGTCACTCGATGAGGAAATAGACGCGCGGCAGGTTGAGAAGCTTGATAAGGAGAAGCACGTTGCGCAGTTGAAGGAGCAAGTGAAGCAGGTTTCTGATTTTGAAAGCCGGAAGAAGGTGCTGGAAGACAAAAACCGTATTATCGATGAGTTGGAGAAGTCACGTGTCGGCCCCGTCAAGGTGCTCGACCATGTTAGTCAGAGTCTGGAGCCGCTAAAGTTATGGCTGGTAAGAGTTGCGGTCAGTGGGAAAGATATCGATCTTGAGGGTCGTGCGGCGACCAATGACGATGTGGTGGAATTCGTGAATAACCTGCGCCGTACCGATTACTTCACAAATATCAATCTCCAGGAAAGTCGTGCTGCGGTGGAGAGCCAACTCAACGTCTATCAGTTCAAACTTGGCTTCCGTCTCAAAGGTTAAAATCTATGAATCTGTCTTCTGTTAATCTTGACGTACTGCGGTCAATCCCATTGGTTCAGAAAGTTGGGCTTCTTTTGATGGTTCTTGCGGCGATTATCGTTGGCTTCTATTATTATGTGGCCGAGCCAAAGTCTGCGGAGATTGCAGGGCTTCAAGGAGCGATTGGTACGCTCGATGGCGAGATTCAAACGTTGACCATTAAAGTCAAACATCTCGACGAACTCATTGCCGCCAATAAGCAACTAGAGATTGAGCTTGCGAAGAAGAAGGAACGACTGCCGCCTGAAGAGGAGGCGGTCATGTTGCTCAAACAGGTCTCAGATCTGGGGGTCCGGCTTGGCCTCGATATCAAATTGTGGAAGCCAAGTGCTAGAACGGAAGACGCATCGAAGCTTTTTGTGCGAATGCCGGTGAACGTAGAGGTCTCTGGCGGGTACCATACGGCGGCCTTATTTTTCGATCGAATCAATGCGTTGCCTCGGATTGTGACAGTGTCCGGCCTCAAGATGGGCGCCCCTAAGTTTGAAAAGGGACGGGTTGTGACGCAGACCGTGTTTGACCTCGTTGCCTATGCGGCACCACAGGAAGCCAAGCTGGCAGCGGTGGCTCCCGCGACTCCTCAGAAGAAATAGGGCACAGAATTTTGGATGTGTGCGAGGCAATGAGTGATGAATGTCATTTGTGAACACTGGCGGTTGACTGTGAAAACGGCAACAGTAATTCTAGTCGGGCCTGCCAGCCTGCTTGTCGCAGTTGGATTGGTTTTTGCTGAGGCAGGTACGAATTCTCATGTCAGACAAATTAGCCCAATGCGGCAGGACTCTTTGAAAGTGCCCTCTCTCAATGATATGTCGAGGTACGCACCGGCTCCAACGTTAGCCGCGGCAGCTGGCGTTGAGAATGGGCCGCAAGTTGTACCCGATTCAATGTTGGAACCAGTGGGTGCACGTTCGTACGACCCTTCTGGGCGGCGTGACCCATTCGCGCCAGTTCTGCAGCAGTTGGGACTCGGGACGATTGACCCCACGTTACCTCCGCTCCAACGGGTTGGGCTCACTGAGATGAACCTGATCGCTGTGGTATGGGGGGCCTATGGCTATACGGCTATGGTTCAGACGCCAGATGGGAATGGATATACGGTGCGTCGAGGAACGCGTATCGGTCCTAACAATGGCGTGGTGAGCGCTGTGACGGAGAAAGGCATTGTGGTGCAAGAAAGGTTTACAGATGTATATGGGGGCAAACAGGAACGGGAGTATGTCAAGCTCCTCCACCCGAAAGAGGGCGCAGAATGACACCTAAGCTGACCATGACAACTACAGTATTTGTTCGTGTGCTCTCGGCGGTGGGAGCGCTCAGTGTCCCGATGGCTATGCCATCGATGGGGGCGTCACCTGACTTGTCTGCTGTCGATTCAGGCATGCCCACGAGCATCGAGAGAGGTCTGGCGCAGACCCTGACCCGCATAGATGTTCAGCGCGGCATTGACGATATCCGTGTTGTCATCTCGGGAGATGGCAAATTGGCTCACGAGGTGACACGTCTTGATGAGCGGCGTCTTGTCATCGACATTCCACGCGTAGCTTCCGCCATACGTAAGCCAGTCATGTCTGTGAATCACCGGATTTTGAAGCAAGTGCGTCTGGGCTATCATGCCGATAAAGTACGAGTGGTATTGGATCTTGCCGGTCAGGCTGCCTACTCTGTTGAACCCCAAGGGGAGAGTCTCATCGTCACTCTCCGACACGACTCCGGTGCGGATATGCTTGCGGTCGCTGATCATTCTCGTGACGTAGCGGTCGAAACGGTCAAGCTGGAGAATCCTGTAAAGCAACAGATTCAGGTGGGTGTGAATCCTCGGGTGGCTCAGCGTGCAATGGCCACTATTCGGCGGTCTTCAATGAATTTTTATGTGCGGCCTGTCCAAATGACTTCTGATGCGGATGGTGGGGAGAGAAGCACGCCAAAGGAAGATTTGGTTGTTGGGGAAACGCGTTATGTCGGTCGCCGCATTTCGCTGGATTTCCAACAGGCCGACATCAGTAATGTGCTCCGTCTCATTGCTGAAGTGAGTGGATTTAACATGGTGGTGGGTGAAGGGGTCAAGAGCAAGGTCACGATGAAGCTCGTGAGTGTGCCCTGGGATCAGGCGCTCGATATGATTCTGAAGATGAACGGGTTAGGCAAGATCAGGCAGGGCAATATCCTCTGGATCGATTCGCTGGCGAACATTGCTAGACAGCAGAATGAAGAATCGCAGGCGAAGGATGCCAAGATGAAAGCAGAAGAACTGGTCGATCGGGTGTTCTATATTAGAAACCTGCAGGCGACGGAACTCATGACGGCTCTTCGGCAGTATTTGAGTCCTAGGGGGTTGATGCAAATCAGTCAGGGGACCAATGCGTTAATCGTCCGGGATACGGAAAGCAAGATTGGGGTGATGAAGCAGTTGGTCGATGGGCTCGATCTCGAAGTGCCTCAAGTTCAGATCGAAGCTAGGATAGTGCAGGCTGATACGACCTATTCCCGTTCGCTGGGTGTTCAGTGGGGCGTGCAGAATGTGAACCAGGTCGGGTCTTCTGGAGTGGCGAACTTCAAGTCTGGCGTTGTCGGCCCATTTGGGAGTCAAGTATCTGATTTCCTGGTAAATCTTCCCGCCACAGTTGGTGGTTTGACGGCAACTCCTGGTGTCGGGTTCACGATTGGGAAAACAGATGGAGCGAAGTTGGATATGCGGTTATCGGCAGGTGAGTTGCTCGGTCTGAGTAAAGTCATTGCCGCGCCGAAGGTCACAACGTTGGACAAGCGAGAAGCCAAGATTTCACAGGGGGAGTCGATCCCGTTCCAGACGACCTCCCTCCAGGGGACTCAGACAACATTTGTGGATGCGAATTTGGAACTGAATGTGACTCCTCAGATCACCTCGCGTGATCCGAAGGAAGTCGGTAAGACAATCCAGCTGAAGGTTCGCGCAACAAGAAATGCCGTTGGCGCCAGGAGCAATCCGGCTGGTCCGAGTATCGACCGCCGCGAAGCCAATACCCAGGTCATTATCCGCGATGGCGAGACTATGGTGATCGGCGGGGTGTTTATCGATTCACAGAACAACAGCGTGGCTGGCATCCCCTATCTTTCTCGTGTGCCTGTTCTGGGATGGCTCTTCAAACAGAAGACTGAATCTGTCGCGAAACAAGAGCTCCTCATTTTCTTGACGCCCAGTATCGTGAAGAGCTAGACGAGAACCTCTTGGCCCTGCCCTGGTATGGGAGCACAACAGTGGCAGGGCCATTCCGTCAGTGTATCCACTCGATCCTCTAAGCCGTCCCTTGCGGCCATCCGATCACTCCTGCCACAGCTTAGGTTGATGGAAATCTTCTAGTTTTGAAACCGTTGTGGTACCATCTCTCAATTTTAACCCTCGCAATTCATCATTACGCAGGCGAAGGTGTCGTGAGTATAGGCCTTCCTATCCAAGAAGAGTTGGGTGGGCGACTGGCATATTGTGCTAGGAGAGACCGTCGTTGAGCAGGACCGCTGTGGCAGAACAGGTTGTGCCGGTGCTCTTGGGAGAGCGGAGCTACGACATTATACTCCATCCTGGATTACTCGCGACAGTGGGTGACAGGCTAAGAGGCCTTACGGCCTCTCCGAAGGTCGGGGTTGTGACAGATCGGCACGTGGCAAGCCGGTATCTTCAAGGGATACTACGCTCACTTCGCAAGGCAGGATACGATCCCACCCAGATTATTTTGCCGCCAGGAGAGCGAACGAAGACGCTCGGCACAATCGCCAAGATCCTTGATGTGTTAGCCAAGCACAAGTTCGAACGTCAGTCTCTGTTGCTGGCTCTTGGTGGTGGGGTCATCGGTGATATCACCGGTTTTGCTGCGGCGATCTATCAACGAGGAATTCCGTTTGTACAAGTGCCAACCACGCTTGTCGCCCAAGTAGACTCTAGCGTCGGGGGCAAGACCGGCGTAGACCATCGGCTGGGTAAAAATCTCATCGGGGCCTTTTATCAACCACGGGCCGTTCTGATCGATCCCCTCACACTGCGTACCTTGCCACGTCGCGAATGGATTGCTGGTCTTGCCGAAGTGATTAAATATGGCATTATCGCGGACGAAGAATTCTTCGCGTTTCTGGAGAAGGAGATTCCCGCGCTACTGAAACTCGAAGAGGCGCCTGTTACCCACGTGATTAAACGGTCCTGTGAAATCAAAGCGAAGGTGGTTGCAGGGGACGAGCGGGAGTCGGACCGCCGGCGTATTCTCAACTATGGACACACGATCGGACATGCACTGGAGTCACTCGGAGGCTATCGTGGGTTGATTCATGGTGAAGCGGTTGGGGTCGGGCTGGTGCAGGAGGCAGATCTGGCTCGTCACATGGGCCTGTGCGGTGATGAAGTGGTCGAACGGATCAAAAGTCTGGTGCAGCGGGCTGGGTTGTCCGAACAGGTCGCAGCGACATCTTTCAAGTCCCTCTGGAGCGCCATGCAACATGACAAGAAGGTGGTGGGGGGGCGCGTCATCGGGGTGTGGCCGGTTCGAATTGGGGAGGTAGTCATTCAACCAATTGATCAGCAGGTCTGTGCCGATTGGTTTCAAGAGAAGCATGGTCATCTGAGCCGCCCATCGAGTGGCCGCCAGCAAGGCAAGAGTCCTGCTCGCCGAAAAGCCCCAGCACGAAGGTAAATCCATATGACGACCGTACGCACCCCATCTGTGGCTCACCTGCAACAGGCGTTGCGGGAAAAAACACGCGAAGTCGATGTGCTCCATCGAATTTCCGACTCAATCAGCAACCAGCTGGATCTTGAAGCAGTTCTCAAACATATCGTCGAAGTGGTCGTCGAAGTCACCAAGGCGGACGCCTGTCTCCTGTATCTCCTGTCGGACGGCCAAGATGAACTCATCCTTCGCGCCTCCAAGAATCCTCACCCAAAATTGATTGGCCGCATCACAATTGGTTTGGGAGAGGGCATCACCGGGTGGGTTGCCCAGGAACGAACGCGCGTCGTGATTCCGAGTAATGCGAGCGACGATCCACGCTTCAAATTCTTCCACAACCTTCCGGAAGACCGCCACCAAGCCTTTGTCTCCGTGCCGATCATGGCCAAGAAAGAAGTGGTCGGCGTAATCAATGTCCAACATAAGCGCCCGAAACGCTATCGCTCGGATGAGATTGCCTTGCTCTCGACCATCGCCAATCAGGTCGGTGGCGCAATCGAGAACGCGCGGCTCTACGATCAAATGAAGCGCAAAGCTCTGCAAGTAGAAACATTGTCACTGGTCTCGGAAACGGTGGCGTCCAATCGGTTGATCGAAGACGTGCTGCAGCTTCTGGTGACAATGACCGCGCAAATGATGAGCTCCAAGATCTGCTCGATCATGTTATTGGACGAAGCCAGCGGGGAGTTGCGGATTGAGGCGACGCAAAGCCTCAGCGAGCAGTATCGCCGCAAGCCGAACCTCAAGATCGGGCAGAGTATCAGTGGCCGTGCCGTGAAAGATCGTCGGCCGATTATCGTGGCCGATGTGACCAAAGAGCGGGACTATATGTATCCGGACATGGCCAAGAAGGAAGGGCTCTGCTCGATGGTTTCGGTGCCGATGATGGTGCGGGAGAAGGCGGTGGGTGTGATCAATAGCTACACGTCTGTTCCGCACGTGTTTACTAGCGAAGAGGTCAAGTTGCTGCAGGCCATCGCGAATCAGGCCGCCATCGCCATTGAGCATACGACCCTGATCGAGAAGTCTTTTGAGATGCAGGAAGCGTTGGTGGTTCGAAAGCTCATGGAGCGGGCCAAGGGCTATCTGATGCGCTCGAAGAAGCTGACCGAAGAAGAGGCCTTCAAACTCATTCAGCGGCAAAGTATGGATTT